>Ga0105054_10001151_pt1 | contig 43250 bp, 36 predicted proteins | sample BON02_FD_78091 | JGI IMG/M metagenome (GOLD analysis project Ga0105054, IMG submission 78091) | Freshwater microbial communities from Lake Bonney liftoff mats and glacier meltwater in Antarctica - BON-02 (megahit assembly) | ecosystem: Environmental > Aquatic > Freshwater > Ice > Glacier...
CATTGGGAGGTAAAATAATCGATTTCAAATTGAGGAATTAGAAGAGTTGGAGATAAAAATACAACATATTGATAATCAATAGATTAAGATGTTTAAAAAGAAAGTATGTATTGTTGGAATGGGGCCTGCGGGATTAATGGCGGGAACAGTCTTTCTTGAAAGAGGTTTTGAGGTACATTTTTTTGAACAAAATAAAGCAGCTGGTAGAAAATTTTTAGTAGCTGGACACGGAGGATTTAACCTAACACATTCTGAGGAGTTTGAAAGTTTTACCCAAAAATACAATCATTCATTCATTCAATCAGCATTTAAGCAATTTGATAATAATCAGTGGATTGCGTTCCTTAAAAAGGTAAACGTTGAAACATTTGTTGGAAGTTCAGGTAAAATTTTCCCGTTGAAAGGAATAAAACCAATTGAGGTATTAACAAATTGGCTGGACTATATACTGTCTTTAGGGGCAACCGTTCATAATTTTCATCAGTTAATTGATTTTGATGAAAGAGAGGTGAAATTTTCACATAAAGATATTGAAACGATTCATCAATTTGACCATCTTGTTTTGGCAATTGGAGGAGCATCCTGGAAAAAAACTGGATCGTCGGGAGAGTGGAAACAACTACTTGTATCAAAAGAAATAGAATGTATTGATTTTAAATCAAGTAACTCTGGATTAAACATAGAAAACTGGGATAAAATATCCGAATTGGAGGGTCAAATTTTAAAAAATTGCACCACTTCATTTGGAGAATATTCAAAAAAAGGAGATGTTATACTTTCCAATTATGGTGTAGAAGGAACTCCAATCTACCATCTCAATAAAGCAGTGAGAGAAAATCCAACTGGTTTTCTTTCAATCGATTTAAAACCAACGAAAAGTAAAGAAGAGATTTTAGAAATTCTTTTAACAGCAAAAAATATTACAGATGGATTAAAAAAGTGCAAACTTTCGAAGACAGCGATTCAACTTCTAAAAAAATGGACAACTAAAGAAGAATATTCATCCGCTTCAACACTTGCAAATAGTGTAAAAGAAATGCGTCTTCACCCCCATTCATTTCGACCAATAGATGAAGTAATTTCAACAATTGGAGGCGTGTCAATGAATGCTATTACAGAAAACTTTACCTTAAAAAAATTTCCTTCGATTTCAGTTTGCGGCGAAATGTTGGATTGGGATGCTCCTACTGGAGGATACTTAATTCAAGGCTGTGTTTCAAGCGGTTATGTGGTTGGGAAGAACGGAATATAGAATTAATACACCTAAATTTTACCTGTTCACTTGTCCAAAAACCAATCTTTCATTTTTGAAAACAAATTCTGTCTGTTGAACCGATTCGTGTGTCGGTGAATGAAGAACTTTTACAAATTAGGCAAATAAACGTTATTTTTTCGTCAAGAATCCCCAATAGGTAGATCGGTTCAATGCAAATGATTTCGAGAAAGGATATGCTTCGCGAAAACTTGCGGGGAATTTCATTGTCTTTCTTTTTTCCCACGATGTTTTGTAAGCGCTGACTACTCCGTTTTCTACTTCGAGGTAATCCATTATTTGTTTGGTGTGGGTTTTCCAGAAATAATACTGAATGTCTTTGTTGTTCAAACGGTTCCATTTTATCCGTTCAGAAACTAACCAATTTTTCCAAATTTTATCCCAATCATTTCTAAGACTCATCGGATTGAAATTATTAATTAATACATTTCTAATTCCGTTGTCTACAAAATAAATCGTGTGACTTTTCTTCAATTCATAACGGTGGTTATTGAAATAAGAAGGTAATTTAATTAGTACAAATGATTTTTCTAATAAATCAATGTATCGTTCAACAGTTTCATTGTCCAGTCCACATCTTTCACCAATGTCATTATAAGAAACTGCATCTCCAACTTCAAACGCTAAAATTTGCAACATGTGTCGCAATTTATCCCCTTTATTGATTCTATCAGTAACTCCTAAATTTGTGAAAATAACTTGATCGACTAATTCTCTTAATTTCGATTTTGCCTTCTCTAAATTTGAAACAACCGATGGATAATTTCCATATACCAAACGTTGTTCCAATAAACTTTCTTCAACTGGTAAACCATTATGTTGCGCCAACTCATAAAATGACGGTGGCATCAATTGTAATTCTAATCCTTGCAATTGCAAAACCTCACGAAGTACTTCATCCATTACAGGTTCATACGAACACGTCAAAATTAAAGTCACGTTCCACTCACCCGAAAGTAACTCTTCGATGATCGCTTGTAATTTATCAATGTATTGTGCTTCGTGAATTACGACAAATCTATTTTCGCCAAATGCTGCTTTTAATGAAGCCTCATTTACAACTTCAAATAATTTTTTTGTAGCTCTTTTTTGACCGTTTAATTCCATGTAAGCATACCCAGCCGAATTCAAAATTTCTTGCACAATTGTTTGCTTTCCAACCTCTCTTGGTCCGGTTAGAAGCAACAATTTATTAGTAGCAATTTTTTGTTTAATCGTTTTGTATTGTATTCTTGGAATCATTGTTCTTCTTTTTGAACAAATATACCATTTTCAACATCAATCCGTTGAATTTGTTTAAAAGTTGCGGTTATTGTTAAGAAATCAGATTCTATTTTTCTGATGGACTAACACCAATCTCTTCAAACTGACGGTTCAACGCTTCATATCTTTTGATATTTTCTCGTGCTTGATTGGCGTAAATTTCATTTTTATTTTTTTCAAATTGAATAACTTCCGTGTTTAATTGCCCCACTTTTTCACTCATTATTTTTTGAATATATGCCGTAAATTGAGGTAAATACATTTTGGTATATGCATCTCCTGAATGTTTCAACTTCTCAAAAACTTTCACTGATTTTTCAAATGTTTCTAAATCTTGACGGGTAACAAAAATGGTAAATGAATTCACCAAACCAACTTGATCAAAACTTTTCAATCTGTCTTTTTCAACTAATTCTCTTTCAAAAAATGGGTACAAATCAATGCTTCCAAATTCACCATAGATTGCGCCAACTCCAGTTAATAATTTTGAAACAGGTTCGTTTTCTAATTTTTTAGCATGAACAAGTGCCAATTCTGAGTTCACTTTCCCCATGGCAATTAATGCTGTTGAAGCAACCAAATAAGAGGAATCTTTTTCTAATCTATCCAGTAATAAAGCTTCTAATTTGGTTTGCTCAATAGAAGAAATTAAGAACAACAACGCTTTAGAACGTACCTGAGAATTTGGATCATTTAAAGCCAATGCGTTTATTATTTCTGTTGCTTTAATTTTACTTTCTGCTTTTAATTTCGCGGCTCTGTCAATTGCCAAAACACGAATATTCCAAAATGCATCTTTAAGCGCATCTATTACTAATTGTTCTGATGGAGAACTGTTTCCCTTCGAGCCTTCTACAAATCCATCTCTTCTCGCTTTAAACGATCCACCATTATAGTATTGAAATACATATTGATCCATTGATTTAGATTCATGTATTTTAGCAAGTAACATTTGCTGATTGTCTATAATTACACAGTTTAATGTTCCTTTATAAGGGATTTCAAAAGATTCTTGCAATTGGTCAACAACCACTTTATGAATGTGTTTACCTTCAGAATCAAAAACAGCAATTTCAATAGGTAACTTAAAAATTGGAGCCAATTCTAAATTTTGATTTTGTTCAATCGAAATCGTAACAGTAGATTTCTCCTTGTTATTATAGTGCTTAAAATCCAAAATAGGATGAGCCGATCCTAAATACCACTGATTAAAAAACCAATTCAAATCTTCACCTGATACTTCTTCAAAAGCTAATCGCAATTGTGTAAATTCGGTGGCTTTAAATTTATTAGCAGTCAGATAAAGATTGATACCTTTGAAGAAAGCATCATCTCCCAAATAGCTTCTCAACATGTGTAAAATTCTTCCTCCTTTGTTATAAGAATGACCATCAAACATATCTTCTTTTTCCTTATACTCGAACCACACTAAATCATGGTAACCATCTGTTTGAGCAGATTGAAAATAACCCTCCGCTTCTTCTTCAGCGTTATAAGCCGCCTCGTCTAAACCATATCTGTATTCATCCCATAAGTATTGAGAATAATTAGCAAATGACTCATTTAACGTTAAATTCGACCAAGATTCACAGGTTACTAAATCTCCAAACCAATGGTGAAATAATTCGTGAGCAATCGTCGATTGATCATTGTCATCTAATAATTCTCTTTCGTTTTTATAGGCAAAATCTCCGAAAATAACTGCACCTGTATTTTCCATAGCACCAGACACGTATTCTCTCACCACCATTTGTGAATATTTATCCCACGGATATTCTACTCCTAATAATTTTGAGAAATGAGCAATCATAGCAGGAGTTTCTCCAAAAATAGCTTTTGCGCTTTTTTCCCATTCTGGTTCAACGTAATAATTCACTTCCATTTTTGTTCCATCTGGACGTGTATAACTGTCTTTAACTACTTTAAATTCACCTACACCCATCATAAATAAATAAGGAGAATGCGGTAAAGTTTGCTTCCAATAATCTGTTCTTGTTCCGTTGGAATTTGATTTTGAGCTAATTAACTTTCCATTTGAAAGAGTAGTATATTTAGCATCAACGGTAATATAAATTTCTTGTGTAGTTTTAGTAGCTGGAGCATCAATTGTCGGAAACCAAACTGAGCTAACTTCTGATTCTCCTTGTGTCCAAATTTGAGTCATTTGGTCTTTCTTTTCTCCTTTTGGATTGATAAAGTACAATCCTTTATCAGAAGTAATCGCAGCGCTACCCGATAATTTTCTATCTTCTGGTTTAGCGATGTAATCAATTTTAACCGTATAGTTTTCAGTACGTTTGTAAAGTTTATCTAACGAAATTTTTAGAACATCATCTAAATAATTGAATTTCAAGTCTTTACCATTCAATGAAACAGATTTAATTTCCATTCCTTTAGCATCTAAAATCAAGCTATCCGAAGTATAAAAATGAGGCTTTGCAGTGATGTAAGCAATTCCATTCATTTGAGAATTTGCCCAATCAAAATTTACCTCCAATTTAGTATGAATGATATCCGATAGAATAGTTCGAGTTTCTCTGTATACTTTTCTTTCTGTTGGAAGAACCACTTCCTTTATTTCAGTTTCATCAGAATTTTCAGACTGAATATTTTCTACAAATGTTTCAGGAGCTTCTTTTTTATAAGACCCGCAAGCTACTGAAATAAGTAAAATTGGAAGAAAAAGGTATAAAGAAATTTTATTCATAGTTATTGTTCTAAAGATTTAGTACAAATCTGTTAAAATATTTTGGATTCTTTCATAAGAAATAACGAAAAAGGAGATACTTTGTATTAAATTTGTAAAAAAATAAGGGAAAATGGAAAATAGAGTTTGGATCATTGACGAAAAAGAAACCAAAACAAGTGGTGGATCTGTTATCAAATGGGATGATGAACGTTTTTTTACCATAACCTTTAATGGAAAAGAGTTTTTTGGAGAAATCTTAGAAGAAAAATCAGAAGACCATAAACTTAAAATCAAAATCAATCACCGAGTTTTCGAAGTAAAGAAAAAAGGGGAATTAGATGAATTAATTGCGGCTTTAGGATTAGATGTTCCAAAAGTTAGAAAATTAAAAGAATTACAAGCACCAATGCCAGGAAGAATTGTAAACGTAGCTGTTACTATTGGTCAAGCTTTAGAAGTTGGAGATGAAATACTTTCTTTGGAAGCTATGAAAATGGAAAACGTACTAAAAGCAGAAGGAGTAGGAATTGTAAAAGCTATACATATATCTCAAAATCAAGTAGTTGAAAAAGGAGCTGTTTTGATTGAATTTGAATAGAAAAAGGTTTTAATGACAATTGAAACTACTTTTAACAAACATATATTACCGCTTTTAGACGCAGAATTGATTGAATATACTATTAGAGATAATCAGAAAGATAGAAATCAGAAATACTTAAGTTGAAATCAAAACAACACTTCCAAACTCTAAAACATGATTCATACCATTTAACTAATAAATCCGAATCATTTATTTTCTTTTGTTTGCTGGTTACTTTTGATCCATGTAAATCATATACGTTGCTTGAGCCCCGACTATGTTTGTAATAAAGTAAGCGAAGGTGCTAAATAAGGAACATTTCAAAATGAGAGAATTTTATGAATTAGACTTATTTTCACTAGAATTTAAAAATCGTAACCTATTTGCAAAGGATTTAGAGCTAAATTAGCTTTTCGCTTATAACTTTCGGATAGTTTTGATTAGTTGAATAATTTTCTTTTAAAAAAGCGATTGCTTTCAAATTAAATATTTCAGCTTGTTCAATGATTACGATGTGACCGCAGTTTTCGATAATTTCTAATTTTGAATTTTGTTCAAGCTTTGCCATTTCCATAGAATCGTTTATGAACAAATGATCTTGTCGTCCCATTAAATATAAAACGGGGAAATGATGAAGTTTTTTGGCATAAACTTTAAGATTATTATTTAAGGTTTTGGTTAAATTAAACCATCTTAAAAATTCGGTTTGTTTTAATTTTTTAGCTTCTTTGATAAATATATTCCTTGATTTTTTATGATTTTCCCTGGGCATAATCACAAAAGCAAAGATTTTATAAAGAATCATAAATGGAACAAATCGTTTTGTTGTATTACCCACTTTTATCAGGATTATAGAATAACTGTTTAAACGAATAATAGTACCTGTTAATACCGTTTTGAGTATTCTTTCTGGATGTGAATCAATTAACTCACGAATGAGTATTGTACCTAATGATACTCCAATAAAATGTGCTTTCTTTATTTTGATTGAATCAAGTACTTCAATTATTTCATCTGAAATAGAGCTAAAAGAATATACTAATTTAGTATTTATTTCTTCTATCACCTTGTTTTGTCCATGTCCCCTAAGATCAACGAGTAAAATGTGAAAATGTTCTTTAAAAGACTTTATTTGCTTGTGCCAAATTGTTGAGCTACCTCCTGCTCCATGAACAAAAACAACCCAATCTGAATCTATATTGCAATTAATATGAGTTGTGTGAGCTAACATTTAATTTGGACATAAAAAATCCCTTCACCAGAGATGAAGGGATTTTTGCTATTTTTTTTATTCAACTTATGATTTCAATGCTTCTGCACCTCCTACGATTTCCAAGATTTCACTTGTAATTGCAGCTTGACGCGCTTTATTGTAACCAATAGTTAATGATTTTTTCATTTCTTTAGCATTGTCAGTAGCTTTGTGCATAGCAGTCATACGTGCGCCATGTTCAGAAGCGTATGAGTCTAATAATCCTTTAAACAATTGAATTTTCAACGATTTTGGGATCAAATCTAAAACGATTTCTTCTTTCGATGGTTCAAAGCTATAATCAGCTATTGATTCATTTTCAGCCAAAATAGGTTTAGACACAGGAAGTAATTGTTCTGTTTTTACTGTTTGAGAAGCTGCATTTATAAAACTGTTGTATACAAAAATTACCTTATCAAATTTTTTATTTATAAAACTTTCCATTAAGTTGGAAGCAATAATTGATGAATTAGCAAAAGTCAATTTGTTAAAAATATCTTCTACCTCTATCAATTCTTTTGTAATGTAATAATTTGAAGAATTTTTAAATGCATCTTTTATCTTTTTACCTAAACAAAGAACTTTTACATTCGATTTTTTGTATTTGTTGTTCACCAAATTATTTACTTGTTTGATGACATTGTTATTGAATCCACCACATAAACCACGGTTTGATGTGATACCAACAATTAATACATTTTTAACTTCTCTGTTTTCAGAATAAGCATTTTCAGATAAGTCCAAAGTTGAACTTAAATTTGTTAAGATATCCTGTAGTTTTTCAGCATACGGTCTCATTTGAGTAATTGCACCTTGTGCTTTCTTCAATTTCGCCGCAGATACCATTTTCATTGCAGAAGTAATCTGCATTGTTGAACCTACTGAGGCGATTCGATTACGTATTTCTTTTAAATTTGCCATTCTATTTTGGATTGTTGGGAGAGAGCAAGCCCTCTCCTTACATCAATATCAATATTTACTTGCGATTTCTTTAGCTACTTTTGATAAAGTATCTGTGATTTCATCTGTGTATTTTCCAGCTTTTAAACCTACCAATACATCTGCATGTTTCGCTTCTAAGTAATTTAAGTATTCAATTTCGAATTCTTTAACCTTAGAAACTGGCACTTTTTGAATCAATCCTTTTGTACCAACATATATAATCGCAATCTGTTTTTCAACAGGGTAAGGATTACCTTCTCTTTGTTTCAAGATTTCAACATTTCGAGCTCCTTTATCTAATATAGATTTTGTAGCTTGATCTAAATCTGAACCAAATTTTGCAAATGCCTCTAGTTCACGGTATTGTGCTTGATCTAATTTTAATGTTCCAGCAACTTTCTTCATTGATTTAATTTGAGCATTTCCTCCAACACGTGATACAGAAATACCTACGTTAATAGCTGGACGAATACCTGAATTAAATAAATCTGAATCTAAGAAGATTTGACCATCCGTAATAGAAATTACGTTTGTTGGAATATATGCTGCAACATCACCTGCTTGTGTTTCAATAATTGGCAATGCAGTTAATGAACCACCACCTTTTACTTTTCCTTTTAACGAAGCTGGTAAATCATTCATTTTAGCAGCAATTTCATCACTGTTAATGATTTTAGCAGCACGCTCTAATAAACGAGAGTGTAAGTAGAAAACATCACCTGGGTAAGCTTCACGACCTGGAGGACGACGTAACAATAAAGACACCTCACGGTAAGCAACTGCTTGTTTTGATAAATCATCATAAACAATTAAAGCTGGTTTACCTAAATCTCTAAAATATTCACCTACTGCAGCTCCAGTCATTGGAGAATAGAATTGCATTGCTGCTGGCTCTGAAGCATTTGCAGCAACTATAACTGTGTAAGCCATAGCACCTGCATCTTCTAATTTCTTAACGATACCTGCAACTGTAGATCCTTTTTGTCCGATAGCAACATAAACACAGAAAACTGGTTCACCTCTATCGTAAAATTCTCTTTGATTGATAATTGTATCAATTGCAATTGTTGTTTTACCAGTTTGACGATCACCAATGATTAACTCACGTTGTCCTCTTCCTACTGGAATCATCGCATCAATTGATTTGATACCTGTTTGTAATGGCTCAGTAACCGGTTGACGAAAAATTACCCCTGGAGCTTTACGCTCAATTGGCATTTCAAATAATTCACCTGTAATTGGACCTTTACCATCAATTGGGTTACCCAATGTATCTATAACACGTCCAACTAAACCATCACCTACTTTTACAGATGCAATACGCTTCAATCTTTTTACAGTATCTCCTTCTTTTACTAATGAAGAACGTCCTAAAAGAACGGCTCCAACGTTATCTTCTTCAAGATTCAATGCAATTGCTTGCAATCCTCCGTCAAATTCAATTAACTCTCCGTATTGAACCCCTGTAAGGCCATAAATACGTGCAATACCATCTCCGATAGAAAGAACGGTACCTACTTCTTGAAGTTCTGTTTCAGATCTGAATCCTGATAACTGTTCTCTTAAAATTGCAGAAACTTCTGCTGGTTTTACATCTGCCATGTTGTGTAGTTTTACTCTGATTTTGGCTTTGCCAACTTATCTTGTTAAACGTTGTTTTAATTCATTAAATTGGCTTGCAACTGAAGCATCAATTTGTTTATCTCCCATTCGAACAATGAAACCACCGATTAGTGATTCATCAATCAATTCTGTAACCTCTAACTGACCAGTGATTGTTTTCTCAACTTTATCAATTATTAATCCTCTTGTAGAATTATCTAATTTAGTTGCAGAAACAATAGTGATTGGAACAATTCCTTTGTATTCTTTTACTTGTGCATCAAACTCATGAGCAATTGCTGCTAATTGACTTTCTCTGCCATTTTTAGTAATTAAGTTCACAAACGAAGTTGAAATGTCTTCAAATTGCCCGAACAATTCTCCGAAAATAGCAATCTTTTTATCTCCTTTTATTATCGGACTATTTAATAATAATTGGAAATCATGCGTCTCATTATTGACTTCTGACAAATAGTTCATATCTGCTAAAACTTGTTCAACTTTGTTTTGCTCGATCGACAATTCCAAAAGTGCTGTAGCGTAACGACCTGCTATTTTCGATCCTTTCATCTTCTGTAATTAATTCAATTTAAAATCAGCCGCTAATTTTTCTGATAAAGCTTTTTGTTTTTCATCGGAAGCCAATTCACCTCTTACTACTGTTTCAGCAATTTGAAGTGAAAATTCAGCGATTTGAGTTTTTAACTCAGCAATAGCAGCAACTTTTTCATTGTTGATTGACTCACGTGCTGAAATAATAATTTTTTCTGCTTCAACTTTTGCATTTGTCTTAGAATCATCAACCATTTTAGTTGCAATTTCTTTTGCTTCTTTAATGATATTGTCTCTTTCAATACGAGCTTCTTTTAATAAGTTCTCATTAGAAGATTTCAATTCAGCAATTTCTTTTCTTGCTTGTTCAGCCAAATTGATAGCAGTTTCAATTCCTTGCTCACGTTGATCTAATGCAGCTAAAATTGGTTTCCAAGCGAATTTTCTCATTAATAAGATTAATATTAATAAGATCACAGACTGCATTACAAATAGTCCTGGCGAAAAATCATTCAATAAAGTTTCCATATTGTAAAATTAATTTTTTTAAAAAAGTAGTTTTTAAATAAGACTTTCGATAACCAACCGTTATCGAAAGTCTTGATTTTCTTGGGATTATTTTCCTAAGATCAAAGCACCGAAAGCAAGACCTTCCAAAAGCGCACCAATGATGATCATCGCTGTTTGAATCTTACCTGCTGCTTCTGGTTGACGAGCAATACCTTCCATCGCTTTTCCACCAATTTGACCTAAACCGATACCACCACCGATAACGATTAATCCAGCTCCAATTAAATTGTACATAACTACTGATTTATATATATATTAAACAAAAAAAATTATACTTCTATTTTAATGGTGATCATGATCTGCAACTGCCATTCCTATAAATAATGAGGAAAGCATTGTGAAAATGAACGCTTGTAAAAATGCTACTAATAATTCAATTAACATGATAAAAAGTGAAAGTAACAAGGACATTCCTGTGGAAGCTACTGGTCCAAATGATGCTTTCAACACAATCATTAAGGCAATCAAACTCATCAATACAAAGTGACCTGCAGTAATATTCGCGAACAAACGAATCATCAATGAGAATGGTTTTGTAAGAATTCCCAACACCTCTATTGGTGCTAAGATAATTTTCATCGGAACTGGAACACCAGGCATCCAGAAAATATGTCCCCAATATGCTTTATTCGCACTAAATTGTACAATTATGAATGTAAATAATGCTAAACTAAATGTTACCGCGATATTACCCGTTACGTTAAATCCTAATGGTGTTAATCCTAATAAATTTAAGATCCAAATGAAGAAAAATACAGTCAATAAAAAGGGCATGAATTTTTTATACTTATGCTCACCAATATTTGGTCGTGCAATTTCATCTCTTACATATATTACCAAAGGCTCTAATGCTCTTCCAATTCCAGTTGGAATCGGCCCTTTCTTATAGCTTTTTGCTAAACCTGCAAAGAAAACAATCATTAGCAAACCAGTTAATAACATTCCTAATACACTTTTTGTAATTGATAAATCAAGTGGTTTACTGTTTGTTGGGTGACCGTGGTGATCTAAATTTAAGGTTCCTTCTTCTGTAGTTTTATAAATTTTCCCATGGTGTAATTTATAGAAACTTCCATTATTTTCAACTGTAGTTTTCTCATAGTTAAATTTTGAAGCTGAAAAAAAATGAATTCCATTGTCCCATAAAATCACTGGTAATGCAAACCCAACGTGCTTTCCAGTTTCTCCATCTGTATAAAATGTGAAGTAATGTGCATCTTGTAAATGGTGCTCTATGTAGGCGTGAATTTCTTCTTGGGTATTAACTGGCCCCTGAATTACCGAAGTTTCTTCATGCTTCACAGTTTCTGCTTTGTCGTGTTTTGCATCAGATGCAAACGTAAGCGTTGTAAACGTTAAAAATAATACTCCAACAAAAATACCCAAATATCTCTTCATTTTAATCGTATTGATGCAATGACAATATATATCACCACTTAAATTTTGTGCAAAAGTACGCATTTATTTAACAATAGAATAATTTTTTATATTTTTTGAAATGAAATCTATTGAAAACATACTTATTTAGCTTCATTATCAATCTTAAAAATGTTTTTCAGCGACTTTATAACAGGTACTATTTCTATTGCCATAAAGATAAATAACGGCACTAATATTGAAAATCTATCAAGCATCGATAAAGATGATTTGGACATTCCTTGCGCAAAAAACAAAATTATAAACACACCCATTTTTAAAAAAATAGCTACTAAAAATGCATATCCGACTGTTGAAGGTATGTACTTGTAAATGAGCTCTATGCCTGTTATGATTACCATTGAAGAAACGGTAAAAAACACATAAATTGATGCTAAAGGAATTGATAATTGAATCGCTAACTTATTGATTATCAAAGAGTGAATAAAATAGATTACACAACCTGTTAATAGTGTAATAGAGTTATAGAGTGTTATTCTTTTTTTCATTTTATTTATTATTGTCGTCGTCGTTTTGCATTTTAATTACCTGTCTTATTATAGAGTACGTAGATCCAAAAACTGCTAAAAGTGTAAATACTTTATTATAAGAAAATGATTCACTTGCGTGATTTTTATCCATCCACTCACCTATAAGATGTGCGAAATAGATCGTTAAACCCATTTGCAAACCCAGTGAAGAAAAGCGAAGCCATACTTTTGGTTTTTTTTTTTCTTTTTGTTCGTCGTTCATTGTTTGTGAGATATTGAAACTTTTTAATATTTATTTGTTCTGTACAAAGATGGTTAAAGTTTATAGATTTAGTTTTAATTCATAACTGTTCATTTCACAATTTCCCAAAAGCCAGTTTTATTGTTTCCAACTCGTTTAATTTTATTCTCTTCTTTTAATTTAACTAAATTTTTATCTATTGCAGTAGTATTTATTCCAATTTGTTCGGCCATTTCTCTTTTAGATATTGTAGGATTTAGTGCTATTAATTTTAAAATAGAACGCTTACTATCTACCAACTCTGTTTTTATTACAATTTCTTGTTTTTTGTAAAGCGTAACAAAAATTCCACCGTCTAAAGTTGTAATTTCTGGTTCAGGCAAATTTGCATTTTTACATTCTTCTATAATTTTCAAAGTTCCCCGACCCCATGAATCGATATAACCTGCTTTGAAACAAATGTCTGCAATTATTGGATTTCTGGGTCTTGAAATGTGATGTTGTTTTAAACTTTCAATATCCATTCCTTCTGGAAGATTTCCTTCATTCCAAATCGTGCATTTTGAATCATATACTCTCATCTGTACCATAGAACCTATAGAATATCAAACACTTATATAAATTTGGACAATAAACTTCATTTATTTCATTTACACTTCTTCAAAAATTTGTTCCGTAGCTTTGGCTATGGAACAAATTTTATTCATCGTCTAAATAAAAAATCTGTTCGTTTATTTTGTCCATTTTATAAATGTGTTTGATATAAGAACGATGAACATGTGCATTCGGCACTATTTCAGGTATTGCTGCGATTTGGTAGTCTTCTTTTTCAATTGTCTATTTTATTAATGCAAGATAAATAGAATTATTTTGATTCGTTTCGCATCTTTTAAAAAAATAGAATTTTTACTAAAAAATTCGACAAAATTTTTACTTTTGCTATGTTAAACAAATCCACTTTTATGGGAAGAGCGTTCGAATATCGCCGCGCGGCAAAAGAAAAAAGATGGGACAAAATGTCCAAAGTGTTTCCAAAGTTAGGAAAGGCAATAACAATGGCAGCTAAAGAAGGGGGTGACGACCCATCTATGAATGGTAAATTGAGAACTGCTATTCAGAATGCAAAGTCTGAAAACATGCCAAAAGACAATATTGATGCTGCAATTAAACGTGCAACTCAAAAAGATTTGGCGTCGTTTACTGAAATTAATTATGAAGGTAAAGGTCCGCACGGTGTATTGGTTTTTGTAGAATGTGCTTCAGACAACTCAACTAGAACGGTTGCAAACGTGAAAATGTATTTCAATAAAGCAGGTGGAGGAGTTGTGCCAAATGGTTCTTTGGAATTTATGTTCAACAGAAAATGTGTTTTTGAAATTCAAAAAACAGATGCACTCGATCCAGAAGAATTAGAATTAGAATTAATAGAAGCTGGATGCGAAGAAATTGAAGTTGTAGAAGAAAAGATATTTGTATACGGTGATTATACTTCTTTCGGAACATTAGCAACTGCAATTGATGCTTTAAATTTAGAAGTTTTAAAATCAAATCTTCAACGTATTCCTACATCACCTGTAGAATTTACAGATGAACAATTAATAGACATTGAAAAAATGTTAGATAGAATCGAAGACGATGATGATATTCAGCAAGTTTTCACAAATATTGCATAAATTAAAAAGCCTTTCAATCGAGAGGCTTTTTAAATATCCCCTCTTTTTAATTACTTTTATAAAAAAATACATCGTATGTTAAAATCAATGACAGGTTATGGTAAAGCAACAGCTGCTTATCTTGGCAAAAGAGTTTCAGTTGAAGTGAGATCATTAAATAGCAAATCACTCGATTTAAATGTGCGATATGCTCCGATTTATAAAGAATTAGAAGGAACTATTAGAGGAATTATAGGTGAGAATTTAGACCGAGGTAAAGTAGATGTTACAATCAACATCGATGGAACTGGGGAAGCTAAAAATTATGTTGTAAATCAAGATCTTGCAAAAGCATATTATAAAGATTTAAAAGCTGTAAATGAAGCAATTGGTGAAACATCAGAAGATTATCTTTCGATGATTTTGAGAATGCCCGATATTTACATGAATGAAAAAGAAGAATTATTTGAGGATGAAAAAGAGTGGATTCTGAATTTAGTAAAAGAGGCAGCTGATCAATCAAACGTTTTCCGTCGTCAGGAAGGAATTGCTTTAGAAAAAGAGTTTACTGAAAGAATTGAGGATATTAGAAGTTTGTTATTGGAAGTGCCTAAATATGAAAACGAACGTATTGACACGATTCGTGAACGTATGCGTAAAAGTTTAGAAGAACTAGAAATGAAATCTTATGATGATAACCGTCTTCAACAAGAGATGATTTTTTGGATTGAAAAATTAGATGTTGCTGAAGAAAAAATGCGTTTGATGCACCATCTAGATTATTTTTTAGAAACAATGGTTCTACCTTCAGCAGGTAAGAAATTAGGATTTATTTCACAAGAGATTGGTAGAGAAATTAATACATTAGGAAGTAAAAGTAACCACGCTGAAATGCAAAAATTAGTTGTGGATATGAAAGATAATTTAGAAAAAATAAAAGAACAAATATTAAATACTCTTTAGTTGAATTTTTATTGAACAGATATGTCAGAAAGTAAACAAGGTAAATGTGTACTCTTTTCAGCTCCTTCTGGGGCAGGTAAAACAACGATTGTGCATTATTTATTGAAACAAGACTTGAGATTAGAATTTTCAGTTTCAGCATGTAGTAGAATTCCAAGAATAAATGAAGTGAATGGGAGAGACTACCATTTTTTAGGATTAGAAGGGTTTAAAGAAAAGATTGATAAAGAGGCGTTTATTGAATGGGAAGAAGTATATACAGATAATTTTTACGGCACTTTAAAATCTGAAATAGAACGAATTTGGTCGCATGGTAAAACTGTTATTTTTGATGTTGATGTTATCGGAGGTTTAGCTATTAAACGAATTTTTGGAGACCAAGCACTTGCTATTTTTGTTCAACCTCCAAGCTACGATGAATTAGAAAAACGTTTGCGGAAAAGAAGTACAGAATCAGAAGATAAAATTCAGCAACGCATGAAAAAAGCGAATACTGAATTAACTTATGCTTCAGATTTTGACATTATATTAATCAATGACAATTTAGATGCAGCCTGTCAGAGAGCAAAAAAATTAATTGAAGATTTTACAAAATAATTTAAACGGTAAAGGATGAACGTAGGGTTATATTTTGGCACATTTAATCCTATTCATATAGGTCATTTAATCATTGCTAATTACATGGCAGAGTATACCAACTTAGATGAAGTCTGGTTGGTTGTTTCGCCTCTAAATCCATTAAAAAATAAAGCTTCCTTGCTGGCCGATATTCATCGTTTGGCTATTGTTCGAGAAGCAATCGAAGACAATCCAAAATTAAGAGTTTCCGATATCGAATTTCAACTTCCTAAACCCAGCTATACTGCTACTACTTTAGCTTATTTAGCTGAAAAACATCCTTCAACTAAATTTTCTCTTATTATGGGAGAAGATAATTTAAGAACACTTCACAAGTGGTTTAACTACGAAGTGATTCTAAAAAATTATGCGTTTTATGTATATCCAAGAGTGTTAACCGAACAAGAAGACGAGCACCAACCAAATTCTCCTTTAGTAACCACTATCAAAGCACTACCAAATGTACATATTTGTTCAGACGCACCCGTAATGAAAATCTCAGCAACTTTTGTCAGAAATGCCATTAAAGAAGGAAAAGATATTCGTTATTTATTGACTGAACCTGTAAGAAAATACATTGATGAAATGAACTTTTATAGGTAATATAAAATACAGACACAGCTAATAAAAATACATATACACCTGTTTATAAGGAGTTTACTATTTATTATTTTCATGAAAAAAGAGACCGTACTTCTAATTCCAGGTTTTGAATTTATTCAATCGAAAATAATTATACCTCTTCCTCAATGAAACAAATTCCAAGGTCTTCTAATTCATTTAAAATAGGGTTATAAACTTCAGGTTTGATTGGTAACTGTACACCTTTAGCAAGTAGCGTTCCATTTAAAATCATTTTTGCACAAATTGCAGCAGGTAAACCAACCGTGTTACTCATAGAAGTATACACATGGTCTTCACCTATGTTTACCATGTGAGAAGTAATTCTCTTTTTAATACCATTTATTTCGAAAACAAATTCGTGATACATTACCAACATGTCTTTATCAGCAGGATCTAATGTCCATTTTTTCACCAAAATATTTTCTAATAATTGTGCTGGAGAAGCATTTTTAATTCCAAATTTTGGAGAATGATTAAAAACTCCTAACCATTCAAATTTTGGATATAATTCAATGTTTTCACCTAAATATTTTTTGAATTTATCTTCAATAGAAATGCCAGTTTTAAAAGGTAAAAATGCGTTTAGAAAAGAACGAGGAGTTAAATCCTCTGATTTATCCATTTTGTAATTATCATCTGTTAATCCCAGCTCAACTAAAATATTCCACGCTTTGCAATAACCCGGTCTACGAAGTGTGCCTCTATAAATTGTCGGAATCGTATCTAATGAATAAATGCTTCTATATGATAACGAATCTCTGTTCGCATATCCTTCAAAATCACCAAAACCAGGAATGGAAATTTTATCTAAACGATTAAACAGTTTGTTATAAGGTATATACTTGTATTCATTTTCTTCTTGAAAGCACGCTGCAGCACCTTGTCCAGCTAATACTACATTTCTCGGATTCCATGTAAATTTATAATTCCAAGGATTGTTATCAGATTCAGGTGCAATTAATCCTCCACAAAAAGATTTAAAACTATGTAAAACTCCCTTTTTTACTTTTATTTCATCCAGAACACGCATTGCACTCATGTGATCAATACCTGGATCAACCCCAATTTCGTTCATGATAATAATTCCAGCTTCTTTAGCAGCGCTATCTAAAGCCTTCATTTCAGGAGAAATATAAGAAGGAGTAATTAAGTTTGTTTTCAATTCTATACAATCTAAAGCAACTTCAATATGAAAACGAGCAGGCAACATACTAATTACTAAAGCAGCCTTTTCAATTTCTGGCTTACGTTCAATAGGGTCAAGTGCATTAAATGATAATGCAACTCCATTTGGATGTCCGTTAACTTTTCGTTTCGCTAATTCAATGTCTTGGTCAACTACTCTTACTTGCCAATTATTTGATATTGAGTTTTGTAAAAGATAACGAATAAGTGAAGAAGAAGATAATCCTGCACCAATAACCAAAATTGTTTTCATATGTTTTAAAGTATATAGGTTGTAAAAATAATCATTGGAATTAGAAAATAATAGCTTTTAACAGAAATGATTGAATTTATTATATTTTTAACAATTATTTCTACGGTTGTACTAAAATGAAAGCTGTTTAGTATCTGTAAGGTAAGTATCGAAAAAGATAGTTTCTCAAAAGAATAATATTTCCTATCTTTGATTCATCCATTCAACAGGTATCAGATGAAGGTTAATTTTTCAGCTATTGAAATTTGCTCAATAACAAAAGGACGTTTTTTAGCGAATCCTACGAATCAAATAATACATTCATTTTCATACGATACACGTAAAATTACGCAACCAGAGAATGTAGTTTTTGTTGCTTTAAAAGGGGATTTCAGAAATGGGCATTTATTCATAGAAGATGCTTATTTAAAAGGAATTCGTTCCTTTATTGTGTCAGAAGAAATAGATACAGAACAATTTAAAGAGGCTACATTTATACTCGTTTCTGATACACTTTGGGCGCTTCAAGAAATTGCAAAACACCATCGTCAAAAATTTAATTATCCACTAATTGCTATCACAGGAAGTGTTGGAAAAACAATGGTGAAAGAATGGATTTATCATTTCCTTTCATCGAAATTTAGGGTTGTTCGAAGTCCAAAAAGTTATAATTCACAATTGGGAGTTGCTTTATCATTATTAGAGTTAACAGAAAAGTGTGATGCAGCATTAATAGAAGTGGGGATTTCAAAAGCAGATGAAATGTCTCGTTTACAAGAGATTATACAACCAACGGTAGGAGTTTTCACAGCTTTTGGTTCTGCACATAAGGAAAATTTCACTTCAAAAGAGGAACATTTATCAGAAAAACTTTCTTTATTTTCAACTTGTGCTAAAACCTTTTTCCATTCTTCCATTGAACTAAATGAGAATCAAATACGTGCCATTAAAGGTGTTGTAACTGAAAAATATAACAGAGATGAATTTAAAAATGAACTTGTTCTAACTGATAAAGTAAGTATTCATAATTTAGAAATTGCCCTTCAAGTTGCGAAAGAATTTAAAATTGACGCTTCAATAATTCGTTCTAAAATAAGTACACTTCCGCGATTAGCTTTAAGGATGGAAACCTTTGAAGGTATTAATGGAAATTTAATCATTAACGACACCTATAATTTAGATTTTGATGCATTGGTTCAATCTTTAGAATACCAATTATCGGTATCTGAAAATCGTAAAAGAGTAGTAATTATTGGTTTAGATGCTGCATCAAACTATAAACAAGCAGAGATAGAAAAAGCAATTGCTCCATTTCGACCAGAAAAAGTAATTTTTAAGCATTCGAATACAACAATTGAGAATATAGAAAACAGTGTTATACTTTTAAAAGGAACTCGTAAGGCTGATATGCAACGAATTACTAAGCAATTTCGATTAAAAAAACACAAGACTTATTTAGAAATTGATTTAGATGCCATTCGTCATAATTTAAGTGTTTTCAAAAGTTATCTAAAACCTGAAACCAAATTATTGGCGATGGTGAAATCAAATTCGTATGGTTCTGGAACAGAAAGAATGGCTTCATTTTATGAAAAACAAGGCATCGACTATTTAGGTGTTGCATATGTTGATGAGGGAGTAGAATTAAGGAAACAAGGAATTCAACTTCCTATATTAGTTATGAATGCTGAAGAAGAAGCTTTTGAAGATTGCATCACATATAATTTAGAACCAACTATTTATTCGTTTAGTCAACTCGATGAATTTATTAAAGAAATCATTTTAGAGGGTAAATCCGATTATCCAATTCACATAAAATTAAATACAGGAATGAATCGCTTAGGCTTTGAACTTTCTGAAATTGGACACTTAATTGAAACAATTCATGCCCAACCTGAAGTGAAAATTAAAGGTATTTATTCTCATCTATCGGATTCAGATAATTTGGAAAGTACTGATTTTACGCTGTTACAAATTCAAAAGTTTGAAAAAGGTTGCGCTGAATTTAGTCAGAATTTAGAGTATACTTTTGACCGACATTTGTTAAACTCTGAAGCTGTTTCACGCTTTCCAGAAGCACAATATGAAATGACTCGATTGGGAATCGGAATGTATGGATACAGTTCAAATCCAGAATTCAAAGAAAAGTTACGAGAAGCCGTTTTTTGGAAAAGTAAGATTTCCCAAATTAAGAATATTCTACCTGGAGAAAGCGTCGGTTATGGGAGAAGTTTTATAGCCGAAAAAGAACTAAAAATTGCTATAATTCCAGTTGGATATGCCGATGGATTTAGAAGATCATTGAGCAATGGAAAAGGAACCGTTTCAATTAAAAACCATTCATGTGCTGTTATTGGCAGAGTTTGCATGGATATGATAATGGTAGATGTGACCGATATTTCTGTGGAAGAAGGTGAAAGTGTTGAAATTGTCGGCACGCATCAAACGATGGAAACCCTCGCAAAACAATCGAATACAATTCCTTATGAAATAATGACAAGTATCTCTAAAAGAGTACACAGGATTTATTTAGAAGGATAATTTATATAAGTGGTTGGTATAAAAACACAATTTACTAACTTTACCTAATGGAATCAACAACAATTAAATACATTTTAACCGATATCGAAGGTACAACAACTTCTGTATCCTTTGTCTATGAAATATTATTCCCGTATTTTAGAAATAATATTCATAAATTAAATGATTTACAAGCACTTACAGAAGTTCAAGAAGCATTTAAACAAACGATAAAACTTGCAAAAGAGGAAAATGGAATAGGGCTTTCAGAAACTTCTCAAATTATTGATAAATTATTAGAATGGAGTAAAGAAGATAAAAAAATTACGCCACTTAAGACACTCCAGGGAGTACTTTGGGAGGAAGGATATAAATCTGGCGAATTAAAAGGCCATATTTATCCAGATGTTGCTAAAAATTTAGAAATTTGGAAAATAAAGGGGCTTCAAATGGGTATTTTTTCTTCGGGATCAGTAAGTGCTCAAAAACTCCTATTTGGGTTTAGTGAACAAGGTGATTTAACCCAAAATTTTAGTCATTATTTTGACACAAAAACGGGAGGAAAAAGAGAGCAAGAAACGTACATAAAAATCAGTGAAATAATTCAATTTGAGCCTTCAACTATTTTGTTTTTATCTGATATAAAAGAGGAGTTGGAAGCAGCTTCAAGTGCTGGTTATCAAACAATTCAATTAGTTCGAGAAGGAAACTCTGTTGCATGGAATGAATCCACTTCTGACTTCACTAAAATTTCAGAAAAACTTGGATATTTCAATTAATTTTTTTAATTTTTAAATTGCGTTACTTTAAAAAATTAATATGGGTACAATAAAGTTACTGAAGTTAGTTGTTTTTTCACTTATTCAATTCAATTTATCCGTCTCTTTTGCGCAGGGTGACAGTGGCGCTGTATGGGTAACAGTTGATGATGCGTCAATACTTCCAGCCCAAAATTTAAAAAGTGAATTTGTATCGAGTTCTTCCTCTGATTTTCAAAAAGTTATTGATCAATTTAAGATTTCAAAAATAAAACGTGCATTTCCAGCATCAAAAAACAAAAATCTACAAAATGTATATGAATTACAATGTGCTTGTAACTCAGCCTACTTAGCCGAAGCTATAGAAAAATCAGTGAAAGGATTAAGCAAACCTGAAGAGGCACCTGTTTTTGAATTAATGTACACTCCCAATGATTATAATCTAAAATTTACGATAGATTATGCATTAGATTTGATTGGAGCGCAAGCAGCATGGGATATTACAAAAGGAGATTCAACAATTGTATTAGGTATATCTGACGCTAATTTTAATCAGAACAATGCAGAATTAGTAGGTAAAGTACTATACATGGAGACTGGAATGACGAATCCGAATGTTGGACATGGAACAGCAGTTGCAGCAGCAGTTGCAGGAAATTCAGACAATAATTTAGGGAAAAGTTCAATAGGTTTTAATAGTAAATTGAGATTGTATTCAATGGGATACAATCAAATATTACAAGCTTCAAACGATGGCGTAAAAGTAATCAATATGAGTTGGGCATCTGGGTGCAGCTTTAATTCTTATTGTCAGGGAGTTATAGATGAAATCTATACAAATGGAACAATAATGGTGGCCTCAGCTGGAAATGGTGGAACGTGTGGTGGAGCTGCGAATTTTGTTTATCCTGCGAACTACAATCATGTTATATCAGTAACTTCAATTGGATCAAATAATAACCATGAAAAATTACATAACGGCGTTCTTGTTACACATCAACATAATTCTTCAGTTGACATTAGTGCTCCAGGTTATGATGTGGCCGTGGTAGGTGCTTATGGTGCTTTTTTTACAGCTAATGGAACTTCGTTTGCGTCTCCTTATGTAACAGGAACAATCAGTTTAATGTTGGCGGTTAATCCATGTTTAAATGCCGATGATGTTGAATTAATTTTAAAACAAACGGCGGTTAATATTGATGCTCAAAATCCTACTTATATCGGACTATTAGGAGCTGGAAGATTGGATGCAGCAGCAGCTGTTTTGATGGCGAAAAATTATTCGAAATTGAAAATAAATTCAGAACAAATTAGTTATTCATGTCAAAATCAATTAGGTACAGTTAAATTTACTCCAATTGGAGGAACGGCACCTTATGTCTTCACTGTAGGGAATCAATCTGGTACGGAAATAGATTCTTTACAAATGGGAACATTTACCGTACATTTAATTGATTCATCAGGATGTTCAGGTGATACAACTTTTACGATTTCTTCTTTGGGTGCAGTTGTTAACTCGTATGATTATCCTTCTAATGTTACAATTTCCTCATCTACTACTCCATTTTTAGATTTAAATGGTGATGGTATTATTAAAGTGAGAGGAAATATTACAATTGCAGAAGGTGTTAATTTTTTAATTGAATCAAAGAGAATTGAATTTGGAAATGGTTCCGATGGATTCATAGGAATTAAAGTAAAAAACGATGCTACACTTTCCATTACTAAAAACACTTCTTTAAAAGGTGTAAATTCATGTAAAACGAATTGGGATGGAATTGTACTTTCAGATAATAAGAATGGTCTAAAAGGGGGTAAATTAATTCTGAATAAAGTAAATGTGTATGATGCTAAGATTGGTGTAAATGTTGAAAATATAGATACTTTAAATAGTAACCCTTCTATTAAATACGGTACGTTTTCAATTTCAAATTCTGTTTTTACAAATAATCTTGTTGGAGTGAAAGCAATTTCAAATAGCAATGACGGTGAAAAGAACATGATTAATAAAACTATATTTTTATTGGAAGATTCATTGATAAATGCACCTGTTCATATTCAACTAAATAAAGTAAATAATTTAGTGGTATTAAAAAATAGATTTTTTGGAAATGATATGGTTTTTCAATCTAAAAGAGGAACAGCTATTTTCTCTGAAAACTCTAAAGTGTATGTTGCTGAAAATGAAAGTACAGATTTAGAAAACATTGCAATTGATGGAAATCAATTTTATAACTTAACTGCGGGGATAGTTTGTTTAAATTCTACCAATACATTGAATGAACTTCAAATTTCAGGAAGTTATTTCACAAAGGTAAATGAATCAATCAATATCAATCAAAGTTCAACAGGTACAATTTATGCCAATGAAATTGATGTGCCAATCGGAAATGATGTTATTCAATGTTATGCTATTAAAATTGGAGAAAAAAGTGAATTGACAATTACTGATAATTTATTTACAACAACAAATTTATCAGCTAACAATCAATTTGGGGTAATTTTAAATAACAGTGACACCAATAAAATGGATGTGTACCGCAATAATTTCAAAGGAAATTTTACGGCCGCAAATCTATTTGAAGGAAATAACTTGAAAACATTTGTGGATTGTAATGTTTATTCAGGAACAAACGACAATCATTGGCTCGTGAAATCAGGAAAATTAGGAGATCAAAGTGGAAATGATGTAAATGGTCAATCGTTGATTTATAAAAATGAATTTACTCCTTGTAAAAGTAATAATCCCCAAATTGCAATTTCAGAAAATTCAGAAGGATTTGTTTACCAATCAAAAGCGATTTATATGCCGGTAAACATTGCTCCAAAAGTGATTAAAATTATTATAAGTACAAACGCAGAAGACAATCAATGTCGTAATTTTTATGACCCAACTTTACCTGAAAAAACAAATGATGAAATAGTTTTTGGTTCTGGAGCAACTATATTTCCGAATCCAACGCTTACTATTAGCGCTGTTAACTGGAATGAAGTGGACATAGATGAAATAGCTGTTTATAATGTAAATGGAGATTTAGTAAGTAGAGCAAATGTTACCGGAATTAAAGGAAACCATCCTTTAATTAATCTAACGAATGGAGTGTTTTTTATCAAACTATCGTATAAAGGAATTATTTTTAAAACTGAAAAATTGGTAGTTAGCCGATAGTTATTGATCTTATTTCATGAAAAAATTAACAAAAACATGATACATTTTTCTAAACTGATAAACTATACATCAACTCATACTGGAAAGCAAAATTATAAAGATACACTCTTAGTGAATTTTGTAAGTACTGCTTTCTTTTTCTTTATAGCCTATTCTATAATTAATTTTTTAATTCACCACATATCTGGTGGTTTTGGGTTGTTGATCAGTGGATTAGCTGAATTATTAATCGTTTATCTTTTCATAAAAGGTAGACTAAAGTATAAGGTTGCGGCGAACATTGGAATTTTAATAGGTGTTTTTCTTCTATTTATTGAAATATATTTCACGGACGGCATCTATTCTCCCACGTTACCTTGGTTAATTTCTCCTCCTATTATTTCATTCTTATTACTGGAAAAAGGGAAAAATTCAAAATTATGGGTGTTGATTTGTGTGTCTTTAATCGCCTTTTTTGGAATTGCTGAATCACAAGGAATTGGATTATCAAATAAAATACACAGCGTTTATATTCCATTGGTTACTGTTACCTCAAATATAGGGTTGGTCTTATTTTTAATTATTGTTTCTAAAATATTTGAGACAAAAAACCAACTTCTATTTGATGAATTAGAAAGTAAACAAATTCAATTATTAGAAAGTGAAAAACGTTTTCGAACGATGTTTGAAAAAGCACCTTTAGGAATTGGATTAACAAATTCAAAAACAGGTGTTATTTCTAAAATGAATACTCGATATGCAGAAATTGTAGGCTATTGTGACAACGACATTAAAGGATTAGATTGGATGAGCATGACTCATCCAGATGACATGCAAGAAGATTTAGAAAATATGGTTAAAATGAATGCTGGAGAAATTTCAGGATTTAAAATAACTAAAAGATACATTCGTCCAGACAAATCTATTGTTTGGGTAGATGTTGCAATTGCAACAATAAATACCGAAGATAAAGCGAATCCATATCATCTGTGTATGATTGAAGACATCACTGAAAAAAGAGAAGCTGAGGTAATTGTTAGAAACAGAGAAATGTTAATGCAACAAAATGTTTTATTAGAACTGAGTTTGATCCCAACAGAGATGCCTCTTAATGATAAAATTAGACAGATTTTGATAAAAGCAGCTGAAGCTCTAAATTGTGAATTTACAAGTTTTTGGACTGTAAATGAGGAAGTTATTTCAACAGAGTATTTTTACAAACGAAGTTCAAATGATTTTATTGAAGGAAATTCTTACTTAATTACGGAGTGTCCCGTATTTTTTAATGAACTTGAAAAACATACGAACATAGTTGTAAATGATACGCTTTCAAATCCTTCAACATTTGAATTTATAAAGTATTTTAAACGATTGAATGTTGCTTCATTATTAGACATCCCCTTAAAAAAAGGAAATGATTTAATTGGTATCTTTAGTTTTGAACACGTTGAAACCCCTCGAAATTGGTTAAGAGCCGAAGAAGTTTTCGCACGATCAATTTCCGACTTTGTGATATTAGCATTTGAAAGTGAGGCGCTTAAAAGAACACAGGAAAAGCTTAAAATAAATAAAGAAAGGTGGAAATTCGCAATTCAAGGAAGTAACGATGGATTATGGGATTGGAATGTGGCAACCTCTGAAGTATACCGTTCAAAAAGATGGTATGAAATTTTAGGATTTAAAATAACGGAAGTAAGTTCAAATGTTAAAGAATGGTTCACAAGAATTCATCCTGAAGATTTTCAAATTGTATCACTTGAATTGAAAAATCATTTTAATTCTATTACTGACAGTTATGTAACAGAACATCGGGTTTTATGTAAAGACGGTACTTATAAATGGATTTTAGATAGAGGTAAAATCATTGCGAGAGATGAAGCTGGAATAGCACTTAGAATTGTTGGAACTACTACTGACATTTCAAAAAGGAAAAATGCAGAAGAAGCTTTGTTTCAAACTAATGAGAAACTTCAAGCGATTTTTAGTGGATCTAATGATGCAATCTTATTATTAACAGAAAAAGGTTTTTTTGATTGCAATCCTATTGCGTTGGAAATATTTAATATTGCTGATATTTCTGAATTAAAAAGGCTTCATCCTTCAGATATTTCACCTGAATTTCAACCAGATGGCAGAAATTCATTGGAAAAATCGATTGAAATGATTCAATTAGCATTTGAGAATGGGATGAATCGTTTTGAGTGGCTACACAAACGAAAAGGAGGAGAAAACTTTTATGCAGAGGTGTTGTTATCTGCATTTAATTATGGAGGACAAAGGGTTTTGCAATCAACAGTACGTGATATAACTCATCGAAAAGCGATAGAATATTCGTTAGAAAGAAGTGAGGAAAAATACCGTTCATTGATTGAAAATTCACCTGAAATAATTTTAATGACGGATAGAAATGAAATCATTGAATTTTCAAATTTCGCGTCTACTCGATACAAGTCAGATGAAATTATTAACCATAGTTTGTATGAATTTTTAGATGAAAGACACCATAAAGAGGTAAAGTTAGCGCATCAATCTATTTTTAATGGTTCTAAATCTGTAAGTTATGAAACCGAGGGAACATCAGTAAATGAAACTAAAACTTGGTTTTTAACTCATGTTGGACCTAAATATTTCGACAACAATGTGGTAGGATTGGTGTTGTTTATCAAAAACATTACTGATCGTAAAATAGATGAGGAACGGATAAAACAATCTTTACATGAAAAAGAAGTGTTATTAAAAGAAGTGCACCACCGTGTAAAAAATAACCTCCAGATTATTTCCAGTATTTTAAATTTACAATCTTCAACTATAACTGATCAATTGACGTTGGATTTATTAAGAAATAGTCAGGATAGAATTCGATCAATGTCTTTGATTCATGAATTGTTATACCAAACCAAGGATTTTTCTACGATTAATTTTTCTGAATATATCAGAAGTATTTCAACGAATTTATTTCAATCATACAATCAAAATAAAAATATTGTACTTGTTTTAGAAGTAGATGAACTATTTTTAGATTTAGATCTTGCTATTCCTTGTGGTTTGATTATAAATGAGTTAATAACTAATTCCTTGAAGTATGCTTTCGAAATACAAGGAGATGGAGAAGTTAAAATTTGCTTAAGTCAAACAGATAACGATGTTTTACTGAAAATTGAAGACAATGGAAAAGGATTTCCATCAACCATAGATTTTAGAGATACAGAATCGTTGGGAATGCAATTAGTAGTTTCTTTAATTGACCAAATAGACGGAAAGATTGAATTAGAAAATTTAAAGGGAGCTAAATATAAATTGAGTTTTAAAAATGGTGAAGGGGGCAAAGAAAGGTTGAACTAAAAAGGGAGAATCATTAGATCCCTACATTTTTTTCAAATGCTGCACCAAAAGAAATAAATGAATCGGTACTTCCAACGCCTTCAATGTTATGTATTTGCTCGTATAAAATTTTTCTTAAGTCTTCATTGTTTTTAGCAACAATCTTGATAAATAAAGCGTATTTTCCTGATACCCAGTGACACTCTACTACTGATGGTATTTTCTTTAAATCTTCAGCTATTGAATAAGCAAAACGTGCTTCTTTTGTAACAATTCCAGTGTAAGTAAATGATTCATAGCCCATTGCTTTTGGATTTAATTGAACCGAAAATCCTGTAATTATTCCAGCATCTTGCAATTTTTTAACTCGTTGATGAACTAATGAGTTTGAAATTTTTAATTGCTTTGCTAATTCAGAATAAGGTAAACGAGCATCTTCGCTTAATTTTCTTATTATCTCTCTGTTAACGAAGTCTAATTGATTTGAAATTTCCATATTTTTTAACTTGAATCCCTACTGTCAATTTGTTTTAATCAAGAGGTAAAAATAGTAAATTCTTATCCAATAAAACTATATATTCAAAAATATGATTTTATTGAAGCATTGTTTTACAATTTGAATTTCAACGAATAAAATGCTGTTTTTAGAAATCTACTAATCTCTTTTTATAGTACTTTTGTATATCAATTGATATTCATATTAAGTATAGAAATAATGAAATCCCAAGAAACTTTTATTTTCGATTTTGACAGTACATTTATTCAAGTGGAAGCCTTGGATGTTTTATGTGAAGTGATTTACGAAAACAATTCAACTGGACAACAGGTTTTAAACGAAATTCAACGTTTGACAAACTTAGGAATGGAAGGGAAACTATCGTTGAAAGAATCTTTAACTAAGAGAATTGATTTACTACAAGCGATCGTGATCATTTGGGGAGCGTTATTGATGAATTGAGACACAAAGTTTCTGATTCAGTAGTTAGAAATAGAAGTTTCTTTAAACAACATGCTGAAAATATTTATATAATATCAAACGGATTCAAAGAGATTATCATTCCTATTGTACAAGAGTATGGTATAAAACCTGAACAAGTTTTAGCCAATACTTTCAGATTTGACCACACTGGGAAAATCATAGGGTTTGATGAAAAAGGTGAATTGTGCGAAAATAAAGGCAAAGTATTGAAAATTAAATCATTGAATCTTGAAGGTGAAGTGATTATGATTGGAGATGGATATACTGATTATGAAACATTAGAAGGCGGTGCAGCTACAAAGTTTTACGCTTTTACGGAAAATGTTAGTAGAACGGTTGTAATGGATAATGCAGACCGTATAGCGCCTTCTTTGGATGAAATATTATATGATTTATCTTACAAAGCTTCAGTATCATATCCAAAAAATAGAATCAGTGTTTTATTGTTAGAAAATATTCATCCTGATGCTGTTCGAATTTTTGAACAAGAAGGATATACTGTTGAAACGGTGAAAGGTTCTTTAAGCGAAGATGAATTATGTGAACGAATTAAAGATATTTCTATTTTAGGTATTCGTTCAAAAACTCAAATTACTCCTCGTGTCTTAGATTGTGCGAAAAAATTGCATGCTATTGGAACATTCTGTATTGGAACAAACCAAGTGAACTTAGACGAGTGCTCAAGTAGAGGAATTGCGGTTTTCAATGCGCCTTATAGTAATACACGTTCTGTAGTAGAGTTAGCGTTGGGTGAGATGATTATGTTAATCCGTAACACATTCGATAAAAGTACAAAATTACACAATGGTATTTGGGATAAATCTGCGAACAACAGTGTGGAAATTCGAGGAAAAAATTTAGGCATCGTTGGTTATGGAAGTATTGGAACTCAATTTTCTGTTATTGCTGAGGCATTGGGAATGAAAGTATATTTCTACGATGTTACCGATAAATTAGCCTTAGGGAATGCTAAAAAATGTTCTTCATTGCAAGAATTATTAGCTCTTTCTGATGTGGTGACGTTGCATGTTGATGGAAGAAAAGAAAATTCGAATCTAATTGATGAAGTTGCTTTTGAATCCATGAAAGATAATGTTGTTTTCTTGAATCTTTCGAGAGGACATGTAGTGGATTTAAATGCGCTAATTGCTAATTTAAAATCGGGTAAAGTTAGGGGGGCAGCTATTGATGTTTTTCCAGAAGAGCCTGCAAGTAATGATGAACCATTTATTTCAGAATTATGTGGTTTACCAAATGTTATTTTAACTCCTCATGTTGGAGGAAGTACTGAAGAAGCTCAATTCGATATCGGCAATTTTGTTGCAAGAAAAATCATCCAATACATCAATACTGGTACAACCTTTGGAAGTGTTAATTTACCAGAAATTCAATTACCAGAATTTCAAAGTGCTCATAGAATTATGCATATTCACGAAAACGTGAAAGGTATTTTAGCACAAATAAATACTATTTTATTAGAATTTGATAACAATATTGTGGGACAATATTTGAAAACTAATGAAAATATGGGATATGTAATTACCGATATTGACAACCTTCATAACACAGATTTAGAGAAAAAACTAAAGGAAATTCCGAATACGATTCGTTATAGAATTTTGTATTAGTAAGGTTACATTTAAGCTATTTTTCTTCCTCCTATAACCCATCTGAATGTAAATTAACGATGAAATTAGAAACATTAGCACAATCCATAGAAGGTACTTTTCATACCGACCATACGTTAAGAACATTGTATGCTACAGATGCATCGGCTTATCGTGAAATGCCATTGGCTGTTGCAATTCCTAAAACAAAGGAAGATATCCAAAAAATTATTGCTTTTGCTCGTGATAATAAAGTTGGAATTATACCAAGAGCTGCCGGAACTTCTTTGGCAGGACAAGTAGTTGGAAATGGAATAATAGTAGATATTTCGCAAAATTTCACTAAAATTATCGAAATTAATAGAGAAAATCACTATGCTATTGTTCAACCTGGTGTTATTCGAGACGATTTAAACCACCATTTAAAACAGTACAATTTATTTTATGGACCAGAAACTTCTACCAGCAATCGTTGTATGATTGGTGGAATGGTTGGGAACAATGCGTGTGGTGCAAGATCGGTTGTTTACGGTTCGGCAAGAGAACATTTGATTTCAATAAAAGGATTTTTAGCAGATGGAAATGAGGTTGAATTTGGAAGTTTAACCAACCAAGAGTTTGAGGATAAATGCGCAGGTAAAAATGGCATTGGTGAACTTGAAAAATCAATTTATCAGCACGCGAAATCGATCCTTTCAAAATCAGGAAATAGGCAATTATTTGAAGATAATTATCCTAAGAAAACCATTCCAAGAAGAAACACAGGATATGCTTTAGATTTGTTGGGAGACACTTCTCCTTTCGGTGAGTTTGAAGAAAAGTTTAATTTCTGTAAATTGATTGCCGGTTCTGAAGGTACACTTTTCTTTTCAACCGAAATTAAAATAAATTTAGTTCCTGCTCTAAAACCATTTGCAGGTTTAGTGTGTATTCATTTCAATAGCATCAACGAATCGCTTCTAGCAAATTTGGAAGCATTGAAATTCAATCCCGACAGTGTTGAGTTAATCGACCATTATATTTTAGAATGTACGAAAGAAAATATTGAACAGAGTAAAAATCGTTTTTTTGTTGAAGGAGATCCAGCTGCAATTTTGGTGGTTGAATTTTTGAAAGATTCAGAGGATGAGGTAGTTGAAGTAGCTAAAAAATTAGAAGAGAAATTACGATCAAAGAATTTAGGGTATCATTTTCCAGTAGTTTTAGGAGAAGATACAGGTAAAGTTTGGAGCTTACGAAAAGCAGGATTGGGATTGCTATCAAATATTCCAGGTGATGCAAAAGCGGTTGCGGTTATTGAAGATACTGCAGTAGATGTAAATGATTTACCTGATTTTATTCAGGATTTCAATAAAATACTTGAAGAGAGAGAGTTACATTGTGTTCATTATGCGCATGCAGCTACAGGAGAGTTACATCTTCGACCAATAATCGATTTAAAAACCCAGGAAGGAAAAGAATTGTTTCGAACGATTGCGACTGATATTGCTCATCTTGTAAAAAAATACAAAGGTTCATTAAGTGGTGAACACGGAGATGGACGTTTAAGAGGTGAGTTTATTCCTTTTATGTTAGGGGAAGAGATTTACCAGCTTTTCAAAGAAGTAAAACATACGTGGGATCCGTGGAATATTTTCAATCCTGGAAAAATTGTGAATACTCCTCCAATGGATACTTTTTTAAGGTATACGGCAGGACAAGTTACTCCAGATTTAGAGACTCTTTTAGATTTTAGTTCCAATAAAGGAATTGTTCGTGCAGCTGAAATGTGTAATGGTTCTGGAGATTGTAGAAAAACAGAGATCAGCGGAGGTACGATGTGCCCGAGTTATATGGCTACTCGCGACGAAAAAGATTCTACAAGAGCACGTGCTAATATTCTTCGTGAAACAATAACTCATTCAGACAAATTAAATCCTTTTGATAACAAGCAAATATTGGAAGTGATGGATTTATGTTTGAGTTGTAAAGGATGTAAATCTGAATGTCCTTCAAACGTAGATGTTGCAAAATTAAAAGCCGAAGCATACTACCAATACTATAAAGTGAACGGTGTACCACTTCGAAGTAAAATCATTGGAAACACAACGAAAATAAACAAATTATTTAGCAGAACACCTTGGTTATACAATGGAGTAATGGGTGGTCCAATTGGGAATATAATTAAAAAATTTAGTGGTTTTTCAGAACATCGAAAATTGCCGAAATTAGCCAATCAAACATTCTCAAAATGGTTTAAAAAATACAAACAAGAAGGTGATTTTACAAACGGAGAAGTTCACTTATTCAATGATGAATTTTTGAACTACAACGATGTATCGATTGGAAAAACAGCCGTTCAATTATTGAATCGTTTAGGTTACAAAATAATCGTTCCAGAATTAGTAGAAAGTGGAAGAACCTATTTATCAAAAGGATTATTAGAACAAGCACAAAAATTAGCTGAAGAAAATGTTTCAAGACTCAAAGAGTTTGCTGATTCAACTAAAATTTTAATCGGAATTGAGCCTTCAGCAATTTTAAGTTTTAGAGATGAATATCCAGATTTATGTAGAGGTGAATTAAAAGAAGTAGCAAAAAAATTAGTGAATAAAACATTTTTAATAGAAGAATTTTTAGCACAAGAAGTAGACGCAGGAAGAGTTAAAGCATCTCAATTTACTTCGGAAACACAAAGAGTTAGAATGCACGGACATTGCTTTCAAAAGGCGTTGTCTTCATTAGTTCCTTTAAAGAAAATTTTATCCTTGCCCGCAAAATACACCGTTTTAAATATTCCGAGTGGATGTTGTGGTATGGCAGGTTCATTTGGCTATGAAAAAGAACATTATAAAACTTCTATGAAAATAGGAGAGTTAGTCCTTTTCCCGACCATTCGAAATGAAGAAGAAGCAACATTAATTTCAGCTTCAGGAACGAGTTGTAGACATCAAATTTCTGATGGGACAGGAAGAGAGGCGAAGCATCCAGTGGAGATATTGTTTGAGGCGTTGGTTTAACACCTAACACATCATTTTTTATCATTTAGCAATTGATCAATATCGTAAATAAGTTTATCGACTTGAGAAATGGAGGTGCCTTCATAGTATCCTCTGATTCTCATTTTTTGATCTACTAAGACAAAATTATTTGTGTGAATGAAATCGCTATTTGCGTCCCCTAAGTTTTGGGCTTCGGCAGGCTTTAAGACAAAGAAAGATGTTCTTGCTAAAGCATACAATGCTTTTTTGTCACCAGTTAAAAAATGCCATTTATTTAAAATTGCGTCATGAGAAGTTGCATACGATTTCATTTGTTCAACAGTATCAACCTCAGGGTTAACTGTGAAACTCAAAATGGTTACTTTATCTTCATTTTTAAAAGCCGCTTGAACCCGCTTTAATTGAGAATTCATTATGGGACAAATTGTACCACAAGTGGTAAAAAAATATTCTACAACAAATACTTTTTCTTTTACATTTTGTTCTGTAATGATTTTTCCATCTTGATTAAAAAATGAAAATTTACCAATTCTATGACCTATGCCAACTGATTGTAGACTAGAATCAACCATTTCAGCATTTAGCTCAATTGGATTAAGAATTGGTAGAGGTTTTTTTTTATTTAGCGTCATATAGTAGGCTATAGAAACAGCCGTACTAATTATAAAAACAAAAAATAGAATTCTTTTCACAAACGATTAGATTAAACTTATTTTTGTAGAACTCCGTCTACATACATCAACGTTTCACTTATTTCACCAATTTCATCATAAGAAATAGCTTCTCCATTTTTCAATCCTTTAGAGTACTGAATTTTACTTTTAATTTGGTCTAACCCTGGGAAATATTCAAGAGAAAACCCGTCTAATAAACCATTTTTGTAACTGTAATTACTTTTCATTAATCCATTTTCAAAAAATTCATGCGATTCGTTACTTAATTTTCCTTTAACGAAATTTTCAGAGCTTTTTAAAATTAAACCAGAATAAAATTTTCTGTATTTACCGTGGCAAAGAACAGTTTCAGTTGAGTCCGTATAAAATGTCTCACCATCATCAAATGTAACTTGAGAGTAAAGGATAGAATTAAAAAGTAATCCAAAAAAAAGAAGCAGTACTGTTTTCATAATTATATAAATTTTGAACTACTAACGAATTTAAATAAATATTTTGAAACAACGCTTAAAAAATTAGCTTTTAGCAAATTCTTCGTCGACAATAATTAATTCTTTGTAAAATTCTTCACCAAAAGCTCTAATTAGAGGCTCTTTTAAAAATCGAAAAACAGGTACATTTAATTCTTCACCACATTTACAGGCGTCAGAACAAATTTCCCAATGATCATAATTTATTGCAGTAAAATCATTGAATTGTTTTATTCTAATTGGGTATAAGTGACAAGAAATTGGTTTTTTAAAATCTGTTTTACCGTCTTTATGAGCAGCTTCAATTGCACATTTAGTAATACCTTTTTCATCAAAAAAGACAAAAGCACATTCAGCATCATTAACTAATGTAGTTGCCGTATCATTTTCAATATCAATATAAAATACACCTGTTTTATCTACAGCATCAATTCCTTCTTGACGCATATAAGGTTTGATTTTTTCTAAATCTTCTTCGAGAATTGAGACTTCCTCAAGGGTAATTGGCGCACCAGCATCACCTTTAATACAACATGCGCCTTTACATGCGTTTAAGTCGCACACGAATTTTCTTTCAAAAATTTGAGTAGAGACAATTTTATCGTGAATTTCGACAAGCATTTTATTTGCAAAGTTCGAAAAATACTTGAGATAAGGAAACATATACCGAATCAATTCATAGTATAAATTCGTTACTAATACCAAATTCGTTAAAATAGTAGACCAATACACTTCATCTATTTCATATCTACTTCTTCAAAAATTAGTTCCGTAGTATTTGCCAATTAACATTTTTTTTGTCTAAATTTAAAATCTGTTGGATTATTTGGGCTACTTTACAAAAGTGTTTGGTATTAAATGTCAATAAATAGTGTATTATTGAAAAAAAGACCTATATTTGCACCATCATTATAGTAATGATGAACAAATGAGGGGGCGAATGTCCCCTCTTTTTATAAGGCATGATTAGTAAAACAAAAGTATTAGAGTTAATTGATGAGCGCTTTGCCGAACTGGGAAATGGGCTTTTTTTGGTGGATTTAACAATCTCTAAAACAAATCAAATTAACATAGAGATTGACAAACACGAAGGTGGTGTATCTGTAAGCGATTGCATGGCTGTTTCTAGAAATGTTGAACACAATTTAGACAGAGATGAACAAGATTTCGAATTACAAGTTTCTTCAGCAGGAATTGATAGACCATTGCGCGTTTTAGCTCAATATGTTAAAAACATCGGTAGAACAGTTGAAGCACTAATGAATGATGATACTTTATTAGAAGGTGTATTAAAAGTTGCTACTGACACAGAAATTGAGATTGAAACTTCAAGAATTCAAAAAATTGAAGGAACAAAGAAAAAAGAAACAATTGTTGAACAAATCGTTCTTCCGTTGGATAAGATAAAAGAAACAAAAATTGTTATTACATTTTAAATAAATAATAGAACAGTATGAATAGCTTGGAATTAGTTGAGTCATTTTTGGAGTTCAAAGAATTAAAAAACATCGATAGAAATACGATGCAACATGTTTTGGAAGATGTTTTCCGTGCCATGTTGAAGAAAAAATTCAATACAGATGAGCACATTGACGTTATCGTAAACATTGATAAGGGAGATGTTCAAATTTTTGTAAATAAAGAAATTGTTGCTGATGGTGAAGTAGAAGATCAAAACACTGAAATCGCTCTTTCTGACGCTGCTAAAATTGAACCAGATTTTGAAATTGGAGAAGAAGTTACTGAAGAATTCACATTTGGTGATTTTGGACGTCGTAATATTCTTTCTTTACGTCAAAATTTGATTTCAAGAATCATGGAATTAGAAAAAGACAATCTTTACAAAGTTTATAAAGAGAAAATTGGAGAAATTGTTACAGGCGAGGTTTACCAAGTTTGGAAAAAAGAAATCATGGTTATTGATGATGAAGGAAACGAATTATTGTTACCTAAATCTGAACAAATACCCTCAGATTACTTCAAAAAAGGAGAAGCTGTTCGTGCGGTAGTTGCGAAAGTTGATATGCGTAATAGTAATCCTGTAATTATTCTTTCTCGAACTGCTCCAGAATTTTTAGAGCGTTTATTTGAATTAGAAGTTCCAGAAGTATTTGATGGTTTAATTACAATCAAACGTATTGTTCGTGAACCAGGAGAAAGAGCAAAAGTAGCTGTTGAATCGTATGATGATAGAGTTGATCCGGTTGGAGCTTGTGTTGGAATGAAAGGTTCTCGTATTCACGGTATCGTTCGCGAATTGAAAAATGAAAACATTGATGTAATTAATTATACAAATAATGCTCAATTATTCATCACTAGAGCATTATCTCCAGCGAAGATTACTTTGGTAGAAATCAATGAAGAAGAAAAACGTGCAAAAGTATTTTTGAAACCTGATCAAGTGTCTTTGGCGATTGGTAGGGGTGGACATAACATTAAATTGGCTGGTAAATTAACTGGTTATGAATTAGATGTTTATAGAGATGGTGAAGTAGATGTTGAAGATGTTGATTTAGAAGAATTTGCAGATGAAATTGAAAGCTGGATCATAGACGAATTGAAAGCTGTTGGGTGTGATAGTGCAAAATCAGTATTAGAATTAGGTGTTGAAGACTTAGTTAAACGTACAGACTTAGAGCATGTAACAGTTGAGGAGGTATTTAGAATACTTCGTGCAGAATTTGATAATTAATCAAAATGGCACACTTAAAAGGGAATACGTAGTAATAAAATAAGTTAATAAAAAGGACGGATAATTTTATGGCCGAAAAATCAATTCGATTAGGAAAAGCAGCAGGAGAGTTGAATGTTGGAATTGCAACATTGACAGAATTTCTTGCCTCTAAAGGAGTAAAGATTGATATCAATCCAAACACGAAATTGGAGGGAACTCATTATGAATTACTTCAAAGTGAGTTTGCAGCAGACCAAACTATTAAAGAACAGTCAAAAATGACGAGTGTAAAACGTGAGAAACGTGAAACGATTTCTATACGCGATACTAGGCAAAGTGAAGCTCCAAAAGTAGAAGATGAAGACGATGTGGATCAAGCTGCTTTTGATAAAATCAAAAATACAGCTCCCGTTGTGCCAAAAGCTGAAGCTTCACAAGAGGTTCAAAAAGAAGAGGTTAAGTCAATTGAGAACGTTAATCCAGTTGAGGAAGTTAAGCCAGTTGTAAAAACTCCTATAATTGCTGAAACTCATAAACCAGTTACCATTGGTGAAGGCGATGTTCAGGTTCAAGTTGTTGGGCGTATTGATTTAGATAAATTGAATACTAAAACACGTCCCGATAAAAAGAAATACGAGAAACCTAAAAAAACTCCTTATGTTGCCCCAGTTGTTGCTCCTAAAGTGGCAGCGAAAAAAGTGGAAGCTCCTAAAGTAGTACAGAAGGTTGAAGTTCCTGTTGAACCAGTTGCTCCGAAGGAAATTGAAACAATCCGTGTTGAACGAAAAATTTTAACTGGTCCAACTGTACTTGGTAAAATTGAATTACCAGTGAACAAACCAAAACCATCAGGTAATGGTAGACCATTAAATTCAAATGATCCTCGTAAAAAGAGAAAAAGAATTAAGAAAATTGATCCTACAAAACCTTCATCTGCAGGTGTTGCAGCTGGAACTCCAGGTACGGCAGGAACACCACATCCAGCAGGAACAACACGTTCTGGAGGTGTTCCAAGACCAGCAAATTACAGACCTGGACCAGGAGCTGCTAATTTTAATAAAGCAGGAGGGAAATTTGTTAAACCTGAAATTAATGAACGTGATATCCAAAAAGAAATTAAGGATACATTAGCACGTTTATCAAATAAAGGAGGAAAATCAAAAGCTTCTAAAAATAGAAAAGTAAAACGGGATGTAAATTCTCAACGTCGTCAAGACGAAGCTGATGAAGCAGAATTACAAATGTCAATTTTGAAATTGACAGAATTCGTAACTGTTTCTGAGTTAGCTTCGATGATGAATGTGCAATCGACTCAAGTAATTTCTGCTTGTATGTCGTTAGGTATTTTCGCTTCAATCAACCAACGTTTAGATGCAGAGACGATTCAAATTGTTGCAGAAGAATTTGGGTTTGAAACAGAATTCGTTAGTGCAGACGTTCAAGAATCAATTGTTCAAGAAGAAGATAGAGAGGAAGATTTAATCGATCGACCACCAATTATTACGGTAATGGGACATGTCGATCACGGTAAAACTTCGTTATTAGATAAAATTAGAGATGCAAATGTGACTGCTGGTGAGGCTGGAGGAATAACACAACATATTGGTGCTTATTCTTTAGTATTAAAAGATGGTCGTAAAATGACATTCTTAGATACTCCAGGTCACGAGGCGTTTACAGCGATGAGAGCTAGGGGTGCACAAGTAACAGATGTTGCAATTATTATTGTTGCTGCGGATGATGATGTAATGCCTCAAACAAAAGAAGCGATTTCTCATGCTCAAGCTGCAGGTGTACCAATGGTATTTGCAATTAATAAAATTGATAAAGACGGTGCTAATCCTGATAAAATTAAGGAGCAGTTATCTCAAATGAATATCTTAGTAGAAGATTGGGGTGGTAAATACCAATGTCAAGAGATTTCTGCTAAGAAGAATTTAAACATTGATGAATTACTTGACAAAGTATTATTGGAGGCTGAATTGTTAAATATTAGAGCAAATCCAAATAAAAATGCTGTTGGAACAGTAATTGAATCTTCATTAGATAAAGGAAAAGGTTTTGTAACTAATATTTTAGTTGAAGCTGGAACATTGAGAATTGGAGATGTTGTATTGGTAGGGCGTAACTATGGTCGTGTTAGAGCGATGCATGATGAGCATGGAGTTTCATTGAAAGAAGCAGAGCCATCAAGACCGGTTTCTATTTTAGGAATCAATGGTGCACCAAGTGCAGGGGATAAATTCCATGTATTAACCGATGAGAGAGAAGCGAAAAATATTGCAACTAAACGTGAGCAACTACATCGTGAGCAAGGACTTCGTACTACGAAACATATTACATTGGATGAAATCGGTCGTCGTTTGGCTATCGGAGATTTCAAAGAATTGAATATTATCGTAAAAGGAGATGTGGATGGTTCTATCGAGGCATTAGCAGATTCGTTACAAAACTTATCAATTGGTGAAATTGCGGTTAAAATTGTACACAAAGGTGTTGGAGCAATTTCTGAGGCAGATGTCAACTTGGCTGCAGCTTCGGATGCAATCATTATTGGTTTCCAAGTTAGACCATCAGTTGCAGCTCGTAAATTAGCTGATCAAGAGCAAATTGATATTCGACTTTACTCAGTAATCTACAAAGCGATTGACGAAATTAAAGCTGCAATGGAAGGAATGCTTTCTCCAGATATCGAAGAGAAAATCGTTGGATCTGCAGAAATACGTGAAACGTTCGATATCACGAAAGTGGGTACAATTGCAGGATGTTTCGTAACGGAAGGTATCTTCAAAAGAAGTTCTGTTATCCGTGTTGTTCGTGATGGAATCGTAATTCATACTGGTAAACTTGGATCATTGAAACGTTTCAAAGACGATGTCAAAGAAGTGAAACATGGGTATGAGTGTGGTTTAAATATCTATAAATTTGATGATATTAAAGCAGGAGATATTATTGAATCTTACGAAGAAACTGAAATTGCTCGTAAGTTGTAATTAAAAATTTAAAATAAAATTATAACGGGATAGAGCACAAGCTCTATCCCTTTTTTATAAGCTATACTTGCTCAATTATAAGTACTAAATTAATTCATCACAAATGAAAATCATCTTTCTAACAATTTCATTTATACTATTTTCTTTTATTTCCAATGCAATTAATGATATTTAAGTAACTTTGTACTATAATTAAAAAACATCGATTATGATTATTCAAGCAAGCGTTTTAACTCCAGGACACATAATTTTGATTTTAGCAGTCGTGCTTTTATTATTTGGAGGTAAAAAAATTCCAGAATTAATGAAAGGCCTAGGACAAGGAATGAAGGAATTCAAAGATGCTTCAAAAGGAACTGACGCAAAGGAAGATTCTAAAATAGAAGACGAAAAAAAAGCTTAAAAACAAGTTAACTGATGTATCAAACTTTTGCTGAAGTAAAGTCTGCCCTTTCTTCGGGTAAATCTGTATTGAATATTGTTGAATATTATTTAACAAATATTCAAAAACAATCTGATTTAAATGCTTTTTTAGAAGTGTTTGAAACAAGTGTGCGTGAACAAGCTTTGCGTGTAGATGAAAAAATACGTGAAGGAAAAGCAGGTAGATTAGCCGGAATGGTTATTGGAATCAAAGATAATCTTTGTTACAAAAATCATAAGGTCTCTTCCTCTTCAAAAATATTAGAAGGATTTGAGTCGTTGTATACAGGAACTGCTGTTCAACGATTAATAGATGAAGATGCAGTAATAATTGGACGTTTAAATTGTGACGAGTTCGCAATGGGTAGTTCAAACGAAACTTCTGCTTACGGACCGGTTAAAAATCCATTGAACCATTCATTAGTGCCAGGAGGATCGTCAGGAGGTACAGCAGCTGCGGTTGCTGCAAATCTTTGCACTGTGGCATTAGGAAGTGACACGGGAGGGTCTATCCGACAACCAGCCTCATTTACAGGTACTTACGGATTAAAACCAAGCTATGGTAGAATTAGTCGTTTTGGATTAATTGCGTATGCATCATCATTTGATCAAATAGGACCAATCACAAATAATTTAGAAGATTCGGCTTTGTTATTAGAAATAATGGCAGGAAAAGACGAATATGATAATACCGTTTCTTCCAAACCAGTTGAAAATTATTCAGCATTTGAAAAAATTGGAAAATTAAGAATTGCTGTATTGGCTGAAAGTTTAGAAACTGAAGGAGTAGATCCAGAAGTTGTTAAAAAAATGGAAGCAACGATACAAAAATTAAAAGACGATGGTCATACGGTTGAAAATGCATCGTTTCCTTATTTGCAATATATGGTTCCAACTTATTACGTTTTAACAACTGCTGAGGCATCATCCAATTTATCTCGTTTTGACGGAGTACATTATGGACATAGAAGCTCAATTGCTGCTGGAGTTGAAGCAACGTATGTAAATTCAAGAAGTGAAGGATTTGGTCCAGAAGTTCAACGTAGAATAATGGCAGGAACGTTTGTTTTATCCAATGAATTTTATGATTCGTATTATTCAAAGGGTCAAAAAGTACGTAGGATATTGAGGGATAAAACAGATGAAATTATGTCAAATTATGATGTGATGATTTTACCGACAACGCCTTCAACGGCATTTCCTTTAGATGGTGTAAAAGATCCTATACAAATGTATTTACAAGATATATTTACGGTTCATGCAAATTTAACGGGAAATCCAGCTATTTCTTTACCATTGGGTAAACACAGTAATGGAATGCCTTTCGGAATACAAGTAATGGCAAACCATTTCAAAGAAAAAGAATTATTTAATTTCTCACACTATCTATCTGAGATAGCTTAAGAATAAGTGTATGAACAGGATTATTGGAGTAATTTTATTTAATTTAATTAGCTTAATTGCTGTATCTCAAGTAAAAGATACTCTCAAGAAAAGTCCTGTCAACAACGATCCATTCATCACAACTGTTGAACAATCCTTAAATGCATTTTATGCAGATTATGCGAGTCAAAATAATTATGATTCTATTATAAATGCGTTGAAATACGAGCCAGGACAAATTCCTCGTTTTTCCGATTCTATTTATTGCCAGCGTCTAGAAAAAATGAATGCGATGAGTCCTTTCCATTTGGATTGTACTCCTCAAGCATTGGCAACGATTAAGTTTTTTGCTGAAAAAAGAAGAAGTTTTGCTAGAGTAGTTTTAGGTAGATCAGCATTGTATTTTGAAATGTTCGAAGAAAAATTGGCACATTATAACATGCCAATTGAATTGAAATATTTAGCCGTTATTGAAAGTGGGCTTCGACCACAAGTTAAATCCAGAGCAGGTGCTTTAGGTTTGTGGCAATTTATGTACAGAACAGGATTGTATTATGGATTAAACGAAAATTCTTACATTGATGAGAGAATGGATCCAGATAAAGCTACCGATGCTGCTTGTCGTTACTTAAAAAAATTACATGACATTTATGGTGACTGGAATTTAGCTTTAGCATCCTACAACGCTGGACCAGGAAATGTAAACAAAGCAATTCGTCGTTCAGGAGGAAAAAAGACCTATTGGGAAGTTAGACCATTCTTACCTTTAGAAACACAAGGATATGTGCCTAATTTTATTGCTGCAGCTTATTTATTAACGTATCATGCTGAACATAACATTGTGCCGATGGAAGCAAAATGGAATTACGGACAGTTGGATACAATTTGTTTAAAAGATGGACTACACATGTCAACTATCTCAAAACTAACAGGTTGGTCTGCAGATGAAATACAAACATTGAATCCTATTTATAAAACAGGTTATATTCCATTTTCAAATCCGAAGCAATGTATTACTGGTCCTATCAAGGAAATAGGTAAAATTGTTTCACTTGAAAAAGAAGTGTATGTACTTGAAAAAACAATTTATTCTCCTGAGCCAGCTAAACCAAATACCATAGATTCAGCTACAGTAAAAATAAGTGCTGATAGTAGCGGTGAATCTAAAACAGAA
>Ga0105054_10001154_pt1 | contig 43202 bp, 29 predicted proteins | sample BON02_FD_78091 | JGI IMG/M metagenome (GOLD analysis project Ga0105054, IMG submission 78091) | Freshwater microbial communities from Lake Bonney liftoff mats and glacier meltwater in Antarctica - BON-02 (megahit assembly) | ecosystem: Environmental > Aquatic > Freshwater > Ice > Glacier...
ATTCGCCGGTAGTGCCCAGTATAAAAATGCCGTGAACGCCTCCGGCTAGTAAGTGCTCAATGAGCTTTTCTACACTATCCGAATCAAGCGACCCATCGCCGGTAAGTGGCGTTATCATGGGTGGAACAATACCTTTTAAAGGGGAAGTGAATTTCAAAAATGAGGACATGCTAGTGGGTTAATAAAGTTGAAAATTCTAAAGTAAATAGTTGATAAAACGCTTCGCCGTTGTGGGCTACCATTCTGTTATATGCGATCGTATGGCCGGTATTTGACCAGTTGATATTGCTGAGTTGATTAGTTGAAGTACTGGGTGCCGGTAAGACGAGCGTAGTTTTACCGTCTGCAACAGCTGTCACATAGAGTGATTCTTTTGCACCATAGGCGAGGTATTTCCCATCGGAACTGAGTCCGAACGTAGTATCTGCAGAGAAGTCATTTGTTGTGACCGCTTTGATAAGACCGCCATTCGGTGAGATAGAATGAATCTGTACAATTCCTTCCTCATCTTTTTGGTAGAAATAAATAGCATCGCCATCCGGAGAACTCCTCAGCCATTGCCTTGGCCCCTGCACGCCGGGGTATTTATTTGCAGTGGTGAAAGTCAATCTACGCTGCTTCACTCCTTCCGGTAAAGAAGGCAAAGTGGTTTGGGTTCCTGCCGTCACCGAAGTCATTAAACCCTGAATATCATCCGGGATATCAGAGATGAAAACTTCCGTTACTTTCTCGCCAGCTAATGAAACCACGTCTCCCAAAAAGGCCAGTGCTCGCTTTTGGCCGAGTTCTTCCAGCTTGGTATAGCCGTCGTTTCCTACCCAGCCTTCTTCGTAGGCTTTACTGATTTCATCTGAACCGGGCTGAGGATTGGCTTTTACTTCTGCCAACAAAATGGCAAAACTAGTCCCGTCAAAGTTTTCGTCGTCTCCCGTTCCATCGATAGCAACTTTTTCATCTACGATAAATGCCCCAACGGTTCGCAGGTCATGAACCTCGGGATTGGTTTCAGATGCTAGCGCTACCACTTGATCGTTATAAGTAAAACTTACCCATTGCCCATCTGCACTGTAGGAATAGGCATGCGAACCTCCACGCAAAGCTCCTTTTGTGAATGGCTCATTCACATCCCGAGCTTCCATCGGTTCAGCTTTATTGGCCTTATCCAGATTTACTTGCATGGCAAATCGGCTAGTAAAACCATAGGGATGAGCCTCGGAAGCATTCATCAAGCCATGTATAAAAACCACTTTATTCTGGGATGGATGAAAACTTACTGCTCCTGTACCTGGACCAAAGACAGTTTGATTTTCCAACTTATATATAGTTTTAACGGCTTTGGTCTCCACATTCACAAGTTGAATAGAAGCATTCTCCCCGATTTTTGTTTCATCATTTCTAGTGTCATACACCAGCCATTTACCGTCAGGAGAGAAAGCCTGCCGTTGATTTAAAAAGTGTCCAGTAGCATCACTTGTAAGTTGGGTTTCCACAAAATCTATTGAATCTTGAGAATCGGTTTGGTTATTCACGTTAGAGTTTCTCGGATTACACTGTACCATTGAAATACATATCGCATTCAGTAATAAAAAGCCAAATGCCTTAGCTGCTATATTTTGGCCATTCCTTTTCTTAGTTATTTTCATTGAAAATCATCTTTGGAAATGATAAAAATGACCGTCTTCAGCACCAACAAAAATCTCCCACACGCCATCTTTATTCCAATCGACAAACGTAGGACTCGTAGTATGCCCTGCCAACACTTTTTCTGATAGCGGCTCCCTGTGGCTGAAAATAACTTTATCGGATTCTTCACTGATATTCTCAAACAGCGTCACATTCACACTATTTACCAGCAGATCCAAATCACCATCGTTGTCCCAATCCACAAAAGAGATTTTTCTTCTTCCACTCCCCCCAGCTTCTGCATTGTTCAGACGCAACGGGCCACCTTCAGCATTTTCGGCTTTGTCTTTATTGGTATATACCGAAACGGTATCTCCATAGAAAATCCGCTTGCCTGGAAGTATTGCCTGCTGACCATTTTCATTTACTCCTTTGAAAAAGGATAAGTAGCCTTCAAAATCCAACATCACCAAATCCATCACACCGTCTTTGTCCCAGTCTATCGCATAAGGAGTGGTTCTCCACTGAGTCACCAATTCATCTGCTGCCGATTTCCACCAGTTCCAGGCAGGTGAGGTAGAAGCTTCGCCTCCACGATTTACTTTGATAGGTTTGGGAGCTTCTAGGCCTGAACCCGTGTTTCTGATCCATTTAATCTTTCCCCAGATGGAATTAAATATGATATCCTTATTCCCATCCCCATCCCAATCTGCAACCGAAAGCGTAGTATAGCCCCATTTGGCTTCGGCCGGACCTTGAATCGATCCATTTTCATTTGCCTGAATGCGGATAGGCTTACCGTTTACTTCCAGAAGTTTCGGCTCATTCCAACTTGGATTTTCTCCTCCACCAATATTCTCTATAAAGGCAAAATAACCTGCAGAATTGCCGCTGATGATATCCTCATCTCCGTCGTTGTCCCAATCCACACTTACTGGAGTAGCCAAAGCTCCGAACTTCAGGTTATCAGATTGCTGACGAAAGTATTTAGCTGATTCAAATTGAGGCATATTGTCAATTAGCTTTCCTGTATTCCTAACTAAAGCAACACGACCATCTTCATCACCGACGACCAAATCCACATGTCCGTCTTTATCCCAATCTACCGCGACAGGAATAATCATCTCCAAATCCATTTTGATCAGACCAATATCATTTTTTAAAAAAACACCTTCTTTATAAACTGGTTTTTGTCTCGTCCCAGTATTTTCGAAGTAAGTCATGCGATCCAAAAATTCTCCGCAGATAAGAGCCAGATCACCGTCGACATCAAAATCAGCAAAATTCGGAGAAGGCGCTCCATAGACATCGAGCATTTTGCCTCCAGCTTCTATCCTTCCTTTATTTACATATTCGCCATCCTGATTTTCAAGTAAGAACACAAATCCATGAAGAGGTCCATTGATCCAAACCCCTTGGTCATTGAAGGCATTGTCCCAGCCATAATCTGCCCAATCATCTATTCCAACAACCACATCCAGGTCGCCGTCTCCTTCATAATCAACCATTTTCCATTGATTGAAACGAACCTTCTCAAAACCCTGCTTAAGTTCCTCTGCATCAAAAAGTACCTTTTCATTGCTCGCCAACTTGGTTTTGAAATCTACCAGCTCTACTCCCGGAATATTGACTCTCATCCCTTCATCGATATGGGAAATCTGTACATTTTTGATTGCGTCCCCTATGCGAACCGGAGCGGAAAAATCAGGAAAATGATCTCCTGAAGTATTCTCAAAAAAGTAAAGTCCATTGAATGGCTTATCAGGACAGGAAACCAGCATATCCATATCTCCATCTCCATCGTAATCCATCGGCAACGGCCAAGCCCAAAGCCCCACTCCCAAAAAGGAAGTGGTGTTTGGGTTGTTGTATTTGACAATTTCGAAGTCTACTTCAGCATGCTGCGCATATGCTGAACTCCATAGTAAAGCAACACTTATACTGAGCGTACATGAATGCTTTAGAAATGAATAAGGCTTGAAAAACTGATGCATAGTATGTTGTCTTTGGAAATGTTAGGTTTAGAGAATTCTATATATCCACTTTTCTGACAGTGAGGAGGCAAAAGCGTCAAAAGAGGTGGTAAACTCACCATTGAGGCCACTTCGGTCTTCCGTTACCGGTCTTTCCCGCCTGTCTTTCCGGGCAGGAACCTTCCGGCCTTCAAAACAAGGAAATCCAGGTTACAGGCATAATTCCGGATAGTATATAAATTTTCGCATTTAACTTACTTCCACTCTTCAGGATCAAAAACTGTAGCTGCTATATACCTAAATGGCTTAGCATCTGCCTGATTCACATTATTCCAATAATAAATCATCACCAACTTACCATCTTCTCGCTGAACCATCCGCGGGTATCCTACATCTCTAGAAGCTCCATCACTACTTCTCAGGATGATTTCATCTCCCCAAGATTCACCATTATTTGCGCTAAAACGCACATGAACCCTAGAGCCAAATTCACTTCTATGAATATAACCGAGCGCCAATCTACCGTCTTTCAATTTGACCAATGCTGGCGGAGAACCACCTCTACCCGTATCTGATGCTGGGTCCACTAATCTATTCCATGAATTTCCGTTGTCTCTGGATATGTAACTTGAAATCAAATCCCGACCATTTTCATAGCGCGTTCTGATAGTGGTAAGCCATGTGTTTTCAGCTAATTGGATGGAAGAAGGCATAATGTCAAACCCTCCATGCTCAGCTGTAATCCAAGAGACCAGATTCCAATTTAGTCCCCCGTCTTTGGTTCTTACAAATGCAACTCGCCCCTCTTTGGAATTGGATTTTGCGGTAGTCACAAAGGCACTTAGCGCTTGCTTTCCTTCCACATGATAGTCCGTTCTATTTGCAAGCCCTGGAGTTCCCATGTTTGGAAATACATACGGGCCTTCCCAGCGCTTCCCTTTGTCTTTAGAATAATAAAAGTGACTTGGCCCATCGTGATTATTATGTCTCAAAAAGGTAAGTAGGAAATCTTCCGATGTAAAATCCGGTATAGGATCTTTCAGGACAGTTGGTTTCACTGCTCTGTCAGGAACTATATTATTGTCATGTCCCCACGCTGTCTGTCCCAAGGAATAAGCATCTTTGATCTCCCAAGTGTCCCCTCCATCATAACTTCTGGCATATTGATTTTCTGCAGATTTCGGATCGTATGTATGTAATCCTGGCTGCGTCTCTTTGAAGGATGCTTTTACAAAGCCTACCAAAATCTCATTTCCCCAACCCCAAATTCCATGATTTGCGGGCCATCCAGCATATTCACCATCTTCTTGAAAGACTACTTTATGTTCGATGAATTTATCTTTCTGTTGAGCCAATGCCGGAGCAATCACACCTGTAATTAAGAAAGCAGCTAACGCTAATAATCGATTTAAATATCTCATTCTTAGAATTTCTTATAGTCAGTTTTATAACTTTTTCGGATCAATTACTGCATACTTCACTGATCTCCTGTTATAGGTATAGGTGATATGAACCAGCCCGTCAGAACCTTGAATTATTGCTGGATAAGCGTAGCCATCTTCCACAGGAACGTTCTCCAATGTCATCACTGGTTTCCAATCTTTCCCATTCTCAGAAATAGCAACATTCAGAATATTCCTTCCTTTTGGCTCCTTTCCATTTTTGGTTGAATGGTTGTAAATCAATAATTGTCGGCCATCTTTAAGCGTAACTGCATCAGTTCCTGAGTTAGGATTTGGCAAATCTAGCGCCGTCATCTCCCCCCAAGTTTCTCCTTCATCAGCAGACCAAATCTGAGAAAGTACATTTTGCTTTGTTCTCGAAATTGCCTGAATTCTACCATCTGCATAAGTCAAAATACTTGGTTGGATGGCATCAAACTTCACTCCATCATGCACAGGTCCAATCATTTCCCAAGTATCTCCCCCATCATCACTGATCTCGAAATAGACCATCCAATCTTGTTCGTTTCCATTGATGATGTATTCCACGCTTGTAGGATTGATTATCCTTCCTGACGCAAGTTGCACCGGCTTATTTTTTACTGGACCGATGATATGCCCGATCGTTGGATCTTCACCAAGTTTCCGAGGTGTAGCCCAAGTTTTCCCGTTGTCATCAGAGGTGGTCAGCATTCCCCACCACGTGGTTGGGCTAGGTCCTACCTTGTAAAATAGCATCAAAGGCTTCCCTTCAGGCTGAAACAAAACCGGATTCCAGCAAGGATATCGAAGAGAATCATTTTGCACTCCATTGACTATCTCTTCAGGCCACGACCATACGCCATTTACTAGGTGAGATATTCTAATTCCTACATCAGGATTATTTTCATGGGTACCTCCAAAAAAGGCAGAAACAATCCCTTCAGGAGTTTCTATCAATGTGGAAGCATGCACCTGAGGAGTCGGTCTGTTATCCAGTTCATAAATCAACTGGGACTCTAACAAAGCTCCTTCTCCTGGTTTTGCCATTGGAGGCAAATAATATTTACCTGTACTATCGTTGGGGACCTGTTGTGCTGATCCCATTATAGGGATCAGCAAAGCAAATAAGCCAATTAATGAATTGCGCATGTTGAAAAACATAATGTATGTGGTTTAATATCCTGGGTTTTTGGGTTATGAAAATTAAGCTAGATCTCCACAAATGAAGGTTTTGATTCCTAGGGAATTAATAACCGTCGCCTTCGCCTTTGCTGCTTCTATTGCCATCTCTTTAGAGTCAGCATAGACCACTTGGATATGGTTGGCCTTATGTCTGGCCATCATCTGATTCTTTGAAATTCCCGGTAGTACCGCATGCATAATAGGCCAGACTGAAGTGGTATTTTCCCACCTTCTCTGGGTCTCTTCTTCGGGCAAAGAAACCACCTCACCGATTCCCAAATCACAGGAAAGCGCATCGTTTTCCACATAGATTCTACTCCAAACGAGGTGACCTGGTTTGCTCACACCTTTCAGACTTCCTCCGCCTTTCTTAAAATACATCGGTGGTTGACGTTCACTACTAGCCCCGGAATACCCTCCAATAAAATGAGCCGGAGGCGCCGCGCCAGAAATTAAAAACACCCAAACAAATTCCGATTGACCGTCAATGAGAAAGTCTTCTCCCCATCGGATATCATGAAGGGTAGTTTCAGGAGCTTGCCCAAGTTTCTGCCACAGTTGTGTCGTGATTAGCGCATCTATGCCAGCGCATTCATCTACTTCATTGAAGTGGGGCAATAGCGTGCTAGGGTAAAGTTCTTTTCCTTCGGTATCAAAAACGGGAGGCCTGTCGGTGTTATTCAATAGTCCTTCTGCCAAGTCACTCGCTGCTACCAAATCCTTCAATCCTTGCTGATATTGAATACCTATTGTATCACAGCCATATTGATCCGCTATCCTCAGCGCCGCAATATACATTTTGCACTGCTCCAGCGTCTGGTCTTTTGTAAGCTCAGTCTCCGGATTGGACCCCCAATTGAATTTCATCCCTTTCAAAATGAGCCAATCCAATACCCCCTGCGCATCTGCTAGACCCACATTCAACATCTCTGCATACAGCGCTGACTGACTTAGCCGCTCCTTGAAAATTCCCAGCTTATTCAAAAGCTTGTCCGGAACGATGGCATTGAACATCCCCATACAGCCTTCATCAAAAACGCCCATTATGGCTTTGTTTTTTAAGAACTCTTGTGCAAAACTTTCGGCTGATGTTCTGATAGAATTTGAAATTTCTACCGATTCATAGGGCATTACATGGGATTCATCTTGTATGATCGTTCCAGTGTTTAGCCATTCAGCTAATTTTTCTTTAAAAAATTCATCCTGAAAATCTTTGCTCCAAAGCGTACTATAATTCACCTCTGCCTTTGTCAGTGAGCCATTCAGATTTAACATTCCTACCAATCCGGAGGACATACCTTCCCAGTTGGCCAACGTTAAAATCGGCCCTTTATGAGACATAAGTCCGGGAAGCACATGATGTGTGTACTGCCAAACACTTTCTGCGACTATGATTGGGGCAGTAGGATCAAGGTTCTTGAAGACTTCCATCCCCATCTTTTGAGAATCTATAAATCCATGTTTTTTGGAGGAATCATACCTGTGTCCGCGGTGAACCTGGAAGCCAAATTCCTTGAGGGTGGACTCTAGTTGAAGCTCCATTTTTTCCTGGAACTTCCAACCTACCTGGTTGGCATCTAATCGTAAATCTCCGCTGGAAACTACTAGTATTTTGTTTGGCTCGTACATCTGTTTACTCTTGGGTTTATTGAATGAACAATACAAATATGAGAGAAATCCATGTCGGGTAATTATCACATTTTGCCAAAAAATTATACTATCCTATCATTATTGACATGCAAATCAGATTATAATATCGATTGCACTCAAAATTTAATTTCAAATCCTATAATATTGGTAACCCTGCGTAAAGGAAAAGCTAGCAAACAATAAAAAACACATGCCATAACCCATGAAACCACATTTCCATAAAGTCCCTAGCACCTCTCAGCATTCTTTCAGTATCCGATATGATAAAAAACCAAATTTTGGGACACTGTGGCACTTCCATCCTGAGTTGGAATTGCATTATATAGTAAAGGGACAAGGCACCCAGTATATTGGAGATACCGTGAGTAGTTTTTCGGATGGTGATCTTATTTTATTAGGCGAGAATTTGCCGCACACATGGAGATGTTCAGAAAAATATTTTCAGGAAAACCCAGTAGTAGAGGTAGAAGCTTTTGTCCTTCAGTTTTTGCCTAGCTGCTTGGGTAAAGACTTTTTTGAATTACCTGAAACCAAAAGTATTTCCTCTTTATACAAAAACGCAAAAAAAGGGATGATCATCTACGGAGACACTAAAGAAAAACTTTCAGAGATTCTTCGTGAAACAATTAATGCTAGCCAATTAGAACGGGTAATTAACCTACTGAGAATGCTTCAAATTCTTGGATCAACTACAGAGTATAAAACCATCTCTCCGGGATATGCTAACAGTCATCTTACCAACATTTCAGAAATGGAGCGACTGGAAAAAATATATTCTTATGTCTTGGCACATTATCGGGAGGAAATTAGTCTAGAGAAAATCTCTTCCATCGCAAACTTGAGCGTAAGCAGCTTTTCCAGATACTTTAAAAAAATGACCAACAAGACTTTTTTTGAGTTTCTGATAGAAATACGCATCTCAAATGTTTGCAGTGCACTAATTGAGGACAAATTACCTATAGAAGTAATCTGCTATGAATGTGGGTTCAACAACGTCTCAAATTTCTATCGCCACTTCAACAAAGTAACTGGAATGACTCCATTTGCATACAAAAAACAATACTTATCCTAACCTTTGGAAATAGTCCTAAGCTCCCCTTCAGCCACATGAATAATCAAAGAATCCAATACTCAGAATCTTTCCGGTTTCGTTAATTCATTAGGCTTTTGAAAGTCCTATTTCTCACGCCATCCGAATGAGCTTTTCTGCCTTCAGGGACTGATTCATTGAAAGGATACACCTGATGGTCAGGAATAGCTAATGCTTTGTAGGTTTCCGCTATAGTCGCAGCTAAAGGTTCTTCTACATTATAAGTACCAAAGTAGCGGTCAACAGGCGTTACACTTTCATAGAAATACCAGTCGGCAATCTTATCCTTGGCTGAGTAATCCAATCAGGGTTTTCAGTTAGCTGACGAAGTGCTGAAATTCACTCCGTTTTTCACCGTGTTTATAGAAATACAGCCCTTTTCTGCAATAGCAATCAGCTTAGCTAATTCACCAGGGTCTTCAGGCATCTCACAAGAAACTTCAATATGTATTGCTGTAAAACTAGGAGCTCCCTCTTCAGAGAGCGTCGCACTGATTTCTATAGCTAAACCTGCTACTTCAATAGCTCTCGACTTTGCCGCAGCTAGTAGCGTACTACAAAAACAACCTCCAATTCCGACTAGCATGTACTGACCTCCCATCAGACCTTGGCCTCCTCCCCCTTTTTCTACGGGTCGATCCACGGTTATTTGCAAATCATTTACCGTTGATTGAACTGCAGATGGTGAATTTTGAGCGAGCTTAATACTTATTTTTCCCATGGTTATTGTGTCAAAGTTTATAATCTGTAAGCTGATAAAATTGCTTGAAATATGGCAATAACTAACATCACAGGCTTAGGTTCCTGTCGAGCAAAAAACTGCAAACCTAGCGCTGTAATCATAGTTAAAAGCAAAGAGACGAATGCCAGTTTGCCCAGAATTATGTTTTTGATTAGTAGAAATGATACTAACAAAGAGGCCATTACCAATTCTGAGATACCCGTAAATACCATGAAGAAATCAGCATCAATCGAGAGCGCATTTTCAAACTAGGCAAGCCCCGCTCTGCTTTGTTCTTTGCCAAGCAGTTTTGGGATGGCAAAAGAGACCATAAAAGCACTTGAAGCACCAGTCTAAATTGTGTTTACTAACCTTTCATCTGAGATTAGTGCTTTGCAATTAACGTAGTGAAATTAATTTGTCAGCAACTAGGCTCAGGTCTTTCTCATTAATTTCAGGTTTTGGAGCTAGTGGATATAATTGAGCTCCAGGTCTGCTGACAAAGGCTCCACGCCATCCTGCCCAAAGTGCGCCAGCAATATCCCAACCATGTGCTGCGACCAGAAGACACTCGCTAGACTTGATTCCCATTTTCCTAGCTCCCCAATCATACATGTCCGCATGAGGTTTGAATTTCCCGATATCTTCTACAGTAAGTCGCTCATCAAAATAGTCCAGCAAGCCTGCATTCGTAAATTGTGTTTCAACACCTTTATTGGAAGAGTTTGTAAAAGAAACCAACTTATATCCTGCCTCTCTCAAGTTGGCGAGCGCAGCTTTTACCTCAGGATGTGCAGGCAAGGATTGCATAGGGCCCAAAATCGCCTCTTTAGCATCCTCATCACTGATCGTTATTCCATTGTTGGCCGCTACCATCTGCAAAGCTGCAGCACCGATTATTCCGAAATCATAATATTGCCTACCCACGGTAGTCACTAAGGAATAGTGCAGCATAGTCGTAAACCATAAAGGCAGCAAATCACTCCTATCACCAAGTGCTTTACCTACGCTTTGTTTCATGGAAGCGAGGTCAAGCATTGTTTCATTCACATCAAAGAAAAGTACCTTCGGAGGGGTAGCGCTCTGCACTCCTACCAATACTTCTTTGGAACTGGAAGAAAATCCAGTCTGTGGAATTGTAATCCCAGCAACGCCAGCGAGTGCGGCTTTACTGATAAATTCTCTTCTGTTGCTCTGTGTGTTTTGCATGATTTTTTCATTTATAAAAACATACTAAATAGTATGTTTTTGGGTAAAAAAAATTATTTCCTGATATGTTCTATGTATAATCGGAGGCCTGAAATATAATCGTCTATGATCTGATCATCGTCATAAAGTTTGCGGATACCACGAATACCTTCAAATGCACTGATCAGATATACGGCCACAGCATTGGGAGAAATGGACTGGACAATGACGCCTTCCTCCTGCCCTCGCGTGATCAATCCACTAAGCGCAGACCTCCATTCATCTATGATCTTCCTCAAAGCCACTTGATACACCACTTCGTGATCTGCGATTTCATTGATTAGGTTGTTCATCGGACAACCATGTTTTTTTTCATAAAGTGCAAAAGACTTCATGCGGTTCAAAAAGGTATTTTCAAGAATTTCAAGAGCACTTCCATTCTGATAGAGCGGGACGATCATTCCATTATGAACCCTCCGCTGTACTTTCATGCTAATCACAGCAAGACCTAGTTCCCCTTTACTCTTATAGTGATAGTAAAATGCTCCTTTGGTCAGCTTGGCTGCTTCCATGATTCTATCCACACTTGTTGTCTTAAAACCATTTTCGTAAAACAGCTCAAACGATTTATTAAGTATAGTTTCCTTGGTAAGCTCAGACTTTTGTCCCTTTTGCATAGTGCAAAGCTAACAAGAAAAATACCAGTTGGTATGTTTTTGTCAAGAAAAAGAATCTGGTTTTTAGGTTAACTAACTAAAAACCATACTTTTGATTGCTTATCTAACGGAGATTTTGCAATGAGTATTTACCTTCTATTGGTTGAAAAAACACCTTATTCTACTACACCTTCTTTAGTGTAAAATGCCGCTGGTTTATTTTCTTTGGAAAGCGAAATATCAGTGAAATTCACTCGGTTTCTATCTCCGACGATTTTACCATCTTCGACGTTCTGCCAAGCAATTGAAGTTGGAATTGCTATTCCATTTACCTCAGCCCAATCATCGTACTTAATCATGTTTGGAGGGCCAGCCTTCAATTCTTTACCGAAAGTAGCTTTATATGCCAACCACGCCATTTTGAACGTTTCTGCATCATGATACAATAGGAATACATCTTCAGAAGAAGAACCAACTCCTGCATTATAGGTGGTTTCGATTCCTGGATAGCTTTTCCCCTCGACTTCTAAAGGCTCAGTTTTATCCTAGACAATCCCCTCATCTGCCAATACAAATGGCATGGCATAGAAGTAAAACATCAAATCATGTCTGAAAGAAGGATATCCCTCGTATTCAGCAGTTTTGTTCTTTGACCAAGCAGTAGTTCCATCAAAGCCAATATCGAAAGCTGGTGCTTCTACTCTATCCATTCTGGAGTGCAGGTCAATGGTATGCACCTCATCAAAACCCTCTTTGGGAATCGAATATTGAAGTGTCCGCATTTCATCCCATAGATCCAATCCACCGTGAGCATTCATCACTTTCAAAACTTCAGCTGGATATCTGTCCATGTCTCTATTCGAAGCGCTATTTGTGGTACAAGCAAATTGCACAAGTACTAAAAAAACTCCTAGTGTTAGATTTTTCATAAGGCAAAAATGAAGGAAATATGATTGCTCGACAAGCATGTCAACTTTTAACTGTGTCTTCGGAAAGACTTAAACTCATAATAATTACCTATTTGTATACTTGTTGAATCAGAGAGATATCTACAAAAAGAGGAAATCAAAAGATACAATTAGCCATAATGAAGACTCAAAAGATTAGTACTTCCACTTAAAATAAGATGTATGCTCATCACCAGGTTTAGATCCGTTGTGATTTTCTTTTGGTGAACAAAGAATTAGGAGAGTCGCATAGCTCTTACGTTTATAAGACAATGAAGAAAGGGCATAGACTTATACTCCACTTTACTTCCCGTAATTCCTTGCACGTCGACTAAGATCAGTCTCTTATCTGTGAACATGAACGTATCTCTCATAAGTTGGAATCCCAATTCAATCTGTTCTCCATCAGCTAGTAATCGTCCATACTTTTCTGTCAGTTTCTCTACCGATACCTCACCCGCGTTTCCTAGAATTTTACTAAATAATCCCATTTGTATTCGTGTAATTAGTTGTGTTTAAAGATAAAGAATGTTCCATAGTTTGCCTGATTTCATCTCTTATATTGACCACAATAATTCTGCTCCTGATTTAGCTTACTTATGAATCTGGAATTAGTAAAGGCTGGTGGAGTATTAGCATAAAATAAGGCTAGCTGAAAATTCAACTAGCCTTATTTTACTATTTATAATTGCTGAAGAATAAATTACTTTAAAGTTGGATCAAACGTTCCTCCCCAGCCTACATTCTGCTCCAGCTGCTTATTTCTGTCCAATACTGCTTTCTGTATAGGGAAGAAATAATAAGTTTCAGGCAAAACACTTTTCTGAACGCCAGATCTTGGAACCTGCAAAACCTGATATTTGAAGTTAGTCTCAGTAAGAGAATAGCTAGAAGCCAGTTCTCTGCCCACTGCTAAGGAAATCTCCTTACCACTTTCGTCTATTGCGATAGCTTCTACCCCGTGCTTTGTCTCTCCGTCTAGCCTATCCAACATTCTAAGTCTACGCAAATCCCAGAATCTCTGACCTTCAAATGCAAACTCTATGTTCCTTTCAGCTAGAATGGCTTCGCGCATTGTATCACGATCATTGGCTGCTATTCCAAAGTTGCCATCAACTCCAGGCAAAATCCCTGCTCTTTCTCTTATTTGCTTTAGAATCGTCTTAGCCGTAGCCATGTCGCCTGTTTCGTTAGCCGTTTCTGCATAGTTCAACATCACTTCTGCATAACGCATCAATACATAATCAACATCATACTGTTGGACTTCTGGCTGAGTCAAATCCAGCATACTGTTTTTCAGGATAAAGAAACCAGTATATCTATCCAGGTTAGTTGAGTTGATACCCGCATTAGGATTTATGCCAAAATCATCCAACTCATGAGCAATACCCAATGAGGTGTATTGTCTTTTCCCAGCTTTCCCAGAAACTTCATAGACTTTACCATTCCATACGATAGATTGGTCAAATCTTGGATCTCTATTTTTCCAGTAGTTCTGAAGGAACTCTGCTCCTGTCATGTAATACTCCCCAGTTGGATCGTTATACAATTTCCCATCTAGCATAGGATAATCCTTGATAAACTCCCAAGTAGGAGTAGCAGAAGCTGGACCTCTACTTTCTGAACCTGGTCTTACACCAAAGTCCCAATTGGCAGATTTGTTAGGATAACTGTTGATCACAGAAAACACAGTTTCTCTGTTCCCCTCATCTAAAGCGATTTCAGAATAATTCTCTTCTAAGCCATAGCCAAGAGCTGCAAGCGACTCATATGCTTGCTTGTTGATTGTATTGGCCTCTGCCCAACTCGCATTATCGAATGGATTGGAAGGATTAAACTGAGGTGATGCTTTGTAAAGCAATACCTTTGCTTTGAATGCCAAAGCAAAACTTCCATCGACTTTTCCAAAGTTTGTAGATCCTGAAGAAATACTCTCAGGCAATAAACTGATAGCCTCATCTAAGTCCTCAACAAGAAAGTCAAAGGATTCGGCAGTAGAGTTTCTCGCTACGAACAAATCGTCTTCGTACCTATCCTGAGGCACCTTCACATAGGGAACGCCGCCATGAAACATCACCATATTGAAGTAAGTGTACGCTCTCATGAACAGCGCCTGGCCGGTTATGTTATCTTTTACCTCTTGGTCAAGCGTGCCATTATTTACGTCTAGAATAGCTTGATTGATCAGACGAATTCTATTGTAATTCCAGTCTTTGTAGGCATTGTTTGAAATCGTAATACGATCTGCATACCAAGTAATTCCGGCAATCTGCTGACTTGTGCGGTCAGCACCTGTATTCCAATTCCCAAACATGCCATATAAATTTGCCATGTAGGCATTGGCTAAGTTTTGATCACTCCACACAAGATCCGGGCTGTAGTGATTGATATCTTCAATCTCAAGTAGATCAGAACAACCGGAGGAGAGTACAATAAATCCGAGTATATATAGTAATCTTTTCATTGTAATTTCTTTAAAATTTAACATCAAGACCAAGCGTGAACGATCTCATAAGAGGGAAAGAATCATAGTTCTTCTGTTCCGGATCCTGGAATTCTTTTACTTCAGATATGGAAACCAAATTGGTGCCGTTGAAGAATACTTTAGCACTCAAGATATTTAACTTTGAAAGCACCTTTTTCGGGATATTGTAACCCACATTCAAGTTTTTCAATCGTAGGTACGCTCCGTTTTTGATCCAGAAAGAAGTAGATCCTGTTCCTGACTCATACCAGTTTTTGCCAACTGGGCGAGGATATGCAGCATCCGGGTTTTCTGGAGTCCATACATCATCTGCCCAGATCGGGTAATAGGGTCTGATCGAACCACCATGCTGTCTCATTCCGGCACCTTCCTGATTGCTAATAATTCTATCATATACGCCAACTCCTTGAAAGTGCGTGTTCAGTGAGAAATTATTCCATTCTACATTGAAGCCAAAACCATAATTGATGCGTGGGAGCGCATTATTTGAAAGCAACTGAAAGTCATTGCCATCTATCTTGCCATCAGGTCCGTCAGAATAACCATCACCTCTGATATCTTCAAAATACAATCCGCCCAAATAGGGGTCTCTGCCGTATTGTGTCAGGCCTGTCTCTAAAATAGAATTCAGTTGATCTTGAGTTCTAATAATTCCCAAAGAACGTAAACCAAATATTCTACCGCTAGACTGACCAATTTGTGTCTCCCTTTCTCTATTTCCTCCAGAAAGGAAAATAGGATTCTGATCCAATTTATCCCACTGATCTCTAGCATAGCCTAAATTACCGTAAACAGAATAGTTAAGTTTTCCGCTCGCAGCTCTATCTCTCCAAAGCAAGGATAGCTCTCCACCTTTCCAAGATCTTTCAGCATAATTCTCAGGAGCTAGAGACTGTCCATAATTATCAGGAAGAGTCACTAATCTAGATCCTAGAATATCTACTTCCTGCTTGTAAAATGCATCTATAGAACCAGACAATCTGGTGTCTATCAATTCAAAATCCAACCCAATATTATAGGCAGTAGAAGTGGCCCAAGTCAAATTCGGGTTTGGAGTAGCTCCCGGATATATGCTGGTGTAAAGCTGATCACCGAAAATATAACTTCCTCCGTTGCTGTAAGTATTCACATAAGAGAAAGGATTAATTCTATTATTATATACATCCAGATCGTTACCTGTAGTACCGTAAGATATTCTCAATTTCAAATCATCCAACCAGCTTGCCGTGCCAGACATAAAATCCTCTGACGCGATTCTCCATGCTGCGGACACAGAAGGGAAAAAGCCCCAACGATTGCCTTTTGGAAAAAGTGTATTGCCATCGTATCTGAAGGAAAATTCAGCGATGTACTTCTCATCAAAATTGTAATTAGCTCTACCTATCAGTGATTGTCTTGCTCCTATTTCTTCCCATCCATTACCATATCTTCGATCTGCATCCTGAGAATACACAAAATCCTGATCGTAGTTTGTTACTGGATCTTCAGCTTTGGAAAATGCCCCATAAGCACCATTCTCTGCCTGCTCATAGACAAGCATCGCTGTGATGCCATGCTTATTGAATGTCCTGTTGTAATTCAAAAACCAGTCAAATTGATAGCTCCAAGCTGTCTCAAGTTGGTAACTTAAAAATTCCTGGTTCTGGCTAAAGTTGAAAATATTATAATTGTTAGGATCTGGTGCTGCTGGAATGAATCTATTTCCATCTGGATCAGCCTGAGAGAAAACGTAATTTTTTTGATACGTCAGATATTTTTTTCTCATGTAATCTGTCGCTAGGTAATTTCCAACTACTCGAGTAGAAAGACCCTCTATCACATCACCCAAATCTATGTTTAGTGATAATATGGAGTTTACTTGACGCTTTCTAGTTTGGACATATCGGTCACCTACTATCTGGTCGATTACACTCCAAGCTTGCCAGCTACCCATTGGCGTCTGTAGCGGAAAGTCCGTCACATGATCGGAAGGCGTACCGTTGGCATCCGTATAGTATGGATATACTTTTGGCCAGTTGAAACTTACCCGGTAAAGATCGGATACATCATAGTCATCATCGCCAGAAAATGGCCAGTAGAACCGGTCATGATTCTGTTGAGTAGCCGCAATATTCAGATCTAAGGTGATTTTGTCTGTGATTTTTGCAGATACATTCGTTCTCAAGTTGAACTTCCCGTGGTCGACACTTTTATATGCACCTTCCTCTCCCAGGAAACTAACCATCGAATAATAAGTCAATTTATCATTACCTCCAGTTACGCTCAAAATGTAATTTTGGCTGGAAGGATTTTGCCAAATGAAGTCATTTACATTGTAGCTTCTATTCTCGAAATAGGCAAATTCTTCAGGGCCGTTTGGAGGAGTAGTTCCTAAAAACTCCGCTACTCTATTCTGATAAATCAACTCATCTGTTGCAGTTGTTTTATCTGAAAGAAGTTCTTGAGTAGGATTGTAGGTGGTATAAGACGTTTGGAATCCAACAGTCATTTTTTGCGCAACACCTTTCTTCGTAGTGACAAGCACCACACCATTACCAGCGCGGGAACCATAAATGGAAGCCGAAGCAGCATCTTTTAAGAAGCTTAGATTATCAACTTCATTTGCGTTAAGTGCATCAAATGCATCCTTATCTCTTACTATTCCATCGATCACATACAAAGGATCACCAAAGCTCCCTCGAATTCGAATAGAAGAGGAAGCGCCGGATAGACCGGAGGTTCCTGTGACATTCACGCCTGGAGCTCTACCCGCAAGTGTGTTAGAAAGATTGGTAGCAGGTATATCATTTATTTCATCAATTTTCACTGATGTGATTGCACCTGTCAGATTCACTTTTTTCTGAGTACCGTAGCCTACGATTACAATCTCATCCAGTGACTGGGTGTCTTCGCTAAGTGTTATATTAATGATACTTTGACTACCGATCTCGATAGTCTGGCTAGCATAACCGATAAATGAAAAGATCAATGAAGCATCAGCAGGTGCATCAATGGAAAAATTACCATCCGCATCTGTTACTGTTCCTGTAATAGTCCCTCTCACCGTGATGGTCACACCAGGCATAGGTAATTGATACTCATCTACCACCGAGCCTTTTACCATTACGCCTTCTGCAGGCTCTTCCGCTATGGAAGCTGTGTTCTTAATACCCACGTGAATGGTATTATTGACCTGCTTAAATTTCAAATTAGATTCCTTTGAAATTTGCTCCAATATACTTTCGATAGAAATCACATCCCCAATTTTCGAATTAGAGTAAACCGTTCCTTTAGTAGTCTGTTTTCTAAATGAAAACGTAAAGTCCGTTTCACTTTCTATCTTTTGAAAGACTTCATTTACAAGCATTTGCTTCTGCTGGATGGTAACAAAAACATCTTCCATTTTTGTTTGACCACTGCTTACGCTAGCCAAAAGAGTGCTTAAAAAGAAGCACTGAAGTATCATTCCGAGAAAGGCATACTTTCCCATGGACACAATTTTTTCCAGTAACTTTGTATTCATAATTGTTCTGTTTATAGATAATATTCTGTTTTCTTTAAATCAATTAGATCATTGGTCTTCACTGCACGTCAAAATCCAGCTTTGATTGGTGGTCTTTTTGTTTTTCTCTTCTTCTATTTCTGCATTGGCTCTTATTTTTAGTAAATGATTATTATTGATTTTTTGATCTCAAATTCGAAATCATACGTAAAAGAAAGACCAATTAATACTTCCTCAAGTGTCTGATCATCAAATCTTCCCGAGTAATCCTTTCTATCTTTAATGTCATTATTCAGCTGGACACTCACGCCATACCAGCTCTCTAGTTTCTTCAGTACTTCCTCAAATGATGAATTACGGAATACGATCACCTTGTCTTTCCATGCAAAAGCATTGTCATAATCAATCTTGATTTTATCAAAAGACCCTTTTAATCCATCAAAACTAGCGGCATCCATAGGATCTAATAGTAGCTCTCCGGATTCTTCATAGCTTGCTTTTATTGACGTTGAGACTTTCACCTTCCCTGTCAATACTGCTACCTGACTTTGTTGAGTAGCCGAATCTTCAAGAATTGCAAAAGAGGTTCCCAACACACGGGTAACTAAATCCTTCGAATGAACAATAAATGGTCTGCTCTCATCTCGCTGAACTTCAAAGAATATCTGCCCTTGCATATAAACTTCTCGGCTTTCCCCTGAAAATGATTTTGGAAACCGAATTTTACTCAAAGAATTCATCTGAATTATACTACCATCAGACAGTTTCAAGGTCAACTTCTCTCCCGCCAGCGTCTCCTTAGTTACATATTCTATAGGAGTTGGCTTTTCTGCCACAAGGTGATTCTCTTCCCTTCTGATAGAAAACCACCAAACAGTTGATGCCATCATAGTAAGTAGCACAGATACTGCTATGCCAAGCTGCCACTTTTTGAACAACTTACTTTTAGCCTTAGACTTATCCTGCAAGCGCCTCACGTTATCTATTGGCTCCACAGAAGATTCATTCACCAAATGAGTTATTCTGTCATGGATTTTCGCCAACATTGCTAGACTTTTTATGGCATCCCCATTATCCGGAGCCTCGAACTGATCAAATTCTTCCTCCAGCTCCTTTGCTGACTTCTCTGAGTTGATCCAGATTAATACCTGATGTACTTCTTCAGGACTGCATTTCCCATCAAAGAATTTCCTAATTAATTCTGGGTTCATTGAATTCATTTATAGTAATACTTCAAAAAGACATCTTCCCCCCAAGAGAGGTTTAAAAAAACACACGTTTTGTGGCAAAAGATGATTTTTACAAATAAATAGTCTTTTAAAGCGGCGTTAAAAGAAATTTTCATGATTCAATCCCTATATTGAAGAAATATTTAAAATTGTTAAGCGTCACCTTTTCAAAGTTTCTAGACAATTCCAAGCATAATGAATCAGCACATCAAGGGGCTTGTATGTAGATTAAGAAAAGGCAGCAAAGAGGCTTTTGATGAAGTATATGGACTTTTTCATAAAAAAATCTACCTGTTCTGTATAAACTATGGACTTGCAGAATCTGATGCTGAAGAGATCACTCAGGAGGTATTTTTAAAATTATGGTTGAATAGAGCTTCATTGGATTCCGAAAAAAGCCTAAACTCCTATATATATAGGATCGGAAAAAACATCATCATCGATGAGTTCAAAAAGAAAATTAAAACCAGAGCTACTCAGGAATATCAGATGAGTTTGATCGTGCCCTATAATAATGTAGAAGAGGATATGGATTACAAAGATTTGAAAAATCTGATGGATAAGACCCTTCTCGACCTACCAGAGCGGAGAAGAGAAGTCTTCGAACTCTCCAGGATCAAAGGACTTTCTCACAAAGAGATATCCCAAGAACTGGGAATATCCACCAAAACGGTTGAGAATCACCTAAACTTAGCTCTACACAACTTCAGAGATGCTATCCAAAAGACGAATGTGTTGTGTTATGCTTTGTTTATACTGTCATTTTTTTAGCACCATCAGTTACGTCAAATCATGAGTTTATCAATCCTTTGCTTGCCAAAAATTAAAATTGGATGAGTGTAAATGGGTTGACCTCCATTTACACCAAGCTTACTAGTATTTCTATTAGCTGAACTCAACGTTCAAATTTCAGCTTTGCCAAAACAGGTAAATGGTCAGATGCGTAATGCTCTTGAATGACCTCATGAATCATCGTCTGAATCCCAAATCCTGGCGAGTAAAAAATGAAATCTATTGCTTTTCGAGGATTTACCACGGGAATGGTGTTCGGACATCCTTGCTCACACGTTCTATCAAATGTGGCATCCAAGTGTGCCATAGTTAAGCTACTTGCCTCCACATTAAAATCTCCTACTAATAATATCGGTAACTTTTCGCCTTCAAAATAGGTAGTGATCACCTTCGCTTGGGCAAGCGCATTTGCATCACTGGTGAAATCCAAATGTGTATTCCCAAACCTGACTTTTTTCCCATCTGGAAGATCAGCGGTAAGGACAGAAAGAGTCCTCCTTTCATTTCCGGCTTCTCCGGGAAGATAAATGGTTTCCATAGCTGAAATAGGATACCTGGAAAGAATCGCTGTTCCATACCCTCCTCCTTTGTAAGCAAGTCCTTTTGAGAAATAAAACTTCATGCCTGTGAGTTCGGCTAGCTTTTCAGCCTGATCCAAATGCATTCCTGAGCGTTCATTGTTAACATCGATCTCCTGCAAACCAACCAAATCAGCTTTTGAAGCTATAATGACTTTAGCTATGCCATCCACATCAATCAGTCCTGGCTTGCTCGGAGGATTGCAGTGATGCACGTTGTAACTAAGAACCTTCAGTTCCAACCCTTCAGTCACTCCAGCTTTCTCATCCGGATCAGCTTTGGTTGAAGGTTCCTGTGCATTGGCACACGAATAAAAAAGAACAATAAAAACGGTGATAATACTGTATTGTAGTTTTTTCATAAATCACTGTTATTGATGAATTAGAGCAACTTGATCTTTGTTAGATTTTAGCGACACCTCTGCCTCTAGTGGAAGATGATCTGAATATTGAATAGCGAAAGGGATGGTGACTTTGGACACTTTCTCAAGGTTATCCTTACTTACCCAGATATAGTCAATCTTTTTAGTTGGATCTAAAACCGGGAATGTATTTCCCAGATTTGCATCGGCCATTTTGAAACGCTGAGAAAGTTTTGTCATTTCTTCTGTACCAGGTTCTGCATTAAAATCCCCGGTAAGAATAACCGGAATATCAGCTTTAAGAAATTCTAACACCTCCCCTGCCTGGATCAATCGAGTTGACTGATCCAGGGCAAAGTGAACTGTGGCAAAATCAACTTCCTTTCCGTCAGGAAGTGAAATCCGTGCTGATAGCAGAGCCAATGACTTTTTTTCTCCATTTTTCATAGAAGTGATTTTATCATTTTGCTGACTGACAATTGGGTATTTGGATAAAATCCCCAAGCCATAAGCCCCTCCATCGTATTCGAAATGCCTTAGAAAGACATAATGCATATCGGTAATTTCTGCTAATACTTTCATTTGATCGACCTTGCCTGAGCGATTGCATAGGCTATCCACTTCCTGCAATCCCACCAGATCTGCTTGGGTACTTTTGATATACTCACCCATTTCTGCCAAGGTATTTACCTCATCCTTATCAGCACCGTGGTGAATGTTGTAGGAAATAATTTTCAGGGATTGTGCATTGGCGTCTTGCACTTTAAGTAGGATCAGGCAAAAAGCAATAAAGCAGATTTTCAAATTCATGGAGTAATCATCTTAGTTTTCTTCTTCGGTGGAACTTACGAATTCCGTTTGCAAACTTGCCTCCGGATTGATCAAGATATTTTCAACGTACACCTTTACCGTAGTTTCAGCAGGGTAACTCCAGACAGCTTTCAATATAACCTGTGTGGTGTCATGGGCTGCAATCCTCACTTGTCCCAGTGGATACCCTTCAATATCGTATTCGGCAGACATCTTTGTATGAAAAGGAATATCAGTAGTATTCACGAAGTTTACAACTAAAAGAGGTTCTGCTTTCCGCAATTTTCGTTCGGTGAATACCTTCACAGATGACTTGAACAACGCTTCAGCTTCTGGCTCCCTGGCGATCACGTAGTCCCCAAAATACAACGCAGTACGCTTGGCAAATAATGCTTCCTCCACTCCTGCCGCAGTTTTTTCTTTTGCAAAAACCAGCGTCATCGGCCGATGCGTGTCCTTATATCTCGGATGATTGTCGTAATGCTCATCCGTGTTGCAGACCATGGTCAAGTCATGCTCCATTGCCATCCTGTGGGCTATCACATTGTAATTACCAGAGTTGACCACCTCAATACCTTTGAGGATATCCATATCCAATAGCTCCTGATGAAATGAGGTGAACAATACCGTGTCTTTTTTGTCCCACCATCCCCAGCTAGGATGATTATACACCACGAATGCATTTTGCTTTTTGGCAGCGAGAAAAGGCCCCATCAACTGCTCATGGGTAATGCTGTCTTTCATCACAAACTCCGCCTTGCCACTTTTCATGTAATCCGTGGGAAGAATGTTGGCATCTTCCAGAAACAGTGCATTGTGATGGTAAGGCGCTACACGTGGAGATATCTCCACACCCTTGATGATAATCAATCCCTTGTTGGCAGCTGCTTTCGAAGCGATTTCATAAGACTTGTTGTAATCCTGATCTATCAGATCCGGAAAACCTTCGTAGTCTATATGCTCCGTCAGCGATATCACATCAAGATCATCTCGCAGTGCTTCATTGACCCTAAACGTAGGCCAAACATGTCCGTCGGAAAAAACGGTATGCATGTGAAAATCACCTTTGAGCGTATAAAACCCAGGAATATCAGGTACAGTGATTTTACTGTTTTGCGCGAGGGAAATACTGCTGATGACCATAGCCATCAGCAGTGAAATTCTAAATTTAAGTTGCATAGTTTCTATGAAATAATTGATCAATCCCAACCTGGATTTTGTTCAAGATTTGGATTTAACACGATATCTGTGTTGGAAATAGGATGCAGGTATTTCTTATCAGAAAACGCTCTATTCTCGTCATCTCTCCAGATCAAGTGACCTTTGGTACCTTCTGAAAGTTGAGAAGCCTTTCCATCTATAATAAAGTAAATCACACCCGGAACTTTGGTAGCTGGAACGGTTTTCACAAATGAAACATCCAGTGTACCATTGCCATCTAAATCCATAGGCATGCCCAAGCCAGGAACGTAGATTCCTTTCCATTGCATTTCCAACAATTCACCTTTTTTCCAGCGAAGCAAATCATCGTATCTAAACCCTTCATAGCAAAGCTCAATGCCTCTTTCTCTTCTGATTTCTAATAGAAATTTGTCAGAAATACCCGGGAAATAGGTTTTTTGAAGATAGCTATCGGCGCTAGCAGGGACTGATGGATTTACCCCTCCTCTTTCTCGAAGTGGAGCAATGGTTTCATTCCATACACTTTCATTAAACTGACCTAATTCTGCTTTAGCTTCGGCATAATTTAAGAGGACTTCTGCATAGCGGATCAGGGGAATAGAGTTGTAAGATTCCGTGATACCGTCCAGTCTTTTATCATCTAGACTAAACTTCAAAATGTGGTACCCAGTGAACGTGTAACCGAAATTTGCAGGTGCAGGACTTCCATCACTTCTAGTATAGCCCAGAGAACGAACAGTCTGCCCAAGACGATAATCTCTGCCTTTCATCTCATCTACAAACAGAAGCTCATCAAACCCTTCTTTCTCTGAAAAACGACTTCCGTCAGTCATCAGATAGGTATTGACAAATTGCTTGTTCAAACCCCAGCGTGCACCATACGTAGCGCTGTTAAATTTCCAGGTGATATTATGCCATCTTCTTAGCGCATTGTTGTACACCACAGCAAGCATAATTTCTGTGTTGACAGGATTTTCACTTGTAAACAAAACTCTATAATCGGTAGAAGGACTGCTAGTGGTGTAGATCGAATACTTTCCGGCATCCATTACTTTTTTGGCAGCACTAGCAGCCTCTGTCAAAAATTCATCGGCCGAAGCAGAAAGCCCTGCTTCAGGATGATATTTCCTGAAAGTACCTTCAAAAAGAGCTACCCGTGATTTGAAAGCCAAAGCCACCTGACGTGTTATCATAGATGAAGTATTGTCTTTGGTATCTCTGATATGCTCTACTGCGAAATTCAGATCTTCCAAAACATTACCCATCACTAATTCGCGGGAATCTCTTGACTTATAAAGTCCTTCCTCGTCTGTGGTATCGAGCGTTTTGTCATACCAAGGTACATCCCCATATCTTTTTACCTTTTCAAAGTAGAACCAAGCTCTGAAGAATCTTGCGATTCCCTCATAATGATCTCTGGCTTCCTGCGGGATAACTTCAGTGTCGAAATTTTCAAGGAAATAATTGATATTTCTCAAATCTGCCCAGTTCCAAGCTCCTTCATTATTTGATGAATAGGATCCGGAAATGTAAGTCGGCGATTGGTTTTTGGAAGTAAAATCACCCAATTCATCACTTTGAACCACTTCCAATCCACCTGGAAGCATTCGTTGATAAAAAGAAGTTGTATATAATTCAAGATCCTTTTCAGATTGGAAAAAGGTATTTGGCACCAATTTATCCACTGGCTCAGTTTCCAGAAAATCTTCACATGAACTGAAAGAGATGATGGAAAGTATAGCCGTCGATAGTATTATCAATGATTTTTTCATAATCAATTAGATTCAATAATTAGAAAGAGAGATTCAAGCCAACCGTATAGGTTTTTAACATAGGATAGGCATCGCCTTGCCCGTGGCTATTAGTCATACCTCCTGTTGGAGATTCAATGATTTCCGGATCAAAATTATCCGTGTGCTTGAATAGACCAGAAAAGGTCAGGATATTCTGTCCACTCACGTAGACCATTGCCTTCTTCATGCCTATTTTGCTTAAAAGATGTGCGGGAATGCTATAATCCAGCGTTACATTTTTCAGTCGTAAATAGCTGGCATCTTGTAAATACCTAGTTTGTGGCGCGCCCAGCGATCTATTGGTTCTTAATGCGGTGTATCCTCTGAACCTTGGAAAATAAGCATCCGGATTTTCTTCAGACCAGATGTCATCCATCATAATCTGCGGCTGAAATCCGTAAGGACGATTGTACGGACCATAGAACAAATCTGCTTCTGGAGCAAAATACCAGTCACGCTTTCCAACTCCCTGAAAAAATGCGGAAAGCCCAAAACCATTCCAGTTGCCAGAAAGTGTAAAGCCAAACTGATATCGAGCAGCACTGTTCCCGATTATCCTTCGATCTCCAGAATCATCCACCGAATTAGTCCCTTGATTGATTACCCCATCATTGTTCAGATCTGCAAACTTCAAATCACCAGCAAGCCACTGCCTGTTGTTTGAATTGATCAAGAAACTTTGATCGGCGTGATTTGCCACATCCTCTTCGGAAGTGAAAAACCCCATCGTTTCATACCCCCAGATTTCTCCGACTTTTGATCCCTCGTAATAGGTGCTTGAGATGAGTTTATTGGGATTGTTGAACTTGGTGATTTCAGCCTGACTGTCCCAAATGGACCCTGATATACTGTAGCTGAATGGCTTTGAGCCCAACGCAATCTCATCTTTCCAGGCCATGGTATATTCCCAACCTTTGGTAGATAAATCGGCAAAATTTCCATAAGGAACGGTAGCTCCGAATACATTCGGTAATGGCTCACCGTAGGTAAACATGTCTGTGGTCAATCGATTATACCAGTCAAAACTCAAGGTGAATTTGCCGGAGAACATCGATGCATCCAAGCCGATGTCGAAGGTGGTTGCCTTCTCCCAAGTAAGTCCAGAAGGAATCGCTCCAGGCAAATAGGTGTAGCCTTTTTGAATCCCATCCAAAATCACACTGGTCTTTGCTACAGACATCGTCTCCAAGTATCTGTAGGGTGCCACATTTCCATTGCCAAGCATACCGTAGGAAGAGCGGATTTTCAGATTATCCAACCAGCCTCTGGTATTATCCATGAATCCTTCCTCGGAGACATTCCAGCCTGCCGAGACTGATGGAAAAAAGCCAAATCTCTGATCACTGGGGAATTTGGAAGAGCCATCATATCTACCATTCAATTCGAGAAGGTATTTTTCCTTAAAACGATAATTCAGTCGATAGAATACACCCATGTATTTCCACTCACTTCCACCACCTCGAATACTGTAGTTCAGACCGTCCAATAAATTAAAATCAGGCTTAGTCTCTACCAATAAACCATCACGCTGAGCATCCAAATTTTCAGCTCTATTGCTTTCTACATTATATCCCAACAGCAAATTGAAATTATGATCTTCTTTGAAGGTCTTCTTTAGCTCAGTGGTAATATTAGAACCCCAATAGGTATTCTCATCTGTCATCTGACGAAGCAAGCTTTGACCAAATCTACTCGTCTGCTCAGGTGCGGTATTGTAGTTTACAAAATTGTTAAACCGAACATCTTTGTTAAATGTCTTGCTGATGGTAAAATTGGCTTTGAATGTCAAGAAGTCACCAAAAGGAGTTGCCGTAAGTGTTGGTGTATTCCTCACGAAGAATTTGCTCTGATCAGACTTGCTGCTGCCATCTACATAAGAGGCTCCGATATACGACCCTGACTGCGTAAATGAGCCGTCTGGATTTTGCATCACTGCCATTGGGTAACCCTGTACGGCGAGATATCTCCAAATGCCGGCATCTCCATTGGCAAGAAGCGGATATTCATAGGTATAGGTGCTGAGGTCAAAGTTATTCTCGATTGTCAACCAATCTGTAAGGTTTACAGCACCTTTCGCTCTCAGATTATACTTGTTAAAATTGTCCGAAGAGTAATTGAAAATCCCATCTTGGTGATAATAAAGTCCTGAGATGTAATAGCTCGCTTTGTCAGAGGCACCAGATGCGCTGATGGATGCTTCTGTAGCAGGCATCTTATTTTTATGCAAGTATTTGAACCAGTCTGTATTGCCGAAATACTCATAGCGATTCAACTCTTCATTGAATACCGTCTCAGGCAAATTTGGATTGTCGTTGTGATTTTTCAACTCTTCCAGGTATTCCAGAGAAAATGGAAAAATACTGTTCACCGATATTGGATGTGTTTTATAATCATACCAGCCGAAAAACGCTTCGTCAAAATTCTTTGCCCATTCGTAGCCATTCGTTACCAAATTTGGAACTACAGTTCGCTGGTTTACAGAATGGCTGATTTTCACATCCACCCCTGAATGACCTTTTTTAGGGTTTTTGGTAGTGATCAAAACCACACCAAAAGCTGCTCTAGAACCATATACCGCCGCAGACGATGCATCTTTCAATATCGTGACACTTTCCACGTCATTCGGATTCACCAAGTTGGCATCACCTTCTACCCCATCGATCAGCACCAAGGCATCTCCACCTGCTCCTATGGAAGTGGCACCACGAATGTTAAAGGCTGCTGAGCGGGTTGGGCTTCCATCTACCATCTTGATATTCAAGTTTGGCAAGGCTCCCTGAAGCATCCGGGTCAAGTTCGGCGAAGGTCTGTTTTCTATAGCCTCTGTGCCAATCTGCGAAACGGCTCCGGTAAGATTGATCTTCTTTTGAGTACCATATCCGACTACCACTACTTCCTCCAGCTGTTGGGGAATTAGACTGAAAATCATCGCCCCAGTACCAATCGCCTTCAAGTCAGGATTATACCCCAAAGCAGACGCTCTAATTTCCTTTCCTATTAGCGACTCATCTATTTCCAAAGCCCAGTTTCCATCCAAATCTGCCATTGCACCCTGACTGGTTTCAGAGATAAATACACTTGCTCCCATGATGGGTTCTTGTGTCTCCGCATCCAAAATCTTTCCTGAGATTTTGATTTTCACCTCGATCACTTCCTGAGATTTTTTTACTGATTTTACACCGATGGATTCATTGACTTGCTTGAAGCCAAGTTTTGTCTGAGCCGCCACTTCGTAGAGTAAAGTCTCAAGATCAGAATCACCAGAAAGTGAAATATGCTTATTTTCAACAGCGTCAGGATTGAAATGAAACCTGAACTCCGTTTGCTTTTCGACCAGTTGAAAAAACTCTAAAACTGACGTCTTCTTCGACTGAATTGTAATCTGTGTAAGATTAAGATGTTGCGCATACGTGTCATTAGCCAGAGCCAGACCACTTAAGCAATAGGTCATCATCAAGACTACCATCAGGCACTTGGATGTGTCCCACATGAGCTTTAGTAATTTTTTTTTCATAATTTTGATAAATAAAAGGTTGAGACTTGGAGGTGCCGCATCGCCAAAATTGTACACCATCAAGTCAGTTAATTCATTCGATCTTTGATCCGGTGGTTTTAGTAATCACCGGATTTTTTTTATTCACAGGGGTTTGCATGGATAGTTACATTCGTATCATTGATTTTATAGGTTAGGTTAAGAGTATAGCTGAGCGTTTCCAGAATTTGCTCCAAGCTGGCCTGGGTAAATTCTCCACTGTAATGACAATTTCCCCCATTACCTTCCAAGTGGATTTCTACTTTATACCATAGCTTTAGGGTAGACCGAATCATATCCAACCCAGCATTATCAAAAGTTATTTTGCCTTGACGCCAGCCTGGAAGTTGATTGATGTCAAAAAGTCCAATCTCAGTCACTCCAGTTTCTGAGCTCCAACTGATTCTTTCCCCTTTCAATAGAACAGCTGAAACTTTATCTGATTGCTGATCCGAAAACTTGACCCGTCCAGAGTACACCGACAGTTCCACACCAGTTTCATCGTAAGATTTTAGATTGAATGAAGTGCCCAGTACCTCCGTATAAATAGCTCCTGTAGCAATCTGGAAGGGATGATAAGGATTGCGCTCCACTTCAAAAAATGCCTCTCCTGAAAGTTTGACTTTGCGATTTCCAGGAAAATCTTCTGCATACTCCAATTGAGAACCTGTACTTAGCCAAACTTTCGTTCCGTCAGGCAGTGAAAAAGTGGAAACTTTACCGATATCATTTCGGAAAACTCCTGCAGCAATCTTGTCTTCACTTATTTTTTTTGGAAGCGTCGTAAACAAGCCATATCCTGCGCCACAAAGACAAAGGAAAATTGCTGCTTTCCAGATCCACTTTCCAAGAAATGGTTTTCTGACTTTCTGCGTTTGTAGACTGGAAGGCTGGATTTCATCTAAGATATTACTCCATGATTTAGCTCTGAACTGATTGATACCCTCTGGTCTGTCAGTCGATTCATTAAGTGAATCATACCATTGATTTAACTCATCAATTTCTGATCGATTTCCAGCGCTCTTAGTAAAAAGCTTCCTTACCTGTATTTTTATTTTCTGTGAATTCATAAAGTCTCTCTTCCTAATAAAGAGACCTCATCAAGGACTTTCATCTAGTCAAAATCCATTATTGAATCATGAATAAATGAACCCCTTTGTTAACAAATAGATAATTAAACTACGAGATCAGTAGTGTTAGTACTGCTATAGATATCAAGTTGCTTTTCAGCTGGCCTTGGATCTTTGAATTCGCCTGGCTCAAATGATTTCTTACGGTAGATTCTGCAATACTGTACGTCTCTGCAAGCTCTTTTACCGTCTTATTTTCAAACCTATTCTGAAGAAAAATCTGCTTACTTCTAGTAGGCAATTCATCGATTCTATCCATCAAAAAAGTATAGAGCTCGTTAAATTCCATGATCTTAAAACCGTCAGAATGATCAGTATAGATAACATTAGATAGCGCAGAGTCAAGCGCGTCAAAAACAATTTTTTCCTGATCTATCCATTTAAAAAATTGATATTTCAACATGGTGATCAGGTAACTTTTTAGATTCTGTATCTCCCCAACACCCTTTCTATACTTCCAGAAATTAATAAAAGTTTCCTGTGCCAAATCCTGTGCTAAATCCTGGGATTTTGTTTTTTTCAGCGCATGAAGAAACAGCATTTCCCAATAGGTCTCGAATAGTAATTTGAAGGATGCATCATCATCTTCATCTTGGATTTTCCGGAGAAGCAGCTGTTCGTTTAGAATCGATTTCATGCACTTTTATTTAACGTAAAGTTACCCTTGGCCGTGCTGTGTAGAGAAATATTGATGTTAAGAATTGGTTATGATTAGAGAGCAAAGCATTGACATGCCGTGAAACCAAACGCTCCAATGTTGAGCGGCTTTGAGCCAACTCTATTTGGCCAACTAATCTCCAACTCCAAATGGATTCAAAAGCATCCGTAGGGAATAGCGAACTGCTAGTCTCACGATAAAAAATGTTTTAATAAATAAGTCTTTCCTGAATTATCATATTTCACTTTTCTCTGATGATCCTGTCCCTAGTGTATCGGGAAATCAATCACCAAAAGACATCCCTGTCCAAGTTGGCTCTCAATTGAAAAATTGCCTTTGAGCATCTGAACTTTTGCCTCAATTCCCAGCAACCCCATACCCCAGTGTTTGCGATCTTTGTGCAGACCGACGCCATTGTCTTCTACTATAATATTCAGTGAGTCATTATGATTAATTAGTTGGAGCCGAAGTTGATCTGCCTTGGAATGCTTTAGTGCATTTTGGATGAGTTCTTGGCAAACTCTATAGACGGTGAGCTCGATCTGCTCCTCCAATCTCTTTTCAAGCCCGAGAATCTGCAACTCAGCATTAATCTTAGTAGAATCATTTATATCCTCTATCAGAGATTGTAAGGCTGAAGAAAGACCAAACCTCCGTAAAGAAACCGGAGACATATGATGTGCAATTCTCCGAACCTCGCCTATAGCACTATCCAATTTGTCCAAGGTGTCATTTCCTTCGTGCAACAATTCTTTGTCCCTCAATTTATCAAATAGATTTGCCAGGCAAATCTTGATGGTAGAAAGCTGTGACCCCAAGCTATCGTGCAACTCACCGGCGATTCTTTCCCGCTCATGCTCCTGCACCTTCAGGAGATCCATGATATGTGTATTTTTTTGCTGCTCAATAAGCGTCATCAACTCTTGCTTCTGTTGAACCTCCAACTGCACCTCATTATTGAGTGAAAGGCTTTTCTCGTATATTTTGGCATTCTCGAGGATGATTCCTCCCTGACTCGATACGATACGAACCCATCGTATTATTTCAGTGGTATAATTAGCTTCGCTAAAGCTACTCTCTAAATAAACCAGCATCGAAAGTGATTCTGAAATTCCTATCGGAAAAATCATACAGGATTTCACCCCTGAATTACTTAATAATTTCAGCTCCGGAAACCCCGTTTCACTCACCAATTCATCAAAAATTATTGGAGATTTGGTTCGATAGGCCATGAGAAATAGACCTGACAAGTCAACTGATTCCGATCCTTGCATATTCTCTTTGGAGCTATTGATGAGTTGCATCTCACTCTTTGGCTCAACCTGACCTTGCTGCACCATCAGTTGGATAGCAGCTCCACTCGAGGCAGATACTCTGATCAGGATAGTCAGAATTTTCTTGGTAATCAGTTCTGCATCCATTTCACCTGCCAGTTCTCTAAGGATATTTTCTATATCCAAGGGATTATTGGCTTTAATGGCCGAATCAAATAAAAAGGAATACTGTCTGACAAGCTGCCGCACCTTTCTTTTTGCTTCCCAAAGGTCATACAATCTTACTGCTTCCGTCAGGTGAAATTTGGCAGAGCTATGGTTCCTGATCGATAAAAAATATTTACCCGTTAACTCCTGACTTAGAGCAGATTGATACAGGTTGCTTCCAGCAAATTGATTTGCCATCTCATAGTCATGAACTAGCTGAATGTGACTCTCACCCGTTATCCGCCCAATTTCTGCTTTGAGCAACCAATAATCAGAAGCATAATTCTCCGGTGCATGATGATACCAATTACTCAAATCTGAAAAAATCCCACGTAACCACGTTAGATTCTCTGACTGTTGTTGGAGACTGAGATTTGGCCAGTTTTGAGTTATCGACAAACTGAGGATTAGAATATTCGCAGGAACTAACGGTGATCCTTGCTGTAGTTTTTTGTTTTGGTCAGCAACTAAGGCGCTGCTTCTGGCTTGATCATAGTATCCAAAAAGGAAATAATACCTTGCCAATACATAATGTCTGTAAAACAGTTCCTCTTGGAGAGTCAACTTTGCAGCTAATCCTCCGGGCTCCTGTTTAGGTAAGGACAAAAATGGACTTTCGGTGGTGAGGTAGCGGATTAGCTCTTTTTGATAATGAGTAATATAGTAGGTCAATTCCATCCCTGGATATGACTCCTTAAACTCATAGGATAGAAGCCCAGAAATTGGCTTTCCGCTGATAAAATGAAGATTGAACAGGTGGGTTTTCAGAATATATAATCCGATCAGATCACCGGACTTTCTCCCTGCCTCCATTCCTTCCAATAAGAGCGGGGTACTTTCATCAAATGGTTTCTTCCAAGGCTGGACATAAAAGGCAAATACACCCAACACCCTACATCTGTATTGAAGATCATGAAGGGAAGTATTGATTTCCACGCCCATTTTGCCAAACTCATAACCACCACTTAGATTCCCCGCAATAATCTGCATTCTACCATAACTCACATATCCTATGGTGCTTACATTTGGCAGCTCATAAAATCTCGAACGCAAAATAAGCTGCAGCGCCGCCCAGGTCATAAGCGCTTCTGAAGTATGGTGCATGGCCATTCCACCCACATACAGCAATCGAAGAATTGAGCTTTGATTATCAATTTCTTTCTTTATAAAAAGGGGTGTTGCCAGGGAAGTATCCAATGAAATATACTTTTTAAAAAGAGCTATTTCTTTACTCAATTCATGCTCTTCTACTGGAAGTGAAATACCTAGTTCCAATAAGATTTCCTGAAGGATCACCACCGCTTTTCGATATCGGCCTAAGTGATTATTGACAACAATCTTAAGCTCAAATGCCTCAGCCCGCTGTTTTCCATGGATCAAATGCTCGATCAAATAATCCAACTGGATTTCTGCCAAATCGTATTCCCCAAGCAGGTATTCTATTTTGGCACTTTCCAGATGGGTTTCAAACAAGATGTCGTTGGCTTCATCCCATCGGAGACCTTTCAACAGTGCAAGTGAAGCTTTGAGAAATAATTTGGCTTGGGCAAAAGCATTTTCATTCTTCTGAATACGAGCAACCTCCAAAATCAAAGAAGCTGATTGGACTTTCTCAGTTGTAAGGACGATACTTTCGGCTGCTGACTGTAAATGCTGTGCAATAATGACTTTCTCGGAATTGGTCAGCACATTAAAGTCATCCCTTAAAAGTCCTTTTGCTATCTGATAATGATAGAATGACTTCTCCTGTGTAAGCAGTCGGGAATAAATAAATTCTCCAAAATAACTTTCAGCAAGCTCATATCTCCCCTGTTCAACGCCCAAAACCTCCTCTGAAAGCAACTGGTTTACCACTGTTTTGACATCAGGAATATCTTCACAAAGCAGCCCTAATTCATTTGCTGTTATCTTTTCCGCACAGGCGACCAATGCCAGTACTTTCCTAGTTGCAACGCTGTATGAATTTAACCGATCCAGATAGAATTGGGTAGAATTCACCCCTTGATACCGAGCTACAATTTTCTCAACATCTCCAGTCCACGTCTCCTCTTTCTTAGTTAGCAACTTTTCATGAATCAGGGCATCCATCAAGGTTGTCAAAAGTGCAGGATTCCCTCTTCCTAGCTTATGCAGATAGGCAGAAGTGTGTGGCTCACAGTTTCCTTGCAGCACCTGCTCAATGAAAAGTTTACTTTGATCAAGGTTAAACTCGCCCAATTCAATTCTCTGAATATGCTTCTGGTCAAAACCCAGTGAGCGTATCAACAAATCTACCTGACCCATATCTTCCTTAGAGTCGCGCACGGCTCCCAACCAGAGCAATTTGGATGGAGGTAAATGCGTAAGCAAGTACTGCAATAAATTGGCACTGGAACCGTCAATCCATTGCAAATCATCCGTAAAGAGGATAAGCACCCGCTGGGAAAAGTCACTGAAATACTCAAAAAGAATCTTAAATAAGAAGTAAAGCTGGTTCTCCATCTTCGGTGCACTGAATGCTTCCTGCTGGATGGGCTTGCTCTCCAGCATCGTCAACTCCGGGATATATTCGCCCAGCAAAGCAAAATCATCCCCCAATGCAGTGGTTAATCCTTCAGAGAAAGAAGCAAATGAATCCGCATCCATCTCTTTGAACTTTGTCCTTAGATAATTGCCAATTGCAAGCTTCAATCCTGCATAAGGCACGTTTTGGAGTTGCTGAGACTGGCTGCTTATCAGTACATCACACGGTGTGTTTTGTAGGTATTTTTCAATCAAAAAAGTCTTTCCCGCACCAGTCTTACCAATGATTACCGCACCTGTCCATTGCGTATTCGACGGATGAAGCATCTTCTTAAGGTATCCATCCAGCTGACCCAAGAGTAAATTATGTATTGATATCTCTTCTTGGATAGAATTACTTCTTAGGGATGAAATATGCATGACTGATCAAATCTGTTAAATGTAATCTAGTTGAATTCTAACATTTCCTAAAATAAGAATCAAACCTTGAAACAGCCTTTTAATTCCCCTCAAATATGAATTCAATACAAGAGTGAATCAACCATGGGTAAGTACCGGATTAAAATGTAATGATCACTGGTTGGTTTTAAAATCTGCAAAGGTATGACTATGATAATTTACAAGTCCGTTCATGGGGTGCTGCTCGATTGCTTCTATAGGTTCACCATACTCTTCTGCCACAGCTTTCAAATAAACTGCAAAATGGTAAGCTATAGAACCTGTGAATTTCAGTGGAATAGATTTTTCTTCCTTTCGGAAAGGCAAAATGTAGTATTCAAAAAATTGCCGAAAATTCTGATTTATGATGGAATGAATCACCGGGTTTGCTGCGTGCTTCAGAAGAAATGGAGTGAAGGATGCGAGAAAGCGATTGACGCGTGGTTGATTGTAAATCTTGTCCAGAATCATGCGTTGATCCAGTTCGTACTTTTCAAAAAACTCATCTCTAAGGTCAGCACCTAAATTCCCTTGGAGTAACTCACGGATTAAATCACGGCACAAAACCGTTCCGCTACCATAATCTCCCAAGATAAATCCCAAAGAAGGTACACTTCCAATAATATTTTTCCCATCATATAGACAAGAATTGGCACCAGTACCCAAGATGCACGCTATCCCGCTCTCTTCTTGCAACAAACTTCTTGCCGCACCAAGTATATCTCCATTGACTTCTGCCGGTACTTGACTTGGAAACAGGTCATCCAGCACTGCGGCCAGTTCGGCTGCCTTAGCTGGATGACCACAACCCGCGCCATAAAAGACCACTCTATTCACATCAGAAATCTTACCCAGCACTTTATTACCAAGTTCTTTTTTGATCTCATCTGGAGTTAGAAAATAGGGATTTAGTCCTTTTGATTTAAGGGAAACAAGGCATTCGCCTGATTTATCAACTAATCTCCAATCGGTCTTAGTGGACCCACTATCTGCCAATAAAAGCATTTAATATCGATTTAATAGGAAAGAGCCTTGGTAATACCGTAGCAACATTGTTTACAAATATGTTTTGAAAAACATCCGCTGCCATCCCTGAAAATAGGGATTTGTCACAATCACCAATGGTGATTATTTCAAGGGCAGAGCTTGTTCAACCAATGTTCCGAAAAATTGACTTAGCAACCTATTAGTTAATCAATCCTCTCTTATAGGCGTTGTTTACCAATTCGGCTGTGTTTTTTGCTTTTAGCTTGTACAACAGGTTTTTACGATGAGTCTCTACCGTATTTTTGCTGATAAAAAGTTTCTCCCCTATTTCAAGTGTCGTAAGTCCAACGGCAATGTTTTCGAGAACTTCAGTCTCCCTTCCTGATATCCTTTCGTTTACCTCATACTTTGCCGAATTCTTCAAAAAACTGGTTAGAAGTATTTTATTGACTTCTTCGCTCACATAGGTTTCACCCTTGTGAAGTGTTTGGATTGCATCCAAAAGGTCTTTTTTCCCGGTATTTTTAAGAATGTATCCACTAGCGCCACTCTTGAGCATATCTGATATAAAGTGTCTATCCCTGTGCATGGAGAGACCTAAAATTTTCAAGTTCTTATTGGTTTTGCACAGCTCCTTAGTAGCTTCCACCCCATCCATCTCCGGCATGTTCACATCCATAATCACGATATCCACCGGATTATCTTTACAATGCAAGACGGCCTCCTTACCATTGCTTGCTTCGCCCACTACGTTGATACCCGGAAGGTCTCGCAGCAAGGCTTTCAACCCATCAATAAACATCTGATGGTCATCTGCTATTAATACATTGATCATGATAAAGGGGGTTATATTAAAAATATACTTCTCAATTCTCCTGACTAAGATTACTTGATAATCCCTGCATTAGTGAGCAAAATTCCACCAACGGAATAATCCAGTAATTAAGAGCTCCTATGCTTAGCACTACATATTTTGCTTATAGAACTTGCCCTTAATTAGGTAAACTATGACCCTGAAGCAGTCCCGAAATCCTCCCGAAGCCATATCAAACAAGAATATTACGCTGTGGTACATGTAACAATAGGTACTAAGTAACTACCTGAGGCCTTATCTAAATTTACTAAATCCTTGATTATATAGCACTAGTGATTTATTAATATCCCTGTTTTCAGGGATTGAATAAGGTCATTTTTTGGAAAGATTTGAATGTGAAATAGCAGAGGTGGATCTATGGACAAGTTATAGGGCGGAAAAACCCGCTCCTCCTAAACTGCTTTCGCTATTTCATAAAACATTATTCAACTCAAATTAAATAAATGTTCAACATGAAAAAACTTTTACATTGTTCGTTTGTAGCGATGTGTTTTCTCCTGTTCCATTTTCAGGTAAATGCCCAGACATTGAACGTATCGGGTACAGTTACCAGCGCTGAAGATGGAATGACGTTACCGGGAGTAAGCATTTTGGTCAAGGGAACCACAACAGGTGTCACGTCAGACATCGACGGAAAATACCAGATTGATGCGGAGAAAGGCCAAGTTCTGGTATTTAGTTTTATAGGTATGGTTCGTAAAGAGAAGACTATTACTGTAAGCAGTATACTAGATATTGTCTTAGAGCCAGATTCACAATCCCTCGATGAAGTAGTCGTAGTCGGCTATGGTACTCAAAAGCGAAGTGATCTTACCGGAGCGGTTTCCTCTATTGATACGAAAGTACTGGAATCCAGACCTATTACCGATGTGGCTCGCGGCCTTCAAGGCACTACGCCAGGTCTTACGATCACTACCTCTAGTGGTCAAATCGGGCGAAATCCTACCATTAGATTACGTGGATCTGTAGGAACTTTGAGTAATTCCGGGGGAGCACAACCTTTAATTTTGGTGGATAACGTAGAGATCCCAAATCTTCAATTGTTAAATCCTGAGGACATCGAATCTATTTCAGTTCTGAAAGACGCCGCATCGTCCTCCATCTACGGAGCACGTGGAGCTTGGGGTGTGATTTTGATCACTACCAAAAAAGGTAAAAAAGGAGAAGCACCCAAGATTAGCTATTCGAACAATTTTGCCTGGGCTACCCCGACAGTCACTTCAACTATTGCAAATGCAGCAGATGGAGCAGAAATGGCCTTCAAAGCACTTCAACGCACCAATCCTTCTACCAATGTATTCGGTGTAGTTGGAATGTACTTCGATGAACAAGGCATTCAAAAGATGCGTGATTGGGAAACTCAATATGGTGGGCAAAACCTCGGAAATGACATGGTTCTCGGAAGAGACTTTGAGATCAGAGATGGGCGCTTGTTCTTCTATCGTCCATGGGATTCCGGTGATATGTTTATGAAAGATTGGACCCCACAGCAGAAACATGATATCTCTGTATCAGGTGGTACTGACAAAACCACGTATAGACTTGGCGTAGGTTATCTAGGTCAAAACGGTGTGCTAAAGGTAAATCCAGATGAATTTAATCGCTATAGTGCTAATCTGAGCTTAAGTTCACAAGTGACCGACAAGATCGAAGTCCGTGCCGGAGTACTCTATAGTAACACAAAATTCACCAGACCTTTCTATTTTTCCAGTGAAACATACGACCCTTGGTACTACCTGTTGAGATGGCCGAAAACCTATCCTTATGGAACGTATGAAGGACATCCATTTAGGAGTGCTGTCACTGAGGTGCAGCAGGCCAAAATGAATGAAGAGACAACTGCGCTGACAAGAATCAATTTAGGAACGACTATTACTCCTATTGAAGGCTTGTCAATCGTGGCGAATTACACCTTCGATACTCAAAACTACCATGACCATCAAACTGGCGGTGTAGTGTCGGGCTATAATTTCTGGTCCACAGGAGCAAATCTCAAAAATGCACCTTACACCAGCGCATCTTACAACAGAGTTCAATATGCTTCTTCCTGGAGCAATAGAAATGTAGGAAAAGCATTTGCAACCTATGAGAAAATGCTGGGTGACCATTCCTTAAAAGTAATGGCAGGTGGAGACTTAGAAGCCTACGAATATTGGTATCAGAGCTCACAAAGAAGAGAGTTGATGGATCTGGACAGAGGTGAGCTAGACCTTGCGTCAGGCGATCAGTTTGTAGACGGAGCCAGGAATCAATGGTCTACCGCAGGAGCTTTCAGCCGCGTCAATTACAACTATAAAGGCAAATACTTCTTGGAAGTAAACGGGAGATACGATGGTTCTTCTAGACTTTCCCCTACTGAAAGATGGGCTTTCTTCCCTTCCATGTCAGCTGGTTATATGATCTCTGAAGAATCATTTTTCGAGCCTGTCACCAATGTAATATCCTTCTTGAAGCTTCGCGCATCTTGGGGAGCTATTGGTAACCAAAACGCTTACCTAAGGGATATTTACAGAATAATGGGCTCCTACTCTTCTGGCTGGTTGCTGGGTGGTAATAGTCAATTAACCTTCGGAACACCTGGAGCTCTTCCCTCTTCTTTGACTTGGGAAACCATGACTACCCTGGATTTGGGGTTTGATGCTCGATTCTTCAAAGATAAATTTGGCATCGTCTTCGACTGGTACAATCGTACCACCAGTGACATGCACAGCGCAGGTGAAGTACTTCCTGCTTCCTATGGAACTTCCGCTACCAAGCAGAATTTTGGCGAGCTCGAGACAAAAGGCTGGGAACTAGCTTTGGATTATAACCATGGTTTTGCCAACGGACTCAATCTCAATGCTACGGTTGTGCTATCTGATTACAGAGAGACAGTCACTGAATATGCTGACAACAAAAGCATCTATTCCAATCGCCCGGGCAGAGTAATCGGTGATATATGGGGTTATGAGACAGACCGCCTTTTTACCAACGATGACTTTGTCAAAGATGCTAGCGGTGATCTTGTATTGGATAATGGCAAGTATGTTCTCAATGAAGGAATTCCTTCTCAGGCATTGTATGAAAGCGGCTGGTTCTACTATGGTCCTGGAGATGTGAAATACAAAGATCTGAATGGTGACGGTGAAATCACTTTTGGTGAAAACACGGAAGAAGATTATGGTGATCTGAAAGTAATTGGCAATTCCACCCCTAGATATCAATATGGTGTTCGTCTTGGAATGGACTTCAAAGGAATTGATTTAAGCTTTTTCGTGCAGGGCGTAGGCAAAAGGGATTACTGGGCAAATGGGCCTATCATGATTCCTGGATACAGACCCGGAGAAGCATGGTTTGCGCATCAATTAGACTATTGGAGTGAAGAAAATCCTACTGCTTTCTATCCACGTCCTACCAATGCAGGTCAATCTAACAATGCAAAAAACTTCCTTCCACAGACGCGCTACCTGCTGGACTTGTCCTATGTAAGAATGAAGAATATCACCTTGGGGTACTCGCTTCCAGCTTCTTTGATTTCTAAGATAAGTGTGGATAAGGTAAGAGTTTATGTAAGTGGCGAAAACCTCTTTGAAATTGACAAGCTGGACTTACCACTGGATCCGGAAGTAGATTACACTTCTGCAGGCAACAATGACTCTAACACTTTCGGAAGAGTTTACCCATACAGCAGAACCCTGTCATTTGGTTTACAGGTTACATTTTAAATTGATAGAACGATGAAACTAAGAATAATAGCACTAACTCTCAGCTTCTTTGCGCTTTCAGGTTGTGAGGACTTTCTGGAAAAACCACCTTTGGACAGCCTTACAGATGAGACGTACTGGACAAATGAAAACAACGTCAGAAGCTTTTCATGGGGATTTTACACCGCTTACTTTAGCGGCTATGGCTCTGGATATAGTTGGGGCAAATTCTTCTCAGCACAAACGCTGAATGATGACTTTGCTCCCTCAAGTCCAAATCAATTTCGCAGAACAGTTCCTACTGCCGCCACCAGTGGATATTGGACATTTGCATACGTGCGAAAAGCCAATATTTTCATAAATAGAATTCAAACTGTACCGATGAATGAAGAAGCTATACAGCATTGGACTGGTGTAGCACGATTCTTCCGAGCTATGGAATACCATGATTTGGTTAAGCAGTTTGGTGATATTCCTTGGTATGATGAGGAGCTGAGCGAAACAGATCCAGATGTACTTTACAAACCTAGAGATTCACGGGGATTCGTGATGGACAGAGTTTTGGAAGACTTTAAATTTGCAATGGAAAATGTGCGAATTGATGATGGAAATAATGGTCTAAATGTAAATAGAGCTGTGGTTCTCTCCTTCATGTCAAGAATATTTCTCTATGAAGGAACCTGGCAAAAATATCATAATGGGAACACCGAAAAAGCTAAGGAATACTTGGAAGCTTCCAAAAACGCAGCAGTTCAGCTCATAAATACTGGAGAATACTCACTAAGTAAGTATAGAGAAGTATTTAACTCACTCAATTTGACAGGAAATCCAGAAGTGATTCTATTCAGACACTACGAGCCTGGAATCTTAACGCATGCGCTGAATTCCTATAATAATATGGAACCTCAGACAGGTGTATCCAAAGATGCAATAGAATCCTACTTGATCAATGATGGCCTTCCGATTGGTCTTTCTCCACTTTATCAAGGTGACAAAGGAATAGACAATGTGATGGCTAACAGAGATCCAAGAATCTATGAAACATTGGTTTCAGATGAATTGAGATTGAATGGTATTGCCTCCAATTACAGCACTACGGGCTACTCCACACATAAATTTCTGAATGAAGTAATCAAAGATCAACCAGAAGGAAGTTCTAACCTGAACTATACAGATTCGCCGGTGATGAGATTCGGAGAAGTATTGATCAATTATGCAGAAGCTGCAGCAGAATTAGCTACGGTAGGTGGAGCTGCCCTTACGCAATCAGACCTAGACATGTCTGTCAACGTACTCCGAGACAGACCGGGAATATTGCTTCCTCATCTGGAAGTCCTGGGCAATGACGCAGCGGTAAATGGTATGGTGTATGATGATCCTGCGAGGGATCCTGATGTATCATCAATCATCTGGGAGATCCGTCGCGAAAGAAGAATAGAACTGATGATGGAAGGTTTCAGATCAGATGATCTTTCCCGTTGGGAAAAGTTGGAATACACAGATACTCAGGACAATTCGGACATCAATCGCGGTGCATGGATAAAAAGAGCTGACTATCCTAAACTTCAAAGTAGCGTGACGCTGACAGGCGCAGAAGAAGGATATATTATTCCGGCTACTGCTGCGGTTTCTCAGCGACTATTCTTAGATCCAAAAGTGTACTTAGATCCTGTTCCCCTCGATCAGATCACACTCTATAATCAACATGGGGTGACTTTGACACAAAATCCAGGTTGGTAAATACATAAAAAAGAACCACCACAGGTCCTTCTTTCTCTCTTGGAAAGAAGGACTTTTTTTTTGAAACGTAAATCATCTTATTCTCATAACACTAATGAAAAGCATATTTTTCATGATTATCCGAATCTGAGCTATCGTATGATGCCAGTTACCAAATTTTCTACGCTTACTTAACATGTTTTTTTCAAAAGGAAGATCCGAAGGATTGAGACAATTGATAACCCTCCGTCCCGATAACTACCGGAACCCACCGCTGGCTCGCTGCCACGACCTCCTCCCCACCCTTATAATTAGCTCTGGTGCTAAAGAATAATGTTCCTCTACGACATTATCACTCGCGTTTATTGCAAAAATGGAAGTGATCTCCTTAGAATGCTGAAGGCATTCCTCATAAAAGCCCCGAGTGCAACTCAGGGTTAATATAGAAGTAAAGACCATTGCCTCCGGCGCATAGATATTCGTATGGAAATGACGGTTTCTGCAAGGAGAATGGAAATGGATAAATGTTGAATGATGAAGTTGGAAGAACAATGGAATAAAAAACATACGAGGTTTGCTAAACCTCACAGGTTAAAACAGCCATGCAAACCAGATGCCTTTAGCATTCTGAGGATACATCTTTCGATTTTAATCCAAACGTCTATAATATTGACGGGAAGGAGCGCTATTCAATTCCCACAAACGTCAAATATGTGGGAGCGGTGGCAGGTCGTGGCAGCGGGCCAGCGGTGGGCTTTTTGCGGGGAGAAGCTTTGCCAAGACTAAGGTTTTTGTTACTTTTTGCTTCCAAAAAGTAAGAGAGATAATCTTTAATCTATTGTTGGATGAAGAATGTCGGGTGACCGAAGTAGTCTTGATTTCAATTCGCACAAACGTCAAGTATGTGGGAGCGGGAGGAGGTCGTGGCAGCGGGCCAGCGGTGGGCTTTTTGCGCGGAGAAGCTTTGCCAAGACTAAGGTTTTTGTTACTTTTTGCCTTCAAAAAGTAAGAGAGATAATCTTTAAACTTTTG
>Ga0105054_10001155_pt1 | contig 43199 bp, 43 predicted proteins | sample BON02_FD_78091 | JGI IMG/M metagenome (GOLD analysis project Ga0105054, IMG submission 78091) | Freshwater microbial communities from Lake Bonney liftoff mats and glacier meltwater in Antarctica - BON-02 (megahit assembly) | ecosystem: Environmental > Aquatic > Freshwater > Ice > Glacier...
CGGAATTCGCCAGCCCGCCCAGCAGAAAAAAAGGCTTGCCAGCCAGCCAAAAATCTCCGACCAATGCCCCGTCAGCCCGTCCTGCAGAGTTTTAACAATTTAACGGAAATAAAAATCCCCCCTATTTTCCGGGGTATGTTCCTCGAGTCCGATGATGGATGAGCCCAGAATACTGACCCCATGGGACTGAAGCTCCCGCACCAATTCACGCGTGTTCGCTCCGGCCAGTTTTTGATATTTGCTCGATTTTCCCTCCAGCCCCATCCACACCCACGAAATTCCCAAGCGGACCAACTGGTCGTAAGTGTAGGAACGGAGGATGTTGGCCGAACTGAAAACATAGAGTGACCAACTCTTGTCGTGTTCTTCCATCAACTCGAGAAGGCGGAGCGCCCGTTTCTTGTGGAGGAGGAAATTTTCGTCCATGACGAAAAAAGATTGCACCTTCATGGTGCGTTCCATGCCGCACATGATGGTGAACAATTCGTCGCCGGTATCGTAAAAATTCAGGAATTTTCCTTTGCCGCCAAACATCGCAGAGGTGGCGCAAAAGTTGCAACCCATCGGACAGCCGACTGAGGGGATGACCGTGGCCGCGACTTCTCCGGGGGCCTCGCTAAGGTGCATTCCCATGGTTCGGGTTCCAATGCCCGAAACAATCTGCGGATGACGGACCGGGGCGTTGGTGTCGTCACCGAGAAATCCACGAAACCAGCGGACTCCTTCCAGTCGAACGACATGATCCGCGGCCACGCGAGTTTTGAGCTGGGGAATTCCGGAAATATGACCGCCGACAATAATCAGCGCCTCGGGCTGAATCTGACGGATCAGACGGCACATCTCTTTAACTTTTAGAAAATTCGGCACGATCGCGCTGATGGCCACAATATTGTAGCGCTCAGTTTCCAATTCCTGAATGAATCGGTCGCGGGTGGGAAAATCCAGCAGGGAACTGGGTGCGGAAATATTGTCCCGCATCATCATTAGCCCCCACGAGCGGTGAAACATCCGCAAAGAAAATGGACCCTGCACCCGCGTAACCTGGTTGTGGTACAACTCCATCGGGTTGATGGCGCGGCTGCCGAATTCATCGTCCTGCGCAAAGGGACCAAAAACGCTGGTGAAAAGAATCCGCGGCTTTCCCGGCACGGTGGGATCCGCCCCGCAGGTGTACGCGGTTTCTAGCGACATGGCGAAGAAGAGAACGATGACATATTGCAAACCCGTAAACGGCTCTATCTTGGATGTAAAAGAAAAAAAGATCGTTAATTCCAGAGTTAGTGAAACGCCATGATGATTTCCATGGAAGATCTGAAGGAGTGACGTACCTTCTTTCCCTGTTGAAGAGCGGTCCTCGGGATCCGTTCCCGGTCTCAGCGAAATTTTGTGACGAACTTGACGGATATCAAGCGGGAGGAATTTTGAGCGCGACGTTCCGGGGACGAAAGGAGATTCTTCAGAAATGATGACCACACCCGCCTTGATGAAATCGCGGTTGGTCAGGACCATCCTCAAGGTGCTCTTGATTGTCCTGATCGCAGGTGGGGTGATCTATCGACTCCGCTTCGCCGCCCTACCGGTGGAAACTGTTCCGGTCGTCCAAGGCGAGATTGTCTCGGAAGTGTTGGGGGCGGGAACGCTGGAGGCCCGCTTCAAAACGGTGGTGAGCGCCAAAATCTCGGGTCGTCTGGAAGAAGTGCTCGTCGATCAAAATGAGCGCGTGGCTCGTGGGCAGTTGCTGGCGAGGCTGGATGACCGCAGCCTGCGCACGCAGGTGGAACTGGCCGAGGCCTCGACTGAGGTGGCGAGGGCCAGCGTGGATCGGATCCGCGCCGATGAAGCCCGTTCCCAGGCCACGGCCAAGCAGGCACGGCAGGAATTTGAGCGCATTTCCACTTTGGTGGAGCGGAAGACCGTTTCCCAATCCGATCTCGACAAGGCGGTGGAAAATCTGCACGTGGCCGAGGCCGGCATCCGACAGGCCACGGCCGCCACAGTTGAGGCGGGGTTGCAGGTGGTGACGGCGGAGCGAAACCTCAGCGTGCAGAAGGAAGCGCTTGATGACACTCGCATCCTCAGTCCCTTCGCGGGTTTGGTCGTGCGGCGGGATCGCGATCCCGGTGATATTGTCGTGCCGGGGGCCTCTATCCTTCATCTCATCGCGACAGAAGAAATGTGGGTCTCCGCCTGGGTGGACGAGACCGCCATGGCGGATCTTGCGCCAGATCAACCCGCGCGGATTATTTTCCGCTCCGAACCGGAGGCAGAGTATCCGGGTCGGGTGGTTCGGTTGGGACGGGAAACCGATCGCGAAACCCGCGAGTTTCTGGTCGATGTCCGGGTGGAAAAACTGCCCGCCAACTGGGCGGTCGGTCAGCGCGCGGATGTCCAGATCGAGACGGGTCGAAAGGCGGGCGTGCCGGTCGTGTCCGAAAGTCTCCTGATTTGGCGTTCGGGTGGTCCCGGCGTTTTTGTCGATGAGGATGGCCGGGCCCGCTGGCGCGCGGTCATCCTGGGACGACGGGGACGCGGCGAAGTCGAAATTGTGCAGGGACTTGAGGTCGGAGCGCGGGTCGTTGTGCCTCCGGCGACGGGACGACCCGATCCGGAAGGCCGCCGGATCAAGGCGCCATGAATCTCGCCCTTCATGATATCCGGCATAATCCCGGTCGTTTTTTTCTGACGGCGGTTGGCATTGGGCTTTTGCTTATGACCGTACTGGGCATGAGTGGCATTTATCGGGGGATGATCGAAGATGCGCTGGTGGTGGTGAACGGCATCGACTCCGACCTATGGGTTGTGCAACGCGATACCCGCGGGCCTTTTGCCGAGATCTCCCGGGTGTCGGCCAATCTCGATGACCGATTGCGCACCGTACCGGGAGTCGCCAGCGCCCGGAATTTTGTTTCGCATACCATCCAACGGACGCACCGCGGTCGCCCTCTTCGCATGGCGGTGCAGGGTCTGGCTTGGCCGACGGACAAAGGAGCCTGGGTTCATTTGGTGGCGGGGCGTGCTTTGGGCCAGGCTCATTACGAAATGATGGCCGACCGCTCGCTCGGTCTCGTCCTGGGCGAGCGCCTCGTACTGGGCAAGGACACGTACACTGTGGTTGGGATCACCGAAGGAATGGTTTCGTCGGGTGGCGATGGGATCGCATTTTTCACTGTTCGTGACGCCCAGGCCATCCAGTTTAATCTCGATGGCGAGGCCATCCGATTGGAGCGCGCTGCCCGTCAGGGTCGGGCGGTCAGTCGCGATATCGGTCAGACCCAGCCGGCTTTGGTTGAGCGGGGAGGGGGGCTCTCGAAGGCCTTGCCTGCCTTGGGTCCGCCCATGGTCAGCGCCGTTCTGGTACAAATGGAGCCCGGAGCCGACATCGCCCGGGCTGAGCGCATCATTTCCGGTTGGCCGGATGTGACCGTGCATACCGCCGGGGACCAACGCGAACTGCTCATTGGCGGCATGATCGACAAGGCCCGTCGGCAGATCGGATTGTTCCGGGTGTTGTTGGTCATCATTTCCACCATCATCATGGCGTTGATCATTTATACGCTCACCCTCGATAAGATTCACGATATCGCCATGCTCAAACTCATGGGGGCGCGCAATGGCATCATCGTGGGCCTCATCCTTCAGCAGGCTTTGTTGATGGGTGCCCTCGGCTATGGCATTGCCTGGTATCTGGGTACTTGGATTTTCCCCCGTTTTCCGCGGCGGGTGCTGGTGGTCCCGGAGGATCTCTGGGCCTTGGTCTTTGTTGTGCTGGGCATTGCCGTGATCTCGAGTCTGCTCGGTCTTTGGAAGGCCTTGCGGGTGGAACCCAACACCGTGCTGTCGTGACGGATCCGCCCCCATCTCCGGCGGTGGAAGCCTCGGGTCTGACCAAGATCTACGGACACGGCAACACCGAGGTGGTCGCGCTGCGGGATGCCACCCTTAGTGTGGCGCGAGGCGAAGTGGTTGCCCTGCTTGGTCCCAGCGGATCGGGCAAGTCGACGCTCCTCAATGCCATTGGGCTCATCAATCCGCCCACGCGTGGAACGATCCATATCGGCGGCGTGGCCGTGATGGATGGAGCCCGTCCGCTGGTGGATTTGCGCGCTTTCCGCCGAAAGCATCTCGGTTTTGTTTTTCAAAAATCCAACCTGATTCCCTTTCTTAATGCGGTCCAAAACGTGCAAATCGCTTTGGAGATCAACGATGAATCGCCTCGGGCCGCGCGACGGCGGGCGATGGAGTTGTTGGAATATCTTGGAGTGGGTGATCGCGCCGGCAATCTTCCCACCGCCCTGTCCGGAGGCCAGCAACAACGCGTCGCCGTGGCGAGGGCTCTGGCCAATCGCCCCAATCTCATTTTGGCGGATGAACCGACGGCGGCCCTCGACAGCCACCGAGGGCGGCAGGTTATGGAGTTGTTCCGCCAAGTGGCCCATGAACGGGGAGCCGGGGTAATTGTTGTCACCCATGACCAGCGGGCGCTGGATGTTTTTGACCGGATTCTGGAAATGGAGGATGGGGCCTTGTTGGCGCCCAGTCGATGAGGGCTCATTCGCTCAGCGGCTCGATGAACCGGTTGGCCACCAGAAGCTGGGCGGTGGCGATCTGGCTGGCGTTGAGCCCGGCTGTTTCCAACATCGGGCCGGATCCTGGCACGGCAGCGAAACAAAAATAAGACCTGCATTGTCGAATTAGGCACTACAATGGAGATAGCTGTATTGATTATTAACGACTTGCGTCATTTTTATGGCAAAACTCTGGCGCCATCTTTGTTGCCTTTATTCCCTTTGGGTCTAATACCCCGAAGCTTGCTTCGGCTTTTTTTGACTCTGACCAAGATCCGGCGAGGGCGCCGGATCTGGCACGCGGGGGCGCGTGCGCTCCCCAGATTTTCTCAGAACGCCATCGCTGAGGATGCGGGCCCGGAGGCCGCCACGGCCTTTCATCCAGGCTTCGGCTTCGGGGTGGATCGCTCCGTTCATCCAGTAGCAGGGTCGGCATTCCTCGCTGCCGAAAAAGCGAATCCCCTGGAGTTCAAATTCTTTTCCGATCAGAGCCGGCAGGTCGAGGTCTTCCGTCAGGACGTTGCGGCGGGTGGCTGAGGGTTCCCGAGGAGAAACCCGGAGTTCGGTCCAGAGTTTTTCCAGGTTTTCCCAGGCAAAAAACGTAATTTGACCCTTGTAGTCTGGCTTGTAGTCAAGGAACCGGTCATCGCGGATGCCGCGTCCGGCTAGGCAGACGAGTTCCTCTACCTCCACCATGGGGTGCTCGCCGGCCGGTTGGCCATGGTGGCCGAAGTAATTGTGGCCGGGAGAAATAAAGAGGTGGCTAATAAGCATCGAAGAAAATTATGAAGTAGCAATTAGGATGCGTCGGGTTTTCGGACTGCAGGAAGGATAGTCGCGGCCCAGATGGCGACTCCGAGGATCCAGGCGATGGCGGCGTAGGAATAATGGTCGAAGCGGAGATCCGGCATCCAGTCGGCGCTGACGCGGGTGAGCATGGCGATGATGATGAGGGAGGAGAGGAAGCGGATGGGCCAAAGAATGGCGGAAAATTTCTCTGGATGGCCACTGTGACCGTAGATGACCCGGCTTGCGACGGTTAAGATGAGAAGGCTGAAGCCGGTGATGAAGACGACGTGGAGGAAGGAGAGGGCATCGGCGGGGAAGATGGCCATAAGGCCGTAACCGAGCGGCACTGAAAAGAGGGCAATCCGCAGGCCGAGGACCAAGGAGCCGGGGGCGGAGTTGGCTTTGTGTATGGGCACTTCTCGGAGGAGGTAGGCGGCCATGACGAGGGCGCGCAGGGCATAGGCGAAACGGAAAAAAGCGAGGGCTTCGAGGAGGAAGCTGACGGTGAGAAGCAGGGCGCATCCGAGGGCGAGGGCGGCTCGGCGTTTCCATTCCGGAGAGAAAGACAGGGACTCGGGCAGGCTCTGACGGTTGGGAAGACCAAAGAAGCGCGGGAGGAAAAAGGCGCCCACGCCGAGAACCGGGAGGAGAACAAAACCCTGATAGAGGAGGAGGCGGCCGAAGGCGGTCAACCATCCGGGGAGAATGAAGTTGGGGATCTGTCCGAGGATCTGGATGCTGACGCCAAAAATGGCGCTGAGCAGGCCGCCTGCGACGAGTAGAAACGCGGGAGGTGGGTTGTCCTTCCGCACCCGGACCCGGCGCAATAGGACAAAGCCGAAAAGAAGTAGGGTAAGAAGGAAAACTCCATCACCGGCAAGGGAGAATTGCGCGAGATGGAGGGCAACGCTGCCGGGGAGAAGGATGGCGAAGAGGAGGCTTTCCCAAAGGGTGAAACGGGGTGTGTCGAGAAGTCGGGGCAGGGCGGTGCCGAGGAAGCCGATAATGAAGGTCGCAACAAAGCCTTCAATCATGATCCGGGCATGGAGGATACCGGGATAGGTGGGGAAGAGGTGCCAGGCAAAGAGCGGCCAGAGGGCTATGCCAATCAGGCCGAGAAGGGTGCCAATGGGAAAAAGGAGCCGGAAGGGTTCGCCAGCGGACACCAAGGCCCAATAGGAGGGAGGGGGAGAATGCGTGACACGGGGATGCGGAGACACGGAAGAAAATTATGAATTAGAAATTATGAATGATGAAGGCTCAAAAAGTGACCCCCATTTGGAGTCCGAGGATGGTGGCATTTTCGATTTGGCCGGTTCCGTTGGGACGAATGAGGTATTGAAGGAAGGGTTGAACGTAGGCGAATTTGGTGATTTGGATACGGTAGTCAAGTTCCAGAACGGCTTCTGTCGTTTGCTGGGGACGCCCGGCGGCCTCGTCAGCCTGGAGTTTGTAATAGCTGTAATTGCCAAGCGCAAAGGCCGCGCCTAGTTGGTCTTTGTCACGGCCGGGAATGAGTCCTTTGAATACCAGTCCGGTGTGAAAATAGAAGGGCATGGCGTTGTTGTACTTTGGCGCAAAGCTGATGAAGCTAAAGGCATAGAGTCCCTGTTCGCTGAGCGGCGCGGTGACGACCGGTTCCTTGAAGGTCTTGGGGTCGGCCATCGCCTTGCCGTCGCCGGGTGCCTCGGGGGAAGCGGTCGGGGCTGACGCTTCGCGGAAGAGCATTTGGTCGGCCTGCCAGTAGAGGGCATAGCGATCTTCATTGGAAGTGCCGTTGAAGCTCGTATTTTCCACCCCGAAATAGATGCCACCAAAGGCATATTTGCCGGGCAGTTCCGCCGAACCGATTTTTGGCGTGATCCCGGTTTCACCCACCGCGTAGAGGCCGTTGCTGTCCGCCGGAGAAGCGCCCTGAAAGTCGAGGCCGTGGTTGCCGCTGCTGAGGACTCCGGGGATGGCCATATAGAGGCCGGCCTGGGCGTAGGACCAGGTGGTGGGTTTGACCTTGAGGTGGCCACCCCATGTGTCGCCCGCGCCACTCCAGGGAATGCCGTTGTTGACGAGGCCTTTGGTTTGAAAAAGGGCGTTGTTGACGAAGAGTTGGGAGGCGGGTTGCTGGATGAAGGAGTAATAGGGATTTGTCCAGCCACCAGATAGAGTGATCATGTCCTTGACCGGGAGCAGATCGCGGGATTCCCATTGGAAGAACACCGGAAGCAGGCGCCAGCCGGTTCCCACCTGCAGGGCGGAGGGGTTGAAGGCACCGCTGGCTCCGACGTAGTTGTTGACGCTGCGTCCGTCGCGATACCAGGCGGAAGCCTGGGCGCTCAGACCCTTGATTCCGGCCAGCTTCTCGAAATCGATCTTGAAGGAAAAGAAAATCTGCTCATCGAAGGCTCCGTGCTGTTGTTTTCCGCCGTCGACGACTCCAAAAAAGTTCGCCTTCCAGCCGCCGCCGACCGTGACGCCACGGTCCTCCAAGCTGCTTCGGTTGCCAAGCCAATCGCCAGTGGCATGCTTTCCGTTCCACCATTCGGAAACGGTGGATTGGGCCGGAAGGGAAGTGATTGTGGCTAGGGCGGCGAGGCCGCAGAGAAGGCGGATTTTCATTGGTAGGTTTTATTGGTGTTCGAATTGATCTTTCAGGTGAGGCGTGGCATCGCGGAGGATGCGGAGGACCACAAAATGGAGCCAGAAGAAGCTGGCTGCGGTAAGGAGAAACAGGATGGCAAAAGTGGTTTGAGGCACGCCGGTGCCAGCCCAGGCGTAGGAAAAGAGCAGGGGCAGGAAAAAGCCGCCCAAACCGCCGAGAGCTCCGACCAAGCCACCCACGGCGCCGACATCTTTGGGGAAATATTCGGGGATGTATTTGTAGACGGCCGCTTTGCCGATTCCCATCGCGCAGCCGACCAAAAAGACGAGGCCGGTGAAGAGCCAGGGATTCATGGCAAAGCGCAAAATGCTGATGCTGGCGTCAGGGTCGGTTTTGGTGGGTGTGTAGAGGACGATGTGTCCGTTGGGGGCGGCCAGCAGGAGGAGGCAAAGTGACATGCCGCCGAAGACCCAATACATGACCCGGCGGGCCCCGAAACGATCCGAGAACCAACCACCAACTGGGCGCAACAGGCTGGCGGGAAAAATAAAGAGAGCGGTCAGCAGGGCGGCCTGGGAGAGAGGAAGGTGGAAGACATCCACGTAGTAGCGGGGGAGCCAAACAGCCAGGGCGACATAGGCCCCAAAAACGACTACGTAATAGAGACTAAAGCGCCACACCCGCATTTCCCGCAGGGGACGCATCAACTCAGCAAATGACCTTCCTTTGCCGGGAATGTGGTCGTGGGTAGGGGTCAAAATCCACATTCCGGCTGCCATGATCACGAGCAGGATGGCATAGAGAAAAGGTACAAAACGCCAACCGCCCGGAACGATGCCGCCGAACAGGCCCGCGGCGGGAACGAGGGCTATCATGAGGGGGCCGATCAGCTTGGTGACTGAGGCGCCGACATTTCCGGCTCCGAAGACGCCGAGGGCAAGGCCCTGCCGCTCCCGTGAGAACCAGGCCGAGTTCCAGGCAATGCCGACCGAGAAAGAATTTCCGGCCATGCCGACGAGGAAGGCATAAACCATGAGTTCTTCATAAGTTTGGGCCTTCGAAACCAACCAGGCGGGAATGGCAGTGAAAAGGGTGAGTAGGGTAAAGACCTTCCGTCCACCGAAGCGATCGGCCAGCAAACCAAAGAGCAGACGCCAGAGCGAACCGTTAAGAATCGCGATGGCGGCGAGCCAGCCGAATTGCGCCTCAGACAATCCGAATTCCTTGCGGATCGGAATGCCGAGGACGCCAAACATCAACCAGACCGCAAACATCAGCGTGAAGCCGACGGTGGAAAGGGTCAGGATGCTGTAGGAATCTTTTTGTTCTGTGGAATTCATTGTGAAACGGATGCGAGAGTGAATCTGCGTATTATTGCGGTGCTAGCAGGGCTTTGGTGCTCCCCGGCGGGCGTATTGCCACCAGTTGATTCCCGTCGCCAGGAGGCAGTAGCCAAGAAGGCCTAGGAAGAAGATGTCAAAGCTGCCGGATGTCTTCTTTGAAGTGGCGAGGAGCATGGCGAAAACAAAGGGGCCATAGGCCGCGATGGCGGCCGTGAATCCGATGACACCTGCCGCCTGCCGGGGCGAATGGGAGAAAATGACCGGAAATTGCCGGAAGGTCGCGGCGTTCCCGATCCCGGTGAAAAAAAACATCGCCAGCATGACACCGACAAACCACGGAAACTGATCCAGCGAAGTCGGATTGAGCAGTCCACCAAAGACCAGGGCTGCGCAGCCAGCGATCAGGCCGATGCCGCAAATTTGGGTGAAGATGGCTCCACCGAATTTGTCGGTGAGAGGTCCCCAGACGACGCGAAGCGCCGAGCCGATGAGCGGTCCGTAAAAAGCATAGGCCAGGGGATCTGGGGCATTTTCAAAGTTTCCATAGACCACCCGGATCATGAGGGGAAAGACCGCAGCCAGTCCGGCAAAGGCACCGAAGGTCATGACATAGGTGACGGTGCAATAATAGGTGTGCTTGTTTTTGAAGATATCTAATTGATCACGGAAGGAAGCTTTCATGGGCACCCGCCGAAGAAACAGCCAAGCGATGATGCCGAGGATGAGCAGGAAGGGCACATAGCAGAAGGCCGCGTTTTGCAGCCAGATCGACTGGGATTCGCCGAGGCGGGTCAGGGTCTGCGGAGATCCAAGGAAGGTTCCGGCAACCGCAAAGGAAATGATCCATGGGGTGACGAATTGGGTCAGGCTGACTCCAAAATTGCCGAGACCGGCCTGGATGCCGAGGGCGGTGCCCTGAAGTCTCTTGGGGAAAAAGAGGCTGGTGCTGGGCATGAAGGAAGAAAAGTCTCCGCCTCCAAATCCACAAAGGAAGGAGAGAATGAGAAATACCCAGAACGGGGTTCCGGTGTTCATGACCGCAAATCCGAGGCCAAGGCAGGGAAGCAACTTGGCGAAGGTGGCCAGGGTGACCACGGACCGGGTGCCATAGATCGGAATGAGAAACATGTGCAGCAGTCGAAGGGTGCCTCCAGCCAGTCCGGGCATGGCGGTGAGCCAGAAGAGTTCGGTCTCGGAAAATTTGAACCCAATTCCCGGGAGCCGCACCACGACGGCGCTCATCAGAAACCAGGTGGTGAAGGAAAGGATGAGGGAAAAAGTAGTGATCCAGAGCGTACGCCAAGCGATCCGGCTGCCGCTTGTCTTCCAGAACGTTTCGTCCTCGGGACGCCAGTCAGTGATGTTTTTCATAAATTTTCTTCGTCGTGATCGTTGTCCTTGAGTCGTGAGGCGGTGGAGAAGCCCTGCAGGAGATGTCCGATCCCCCACACCCCGGAAATGGTGGCGGCGAGGGTGAGGATGATGGAGCTGAAGTTGGTCCGAAAATTGTGCTTAAAGAGAAGGATGGGGTTGCCATCGTTGCGGTTGACGGGGTGGGTGCCGTCGAGGTATTCGCGGGCATCGGGGATGCCATCATGATCGAGGTCGCTGTCGGGCGGGAGGAGTTCTGCCAGATGGGCCGGGGCCGCTTTGAGTTCGACGAATTTTTCCTTCCCGATGCTGGTGACGATATGATTTCCGAAGGCATTCAGAATGGGGCTGTCCACTTCCTGTCCGGGTTGGAAGGCGGAGCGGGCGTGTCCGAGACGTTCGAGTTCCGCCGGGTTGAGGCGTCCAATTTGTCCGGGGCCGGTGCCTTCGGGTCCGTCGGAGTTGGAGTGGCACATGGCGCAGTTGACGGTGCGTCCGGTGGATTCTGCGACATAGACCTGGAATTCCGGGTAGGCAGAAAGATCCGGGAGCGCGGCGAAGCCGATCAGAAGGATCAGGGCGGGAAGGGATGCGGTGCGGAAGCTCATGGGTCTCATGGGTTAAGCCTTGAACATGTGGTAGATCTGCTCGCCGAAAACGGTCATGACAACCAGGTAGATGGCGGCCAGGATGGCCAGGATTTGCAGGGTCTTTCTGCTCGTGTTCTTAAAGATCCATGGCGTGCCCATGAGGATGGCACCGAGGAGGCCGGAGCCCACTAGGATGACCCAGTAGGGCAGGAGTTCGAGTGGATAGTAGATGAAATAGAAGTACCATTCGGGTTTGATGCCGTCGGGAGTTGAACCTTTGGAGTTGAAGGGTTCAAAGAGCGGGTAGCTGTAGAGGGATTCGAAAGGAATGGTGAGCGAGATGACAAAGAGAATGATGAAAGCGACGCCCCAGACGGAGAGATCCTTCATAAAGAAGGTGGGGAAGAACTTCTCATGACGGGTCGGCGTTCCGTCGATCCCCTTGCTCATGCCATGGAGTTGTACCGAGAGGAGATGCATGCCAAGGACACCGATGATGGAGAGGGGTAGGATGATGACATGGAGGGCGAAAAAGCGGCTCAAAGTTGCCTGGCCGACGGCGGCTTCGCCTTGGATGATTTCCTTGACGATACGAGGCCACTCGGCCATCGCTCCGGGGAGGTATTGGCCGACTTCCTCAATGGACTGCAAACCGATCTTGGTGGCGTTGACGGCCACTTGATGCCAGGGCAGCAGATAACCGGTGAACCCGAGGGCAAAGGTGATCCCGAGCAGCATCACGCCGGTGACCCAGGTGATTTCGCGAGGTTTGGCGAAGGCCTTCATGGCGAATGAGGTGAGGAGGTGGATCATGACGGCACCGATCATGAGTGAGGAAGCCCAAGCGTGCATGTTGCGGACCAGCGCCCCACCGGGAACGTGTTCGGTGATGAATTCGACCGAGGCGTGGGCGTCGCTGACTGTGGGTTGATAATAGAAAAGCAGGAGCAGGCCGGTGACGACCTGGACGGAAAAGAAGTAAAGGGCCAGCCCGCCCATGTAGTAAGCCCAGGAAACGCGATGCACCGGGACTTCCTTTTTCTCCACCATGGCGGAGTAGCTCATCTTCTCGACCGGGAAGCGCTCGGCGACGTAGGTCTCGGTGTTTTTAACGATTTCGTGAAGTTTCATATCTGTTGCGTTCAGATGGAGGTGGAAACGGGTTGCGTGATGTAGAGTCGGCATTGTGCAAAGACTGCGGGGTCGGAGGAGCCGCTGACTTCGCCGGAGGCCTTTGCGCTGGCGATGGTTTCACCGTTGGCATCGATGAGAGCCCAGGCGAGGTGGGGCAGGGGGACCTTGGCGGGAGCACCGGGGTTGGGCTCGCCGGTCACAATGTTGAAGTAGGAGACATGGCAAGGGCAGAGGATCTGTCCCTCAGAATTCACCTGGCTTCCGACGGTGCAGCCGAGATGAGTGCATTTGGCGGAAATCAGGAGCGGCAGGCTGTCCTTGCCCAGAAAGGCGAGTCCGGGTGCCATGGCGTAGTCGATAAAGTACTTGCCCTGGGATTCCTCCAACTCGGAGTAGCGGGCCACCAGGATCATGGCGTTCTTCTGGCGTTCGAGTTCGATCTGGCGCTCTTCCGCGGTCTGTTGCAGGCGTTCGAGTTTTTTCTGAAGGAGGGCGGATTCGGCCTCCGGATCGGGATCCGGGCCCTTGAAGTAGGTGAGGACCTTGTCGGAAATGCCAAGGGCAAGGAGGGCGGTGGCACCGGTCACACCCACGGCACCTTTGATGAAGTCGCGGCGGCTCTCGGCGCGGGCGGTGGCTTCAACGGCTACGCGGCGGCGGCGGGCGTTGTTCCAGAGCACAATTTGGGGAGCCCGGAAGATGTATCCAAGCGGCACCGCCAGGACGTGCATGAGCCGGGTGAAGGGGACGAGGGCAATGAGGATCCAGGCCCCGATGATGTGGAGTTTGAAGAGCATGGGGAACCCGGTCACGTAACTCATGTCAGGATGAAGAGTCACCAGGCCCCAGAAATACGGGACCACCGTTCCGGTACTCCAGTTGGCTCCGTAGGGGTAAAAGACGGCGGTGAGGAGTCCGACGATGATTTGAGCCATGAGAAGCAGCACCACGACCAAGTCCATGGAGGTGGTGACGGCTTGGACGCGTGCGTCGGTGATGCGCCGGATGATCAGGGTGGTCAGTCCGACAATGGCGAGCAGTGAGCAGGCCACGCCGATGGCTTCCACGCTGAAGAGGATGGCCGGGACACTCATGAGGCTGGACCAGACCCGGGGCACAACGGCCGCAATCAAATGCCCAAGGAGGATGGTGATGATGCCGATGTGCCAGGGCAGCGAACCGAAGAGCAGCTTGCCGTCCTCCAAGAATTGGGACGACCGGGCGGACATGCTGAATTTTTTGTAACGAGACCGCCAGATGCAGCCGACGACACAGATGACAAGGGCTAGGTAAGGAAGCCCGATGAAGAGAAAGGCATCAACCATGGGTAGGGATGGGTTCTGGTTCAGGTTCGGAAAGGGGTCCGCAGGTCGCGCAGGCGCTTGTGGTGGTGGCGCAGGCGGCTTGATGGCCCTGTTGGAGCGGACTTGCTGCGGCCTGCACCCCCGGAAGAGCGTCCTTCAGGGTGGAGATGACGGTCTGCAAAAGTATCCGGTAGGGATTTTCTTCGTGGATTCCTTCCCGCATCGTTTCGAGAGGACCTAGGAGACAGAACTCCGCGAGTTCGCGGCGTTCGGCTTCGTCACAGGCGATGGCGTAGCGGAGGAGGTTGGCGACATGGTCGGTGAGGTCTTCATTTCTGGAAAATCCGATCTCGTCGTAACGGGCGGAAAGCGCGGCCATGAACTCTCCACGTTTGAAATTCTCCTCGCCAAAAAGGTGAATGCCCGCGTAGGGCACACAGGAAGGCGTGATGTCGAAGGTGGCGGTGAACAGTTCTTCGCGGGACTCCTGGGAGAGAGTGCGCATGATGCGGGCAAAGGGCTCTTCCGCGTCCATCGCGGTGGCGAGGACAGCTTCAAAATCGGAACCCGGATATTCCAGAAGTCGAGCCAGTGGGAGTAGTTGTTTCATGCGCGTGTGCCGAGGGTGGGGTCGAGGGAGAATCCGGAGCAGCCCTTGCAGCCTTCGGGACTGCAGGTGCTCTGGACGGCTTCCTCCCGTTGCAGGGGAGGCAGCACAAAACGTTGGAACTGGGTCGGGATGGCTGTCATCCGGTAGATTTCTTCAATCTCCTCAGGAGTTGTTTTGGCCTCGCGAAGGATCTTCTGAACATCGCTTTCGGACAAATCGCGCACGCTTTCCCAGCGTTTGTAATAGCGAACGGCCATGAGTTTGCGCATGACGTCATCAATGATTTGTTCATTTCCGGCGCTGAAGAGACTGGCGAGGTATTTCACTGGCAGCCGGGCCTTGTCCAAACTGGAGAAGAAATTGTCGGCGGCGTGTTCGTACGTTTCGCCGGTTGATTTCCCCATGACCGGCAGCAGCGGGGGAACATAGAAAAGCATGGGCATGGTGCGGTATTCGATGTGGAGGGGGAGGGCGAGTTTCCACTCCGCGACATACTTATAGGCGGGGGAATTTTGGGCGGCGTCGAGGAACTCCTCACTAACGCCGTTGCGGAGGGCCCCGGCCACGACTTCGGGATCGTGGGGGTTGAGGATGGCGTCCCGTTGCGAATCCACCAGGGCTCGATCACTGACCTGCATGGCGGAGGGGATTTGATCGGCATCGTAGAGCAGGACGCCCATATAGCGGATGCGGCCCACGCAAGAATGGAAGCAGCCCGGAGCCTGGCCGGTCTCCAGACGCGGGAAACAAAGAATGCATTTTTCGGATTTTCCGGTTTTCCAGTTGTAATAGATCTTTTTGTAGGGACAGGCGGCGACGCAGGCCCGCCAACCGCGGCATTTTTCCTGATCGATCAGAACGATGCCGTCCTCGCCGCGTTTGTACATGGCCCCGGAAGGACAGGCGGCGACGCAACTGGGATTGGCGCAGTGGTTGCAAATGCGCGGGAGGTAAAACATGGTCACCCGCTCGATTTCGAAGAGTTGCTCGCGTTCCTCCTCCGTGAGTTTGTCGAGGTTCAGGTCGTTCTCGGCGTAGATCGGGGAACCGGAAAGGTCATCATCCCAGTTGGGCCCGGATTTGATCTCAATGGGTTCGCCGGTGATCTGGGAGATGGGAACTGCCGTGGGCTGGTCGTCGCCTTCTTTGGCGGTGAAAAGGTCCTCGTATTTGTAGGTGAAGGGCTCGTAGTAGTCCTGGAGGTTGGGTTGGTTCGGGTTGTAAAAGAGCTTCAGAAAGGCGTCCGCCTTGTTCTGGCAGCGCAGGCTGATGTCCTTGGTCTCGGGATCATAATTCCAACCACCATTGAATTTTTTCTGATCCTCCCAGTGGGTCGGAAACCCGGTGCCGGGCTTGGTTTCGACGTTGTTCCACCACATGTATTCGGCGCCCGGACGGTCAGTCCAAATATTTTTGCAGGCGACGCTGCAGGTGTGGCACCCGATACATTTATCGAGGTGAAAGATCATTGAGATATGAGCGCGGACATCCATAGTATTTGAGGGGGCTTTTTTTAGTAAACTGCTTTGTTGAGTTTTTTCAGAACGACGTAGGTGTCGCGGTTGACGCCCTGCGGCCCCCAGTAGTTGAAGGCGTAGGTAAATTGGGCATAGCCCCCGATCAGGAAGAGCGGTTTGAGGCGGACCCGGGTGAGCGAGTTGTGTCCGCCGGCGCGGCGGTTCCCCCGTTCGGGGGATTTGGGGACGCCGAGGGTGCGCTCGGGGGCATGGTAGAGAAGGCAGATGCCAGGAGGAATGCGGGCACTGACGATGGCCCGGGTGCAAACCACCCCGTGATCGTTGAAGACCTCGACCCAATCATTGTCTTCGATCCCGATGCCATCGGCGTCCTTGTCATTGAGCCAGACCGGATAGCAACCGCGTGAAAGCGTCTTCATGCGGAGGGTGTCGCCGAAGGTGGAATGGATATGCCATTTCCCGTGGGGAGTGAGGTAGTTCAGGACGATGGAGGAAGGACCGCGGCTGGATTTTTCCAGGTCACGGGTCTGGCGGAGTTCGCCCCGGGGTTTGAAGGTGGGAAGATTTTCGCCGAAGGCGACGTAGGCCTCATGGTCGAGGTAGAGGTGCTGGCGCCCGGTGAGGGTGCGCCAGGGAATGAGTTCTTCGATATTTTGGCAGTAGGACGAATAGGTACGCTCGCCATTGGTGATGCCCGTCCAATAGGGTGTCGTCAGTGTTCGGCAGGGACGGGAGCAGAGATCATCGAAGGAATAGACGACTCCCCGCGTGTCCTTGGCTAGATGTGTGTGGTCGATGCCGGTCTTGATGGATTCACTGACAAAGGCGCGATGGGCGAATTCGCCGTTTGTTTCGGCTGCGAAGTGGAGAATGACATTGCAGGCATCCTTGTCGTTGCGGAGAGAGACGTGTTCCTGGCCACCCCATTTTTCGGTGGGGTGGGTTTGTAGATAGCGGTCGAAGACATCATCGATATCGTAGTGGGTGCCGTGCACAGCGAGACCATTCTTGCGGAAGTTGGGGCCGACGGAGACGAACTGGTTGAACAAATTCGCATAGTCCCGCATCACCATTTTGAAGTTGGGTGCAGTCTTGCCGGGGATCAGTTCGCATTCGCCCTTGGCCCAATCCTTGACCGTGGGCTGGGCGATTTCCGCCGGGGTGTCGTGCATGAGGGGCGAGGTCACGATGTCCTTCACCGGTTCGGGGAAATACTTGGGAGCGAGCTTGGCCGTTTCCGCCGCGATGCCCTTGAAGATATCCCAGTCGCTTTTCGACTCCCAGCAGGGTGGAACCGCCGCCTGCAGAGGGTGGATGAAGCTGTGCATGTCGGTCGAATTGAGATCGTTTTTCTCGTAGTAGGTGGCGGCGGGCAGGACGATGTCCGAGTAGAGCGCGGAGGTGTCCATGCGGAAGTTGAGATCCACGATGAGATCCATTTTTCCCAACTCCACCTTGTCGTGCCAGGTGACGTCCTTGACGTCGGGTTTGGCGACTTCTTCGGCTATGGCGTTATTGTGAGTGCCGAGATAGTGCTTGAGAAAATACTCGTGGCCCTTGGCGGAGGACATGAGCGCGTTGCCGCGCCAGATGTAAAAGAGGCGGGGAAAACACTCCGGGTTGTCGGGGTCTTCGAGGGAAAACTTGAGAGAGCGATCCTTCAGGGCACCTACGGTGTGGGCGATGATCTCTTCGTCCGAGCTGGCGCCGGCGTCTTGGGCCTCCTTGATGACCTCGGAATTGCTGCGGGTGAACTGCGGGTAGCAGGGCATCCATCCGGCGCGGACGGCCAGGGCCTGCTTGTCGGCCGTGTGGCCGTGGGCCATGGGGTGCTTGGTATCGCTGACGGGGCAAATTTCGCCGAAGGCCGAGTCATAGCGCCACTGATCCGAATGCATGTAGTGGAAGGAGGGCGCGTTCTGCTGGCGGGGAGGTCCGACCCAGTCCGCTCCAAAGGCGAGGGGACCCCAGGAGGCCTGCGGAGAGAGTTTTTCCTGTCCGACATAGTGATTGAGCCCGCCGCCGGATTTGCCGATGCAGCCACAAAACATGAGGGCGTTGATGACGGCGCGGTAGATGAGGTTGTTGTGATACCAGTGGTTGACTCCGGCTCCGATGATGACACTGCATTTGCCGCCGGTGTATTCGGCGGTGCGGGCCCATTCGCGGGCAAAATTGACAGCCATCTTTCCGGCCACTCCGGTGAAGCGTTCCTGCCAGGCGGGAGTGAAGGGCTGGGAATCGTCCTCGTAGCCGCTGGGCCACTCGCCCTCGAAGCCGCGATCCACCCCGTATTGGGCAAAATAGAGTTCCATGGCGGAGGTAGTCCTGAAAGGCGGGCACCTGGCGCTCGGCGTAGTATTCCTTGAGGATGACCTGGCCGACCGCCATCCAGAAGGCTCCGTCCGTGCCCTGGTGGAGGGGGATCCACTCGTCGGCGACCTTGGAGGTCTGGCTGAAGTCGGGGGAAAACACCACAACCTTGGTTCCTCCATGCCGCGCTTCGACCAAAAAATGGGCGTCCGGCGTCCGGGTCATAAGGACATTGGAGCCGACCGTGGCGATGAATTTGGAATGATACCAATCGGCACTCTCGGCCACATCGGTTTGTTCGCCCCAAATCTCCGGCGAGGCGGGCGGCAGATCGCAATACCAGTCGTAGAAGGAAAGGGAGATTCCACCCATGAGCTGACAAAAACGGGCTCCGGCCGCATAGCTCAACATGGACATGGCGGGAATGGGGGAGAATCCGGCGATGCGATCCGGGCCGTGGCGACGAAGGGTGTGGAGATTGGCCGCCGCCATGACGGCATTCACTTCCGCCCAACTGGAGCGGCGGAATCCGCCCTTGCCACGGGCAGTTTGGTAGCGCTTGCGGGATTCGGGGTTACTGACGATCGAGGCCCAAGCCTCGACGGGATCTTCGGGGTGTTCTTTTCGCGCCTTGCGCCAGAGATCGAGAAGTGCTCCGCGGATGAGGGGATATTTGACCCGGATCGGACTGTAAATATACCAGGAATAGGAAATGCCGCGCTGGCAGCCCCGGGGTTCATAGGGTGGGATCTCCTTGTCGATGATGGGGTAGTCGAGAGCTTGAAGCTCCCAGACCACGATGCCATTTTTCACGTAGATTTCCCAACTGCAGGAACCCGTGCAGTTGACCCCGTGGGTGCTTCGCACCTTTTTGTCGTAACTCCAACGGGAGCGGTAAAAACTCTCCCAGGTCCGGTCTTCCGGGGCAAAAATGTCTTGGATCCAGCTCATATTATTTTCTCCTCCGTTGCAGTCGTTTGTCCCGGCCTCGTGTGCTGCGTTGGTAGTGCAGGAGGCCAAACATCCCGACAAGTAGCACCACGCCAACTCCGGCCCCCGCCTTGGCGAAGCGTTTGGTCTGCTCTGGGGGGGCGCTCTCTTTGAGGGTGGCGAAATAGCTGCCGAGGTGCATGGCCTCCTGCTTGGTCACGGGATGCCGGGCGTAGTGCGGCTCCATGACCTTGAACTTCGACTGTTCGATGGCGGAGACGAGCGGCAGTTCTCCGCCAGTTTTCTCAAAGATGCCATCCAGATTGGGGGCCAGAGTTCCTCCGAGGCCGTCTGCCTCATGGCAAGCGGCGCAGGAGAGGCCGCCGTTCTTGAAGGCTTTTGTTCCTTGGAAAAGCCGGGCCCCGAGAAAAGGATCCGCCGGTTCCATGGTAGCGGCAAATTGCGCAGCCATGCGGACTTCTTCGGCTTGGAGGCGTTCCAAAGCATCGGGAGATTTCAGAAAAACCATCAATTCGGCGATGACCCCGTCCGGCAGAGGGCCGGTGTCCGGCTCCATCTTCTTGATGGCCGGGGCCAACTGGGATTCAGGCCAGGTGGCGGCGGTATTCAGAGCTGGCCCAGTTAGTTTTTTCCCGGCCAGGCTGTGGCATCCCGCGCAACTGACTAGAAACTTTGTGGCGGCCGCGTCGCCTTTTGGGGCCTCAGTGACGATGGTGACGGCGGAGAGATCTGTTGCGGAAGTTTCTTCGACGACCGCAGGCGCTGAGATTTGCGGGACGACGGTTGGCGGGGTCGGCGCAGGGTCGTCAGCGGCGAACAGAGGAAGGGGCAGGCAGAGGAGGGCCAATCCGAAGGGAACAAGTAGACGTGCGATGGCGACGTTGATGCGTCTCTCCAAGGCTGATAGCGCTCGGAGGAACTCGTTTGGCATCATGCAAACTCGCATAAAAGAATAAAAGACGAAGGATTCGTGAATAGCAATAAAGATCTACAGCTATTAGCAGAATTAATTTCCCGCATAGTTGAGAAACAGTCTCGTGATGCGTTGCTTGAGGGGGGATTCGGAGAGGTCGGGGAAAGGCGGTGGTCTCCCGGAAAAGGCCGCCATTGAAGTGGGGACCGGCGGCGCGGATGGCTGGAGAGAAGGCGGAACCGGTGGCCATATCGGCCCAAAGGCCCTGGAGGAGGCCATTAACGCCCTGCTTGGTTTCGAGGACGAAGTGGCCGGCTCCGCGTTCGTGTCCGCCGGAAGATTTCCAGCGGGCAAGGAAGGCGTCAATGGCGGCAGGCGTGGGTTCCGGCCTGGGGTGGGCGCGGCTTCGCCGCGAGTGAAAGTGGCGAGTGGCCGATAGAAAAGGGATTGGGGTTACCGTTCGGCATTTGGTTGAATGACCGAGACAACTTCATCTGTAATCTTCGTGAGTGACCCGGTACGAAGAGCGCCCGCTTCGGAGATGAAAAGACTTTCATGCGCAGTGAAAAGCTCGGATGGACGTGCATAGCTGACGAGCCGAAGACTGCCGTGCTCGAAATCGTTGTCCGTAAGCTCCACGGCTCGGGGGTCCGCATACGATTTGCTCGTGACCTGACAGAGAATCCAATCGCCGTGCTCCGCTGCGGCAAGCACTACCGCCGGGCGGCGTTTGGAGTGCGAGAGGTCCGAAAAGGGAAACGGAAGGAGAACTACTGAGCCGACTGTAAATGTGCCCATGCGGCATCTTCCTCGGTTCGGTTCCAGTCCCGGGCCAGAGAAGCCTCGCTCAAGAGAGTTGTTTCGTGAATATCAGAAGGCTTGTCGGTCAAAATTGTCACCAACGCACGGTGGAGACGGTCGAACTGGACAGGTTCGAGCAGACGCACGACCCCGCGTTCGTCAACGATGGCCTCAATCGTTTGAATCATAGGAAGATGATACTCCCTGTCGTTCTCAGGGCAAGCCGCAAAGAAGAAGCCTAACCGGTTAGACTCAACAATACGTCGGAGACGAACGCCGCAGATAGAACCAGGCGTTGACTGCGAAGCAGACGAGCGCAAAGAGTGCCATGCCGGTGTAGGCCCAAGCCGGGGTGCCCCATTGGTGCGTTGTCCAACCCAAAAGCAGAGGCGGAATAAAGCCGCCAAACGCACCGATGCAACTGACGATCCCAATGGCGGCGGCGGGTTCTTTGGGCAGCACGAGGGGAATGATTTTGAAGACGCTCCCATTGCCGAGACCAGCCGCGCCGCAAACAATCAGAATGATGGTGAAGAAGCCGGTGAATTCCTCCGGTTTGAGGAAAGCGGAAAGGCTGAATCCGCCCAGGGCCATCGTGCCGATGGAAATCGCGGTGATGAAACCGGCTCCCATTTTGTCGGCCAGCCAGCCTCCAAGCGGACGCATGACGGTGGCAATGGCGGCCGCCCATGGCGCGTAGAGCAGAGGGTTGGGGGCTCCACCGGGAGCGTTGCCGAAAACTTCTTTAATGATCAGAGGAAGTGAGGCCCCCATGGCGACGAAGCAACCGAAGGTCAGAAAATAGAGCAAGGAAAGCACCCAGGTGTGGAGACGTTTCCCGGCCGAGAGTTGGGAGCCCAGCGTTTTGGCCGGAGCGGGAAAATCCTTGGTCCCAAACCAAATGGCTGCCGTGCAGAGGAGGATGAAGGGAATCCAGATGAAGGCGGCATTTTCGAGATGAAGCGTTTTGCCGGATGCGGTGGAAACGTCCGAGCTTTGGAGGAGGGAAAACCCGATCACGACGGGAATGGTAAATTGGGCCACGGTCACGCCGATATTTCCCAGTCCATTGATTCCGAGGGCGGTGCCTTGTTTTTGCTTGGGGAACCAGAGATTGACCACGCCCATGGAGGTGGCAAAGTTGGCTCCGGCGATGCCGGTGAGAGCGGAGCAGGCGAGAAGGATCCAGAAGGGGGTGTTCGCATCACGAACGGCGAAGCCGGTGGCCAGACAGGGAAGCAGGAGCAGGAGAGTGACGGCGGCGTAGCTGCGGCGGCTGCCAAAAGTGGAAACGATCAACCCATAGGGAATCCGGAGAATCGAGCCGAGAATAACTGGCGTCGAGGTGAGCCAAAAGAGCTGCGGCAGGGTGAGCTTGAAGCCGGCATCGACCAGCCGGATCGGAATGACCGACCACATAAACCAGACGCCGAACGAGAGGGTGAGCGCAACGGTGCTGATGCCGAGGGTGCGCCAGGCCAGAGCGGCGTTGAGGAAGGTTTCATGGGCGGTCAACCGCTGCGGTTGCCGGAGGGGCTGGGGCAGGTAGCGGAGGAGGATGGTGCCGGAACCAAAGAGGACGAGCGAGATCCAGAAGGCCGGCCATTTGAGAGACTCCACGCCTTCCAGGGACGAATTAAGGCTGACCGTGAGTAGCCAGATCTGCATCGTCAGAATGAGAATGAAAATGCAAATGATGGCCAACAACAGGGTGTTGGTCTTGCTGGGATGGGCCTGGGTTTGGGCGGAGCGACGGATGCTCATACTTCAGCTTGATCGGTTTTTGATCTCGGTTCGGCCACGAAGATTTCGGAGCCTTTCAGCACCACCGCCAGATGCGGAAGGGGGCGTGGAGGCGGGCCTTGGAGGACGGCCCCGGTGCGGGCGTCGAACCAGCCATTGTGACAGGGGCATTGGATCTTGCCTTCCTTGGGCGCATAAAAAACAGCGCAGGAGAGGTGGGTGCACTTTTGCTCGTAGGCATACCATTCGTCCTCGGTGGGGCGGATGAGGATGAAGGGCATTTTGGTGCCTTCGAGTTGAAAAGGAAAGGTGCCGCCGATGGGGACCTCGTCGGTCCGGCAGACGAAGATTTCGCCTTGGACGCGAAAGGGAGGGAAGAGCCGGTCCTTGACCGCGACCCAGCCACTGCCAACGACCATACCGCCGGAGACGAGGCAAAGCACCTTGGCAAATTCGCGGCGGGAGACGTGTTCGGCCTCCAGGCGTTCGACCGGAAAATCGACTTCGTAGGCGGGTTTGGACGGAAGGGAGTTTTCTTCGCTCATGGTTTAATCGACGACGAGTTTGGTGCTGCCTTTGGGCATCATCATGTTGACCTTGGTTTTGACTTCCTGCATACCGAATTGGAAGTGGTTGACGGGGTCGCTGTTCGGGCGGAGTTCGCGCATTTTCTCCCGGGTGCCGTACCACAACGCGCCGCTCGGACAGACCGTCGCGCACATGGGGCGCTTGCCGGCACTGGTGCGATCATAACAAAGATTGCACTTCATCATGATCTGAGTGGTCTCGATTTTTTTGGGGACGCCAAAGGGGCAGGCGAGGACACAATTCGAGCATGCGATGCAGCGTTCGGTCTTGGCGGTGTGGACGACGCCAAATTCGTCTTTGGTGATGGCATCGGCGGGACAAACTTTGGCGCAGGTCGGGTCTTCGCAGTGCATGCAAATCTGGACGCTGGTTTGGACCGAGGCGTAGCGGTCCACATAATCGACGTGGATCATGGGCGTCTGGCCATTGGTTTCGCATTCGGCGCAGGCCATTTCGCAGGCATGGCAGCCGATGCAGCGTTGAGGATCCATGAAGAATTCCTCGTCATGTTTAAACTGGGTATCAATCATCGGAAAGCGTGGGGCTGTGGGGGTTCGGGGCTGCGGTGCGCGAGCGAGCCGGCAGAGGGATGTTGGGGGTCGCGTTCGGGCGGCGGGGCCTGACGGTCGGTGGGCTCGAGTCGGACGGCGCAGACTTTGAATTCAGGGATTTTTGACACCGGATCAAGGAAGCCCGAGGTGAGTTGGTTGGCGGATTTTTTGCCTGCCCAGTGGTAGGGAATAAAGACGGTGTCTTCCCGGATCGTCTCGACGATTTGGGCGGGGAATTCGGCGGTGGCGCGGCGAGAGATGACTTTGACAATTTCGCGATTTTTGATCCCGAATTTGGCCGCGAGGATGGGGTGGATTTCCAGAAGAGGTTCCGGATATTGATCGACCAACTTGCCAATGCGGCGGGTTTGGGTGCCGCTGAGATATTGGGAAACCACCCGCCCGGTGGTGAGGATGACGGGATATTCTTCATCCGTGACTTCCATGGGTTTGCGGTAGGGAACGGGCACGAAGTGGGCGTTGCCGTCGGGGGTGCAGAATTTGCGGTCTTCCCAGAGACGCGGAGTGCCCGGATGGTCGAGGGAGGGACAGGGCCAGAAGATGCCCATGTTTTTCTCGCAGCGTTCGTAGGTGATTCCGTAGTAGTCGGCGGTGCCGCCCTTGGAGGCGACCCGGAGTTCGTTGAAGATGGCTTCCGAATTCTCGAAGGCAAATTTGTCCCCGGCTCCGAGACGGGCGGCCAGCTCGAGAATAATGGAAGTGTCGGTGCGGGCGTCTCCGGGCGGGGTGACGCATTGACGGATCCGGACGACCCGGCCTTCGGCGGTGGTGACGGTGCCTTCCTCCTCCTCCTGAAGGCTGCCTGCGAGGATGATGTCGGCGTGGCGGGCAGTCTCGTTGAGGAAAAAATCGATGGCCACGTAAAATTCCAGCTTCTCCAGGGCCTCACGCACGAATTGGTTATTGGGCAGAGAGACGAGCGGGTTGAAGCAAATGGAAAGGAGTCCCTTGATTTCGCCGCGATGGATGGCCTCGATAATTTCGTAGGCGGTGAGCCCCTTGTGGGGCAGGTCCTTTTCGTCGATGCCCCAGACGTCGGAAATGTATTTCCGGTGTTCGGGGTTTTCGATGTCGCGGTTGCCGGGGAGTTGGTCGCATTTGTGGCCATGTTCCCGTCCGCCTTGGCCATTGCCCTGACCTGTGATGGTGCCGTAGCCGCAGTAGGGGCGGCCGATCCGGCCAGTGGCGAGGACGAGATTGATGCAGGAGGAGACATTCTCCACGCCTTTGGAGTGGTGTTCGATCCCGCGGGCATGCATGAGGAAGCTGGTGGCGGCTTTTCCCCACCATTCGGCGGCTAACTTGATCTTGGCTTTGGGGACGCCGGTAACCTTTTCCGCCCAGTCGAGATCGTAGTCTTTGACCGCCTCGACGGCGGCGTCGAAGTCGGTGGTGTGATTGGCGATGAAATCGTGATCGAGCCAATCGTTTATGACCAATTGGTGGAGGATCGCGCCGTAGAGGGCGGAGTCGCGTCCGGGTTTGACCGGCAGGTGGAGGTCGGCGGTGCGGGCGACGGGGGTGAGTCGCGGATCGACGATGATGAGCTTGGCCCCATTGTCGCGGGCCTGCCAGATCCAGTGGATGAGGGTGGGGAAGGTCTCGCTGACATTGGAGCCGCAGACCATGATGACCTCGGCCTTGGCGAGATCGGAAAACCCATTGGAGGTGCGGTCAAGTCCAAAGGCCTTTTTGTTCCCGGCTCCGGCGCTGACCATGCAGAGGCGGCCATTGTAATCGAGGTTGGCTGTCTTGACGGCCACGCGGGCAAATTTGCCCATGAGGTAGCTTTTCTCATTGGAGAGAGAAACCCCGGAGAGGATCGCCATGGAGTCAGGCCCATAGGTCTTTTGGATGCGCTGGATTTCCGCCGTCGTCTTGTCCATGGCGGACTCCCAACTGGTGGGTTGGAAGCCAACCCCTTCGACGCGCTCCAAGGGATGCATGAGCCGGTCGGGGTGATTGTTTTGCAGGTAGCGCTGCACTCCTTTGGGACAAAGTCGGCCTTCATTGAAGGGGAATTCTTCCCAGGGATCAAAACCGACAACCTTGTTCTCTTTGACCAGCAATTTGATCCCGCATTGCATCCCGCAGAAACAACAATGGGTTTCCACCACCTTGTCGGGTTCGTCGCGGCCGGGAAATCCTTCCAGGGGGGGATAGTTTTTGTGCGGACCGAATTTTTCGATCAGTTGGTCGTTGGAGACTGGAAGCGTGGCCATGGGGACGTGAGAGGGAGATTATCCGAAGAGGGCGCCCGACTTTTGGCGGGCGGCGAGGTGGGCTTTGGCCAGGGTGGCGCGTTTACCCTGGGGGCTGAGGTCAAGGTGGGAGGTGCCGTCGGCCAGGGTGTAGTCGAAGCCAAGTTCCTTGGTGATGTCCTTCAGATCGTCCGTATGCATTTTCGAAGTGAAGGCCTCTCTATTGTAAGGGCAAATGGCCTGTTCGCCTTCAGCGCCGGCTTTCCGATAGACGGCAATGCCGAGTTGGGCTGGTCGTTGGATGATGTGGTAGAATTTTCCGAACGGCATCCAAACCAGAAAAAGAATGACCGTAAGGGCATGGGTGATGGCCATGAACTGATGGGCCTCGCCTCGCATAAATCGGTAGTCGAGCGTGATGCCGACGCCGGTGACAGCGATGGCAAGAAGGAGGAGGAGCGGGAGCCAGTCATTCTCAAAGGTCTGGATGGCGATTTGTCCGGCATCGGTGAGCCGCCGGCGCATGAGGAGAATGATCCCCGCAGTCATGAGGATGGCGGCCCAGTTGAGGGCATTAAAAATCAATTCCGCCAGGATGGTGTGAAGCCGGAACTCCAGAACTCGAAACCCGAAGGTGTAAATCTCATAGGTGTCGATGCCGCCAGCTTTGAGCCCAAAATGGATCCAACCGAAGACGAGGGGAAAGGTGACCGCAAACCCGAGGGTGCATCCGCTGGCCATAAGCATGTGCCCATAGCCGCGGGTCCTTCCGCGTCGGCGGATGAAGCGTTGGCCGATGAAGTCGGTGGCAAAATGCCGGGCCACTTCCCAGCCATAGACGAAGGGGCGACCAGTGAAAAAAAGTTGCCAACCGCGGTTGAAATACCGCCAAGTGGGCGGGCGCTGCAGCCAGACGCAGTAGCGATAAGTGACCCCAAAACAGGCAAAAATGCAGCCGAAGAGGTAAGCGATCAGAGCCGGATCAAAATTGGCCAGTTTACGCGACCCGACGAAAATCGAAATGACGAGGAGAATGGTCGTGGCTGTGGCCACGAGGAGTGCTTTGAGATTGATGGTGCTAAACATCGGAGACAGGGGGAGGGCGGTTTTGATTCCGGAAAACCGCCAAATTGGTAGTTTCCATAAAGTGCTGATTGGCTTCAAGCATCTTCACGATGGTATCGTGTAGCGGACAAGGGTTTCCGTGGCCACACCAATCGTGTCCAAAAGGACAAACCGACGGAGGATCGGTTTGTTCGAAGAGCGAAGCAATAGCGAGCAGGGAAATGCTCTCAGCCGATTGGGCCAGTGTGTATCCGCCGCCGGGACCGGGTTGTCCGCTGACGAGTCCAGCCGCAGCGAGTTGGGTGAGCAATTTTGCGGTCAGCATCTGGGAGATTTTTCGTGAGTTCGCGATTTCTCGAGATCCCGCCCGCCGATCAGGATCGGCGGCCAGATAGCTCATGATGGCAATGGCATTGGCCGCAGTTTTTCCATAAATGAACATGCAGGCAGATTCGCCGCCGCTTTGGGGCGGGCAAGCACAAAACGTCCGCTTTCGCAGGGCGGATCGACGAGGAGAGAATATTCAGGCCGCAGTGGCCGCAAGTCGTTCACCAGCGGGAAAGAGGACGCTGTTCTCGAGATGGATGTGACGTTGCATGTCCTCTTCCAGATCGGCTAAACCGGCAAAGAGGGCCCGGTAGGTGTTGCAGGCTTCGACCGGAGGTTGATAGGCGTTGGTCAGTTCGCGCAGTCGGGCCAAGGCTTGGCCGGTGGCCTCATGTTCGTGGATCAGACAGGTCAGCGGTGCGTCGAGAGAGCCGATCCCCGCTTCGCCACGACTCATGGCGGCGATGGCGGGAAAAATCACCGCTTCTTCTTTTTGCATGTGTTCGACCATTTCCTCGGCCAGACCGCAGAAAACCTGAAAAACTTCCACCAGCGAAGGCGTATGAGGCCCATGCACCTGGGCGACCCGGTGAGACATGGCGTGGATTCGCGGCAATTCCTGCTTGAGAAAACCGTGGTGTTTTTCCTCAATGTAGGCGGCCAGTTCGTGGGGCGGAAGCTCGGCCGGATTCGTGGTGGGAGCTGCCGGGCTGTTGGCTTCCGCTTCGAGTTGCTCGACCACGCTCTCCAAGGCTACGCCCTTTTTTGCGCAGGCCGCTTCGAGGGTGAGTCCTCCCTGGCAGCAAAAATCGATGGCGAAAGATTGAAAGACCCGGGAGCGGCCCGGACGTTCGGCGACCAATTCTCCGACCGTGCGTTGATTGAGCGGGGTTCCTGCGGGAGTGATGACGTTGGGATGATGTGGCATGAAAAAAAACTTAAGCCGCCTTTTTTCCCCGGTAACTAAAAAAGAAAAATTACTCGTAATTTATTGAGCCAGATCAAAAATGGACGGGACTCAATGGCGATATGCCGGATTTTCCTCACCGTCGTTGCTGTTTGCGAATACAATCCCTTGACCCTTGCAGTAATCGATGCATGGCTACCAAGACAATTTCTCTCGAACTTGACGCCTACGAAAAATTGAAGGCGGCCAAACGCAGGGAGCGCGAATCGTTCTCCTCCGTTGTCCGCCGAGCTTCCTTCAATGCGCCGCCTCATACGGGAGCCGCCGTTCTCGAATCATTGCGGAACCTGCCGGGTGATACCACCGGAGCGGATGGAGACCCCATGCTGGAAGTGATGCGGGATCAGAGGTTGAATGTGACGAAGATTCTCCTGACCCACACCCACGGGGATCATATTTTGGATTTGGACCGTCTGAAGGAAAAGACCGGAGCAACGGCTCATGTGTGCGCAAAAGAAGCCTTGGCTGGGGCGGAGTCTTTTTCTCCGGGAAAAACATTTTCCATGGGGAGCCTTTCGGTGGAAACGCGGTTGACGTGGGGTCACTCGGTGGGCGGAATCACTTACGTGATTCATGGACTGGCGGTACCCGTGGCCGTGGTTGGCGATGCCATCTTTGCCGGGTCCATGGGAGGGGGGGCCATTTCCTCTGCGGACGCTTTGAAGAGCAATCGGGAGAATATTTTGACCCTGTCCGACGAGACGGTGTTGCGCCCAGGACATGGGCCGCTGACGACCCTGGAAGAGCAGAAGCGAGTGAATTCGTTTTTTTCGGAATAGGAGAGATTTTTTGTCAATATTAATACCCCACAGGCCTGGAAGGCTTTTACAGAAGGCAAGGAGTGAGAGCGGGTGAGGGAACACACGGCAGGATGAGAAACCGGGAATTATTGACCACATGGCAAAGCCGCGCCTCTCTCTGGGAGGTGTCCCACCCGATGAATCGACCTTTCGTTCAACTCGAACGGCCAAGGAGTCGCCGGATGACATCGCAGGCGGAGTAGGAGGTCCGTCCCGGCCGAAGAAAGCGCGCGATTTGGCTAACGTCCTCGCCGGCGGTGAGGAGCGGGGGTTCGATGCCGCGGGTGGAATGACTTTGGGGCAGACCGGCGGTCGCCATTAACCCATTGCAAACACACTTGCGTCCGACCGTATCTTCCCGCTTTCCGCCTTTGCGTTCATAGTCTTCCACCGGTTCAGCGGGACAGCGATAGCCCAGGGCACCGTCGGGTTTGACATAGGGTTGGCGCAAAAATCCCAGATCGCAAAGACGGGTGCGCTTCTCATAGAGTGCCGGTTCGGACAAGGTTTCCTCTTGTTGGACGACTTTGAGGGGAAACCCGGTGGGCGACGCATAGGGGTCGGTGAGAATGCGGGCGCGACCGGCACGGCTCGCATCGAGAGTCGTTTGTTTGAGGTGGGGCGCCAAACCGGATTCCCGGCAAAAGGCAAACGCGGTTCCCACCTGAATGCCGGCAGCACCGAGTTGTTCGGCTTCGGAGAGGCGACCGGGACGGCCATAAGACCCTCCCAACCAAAATGGAAGTCCGAGGGAGCGGATTTTTTCCAGGTCCGGCTGATCGCGGGGACCATAGAGGGGTTCCCCGGAGGCCTTGAGCTGCAAGGCCCCACGCGGAGGCGCGTTGTGTCCGCCGGCGGTTGGGCCTTCCACCACGAAGCCATCCACCCGTCCCTCAGATTTTCTGGCCAGTGTGAGGGCCAAGGTTGCGGAAGCGATGATTCCAATGAACCAAGGCCGCTTCAATGTCGGGGCGGACCCTCCGCAAAAGTGCGCCGGATCGAAAGTGGTTTGAGCAACGGTTTCGTTCGAACCATCGGCGACATGAATTTTTAAGGCCGTAGGCAGGCCTTGGGCGAAGTCGTCGAGCACGCGAGGGATGCTCCGAGGGATGCCTGCTCCCATGAGGACATAATCGACTCCCGCCAACATGGCCCCGAAAAGGGATGGAAGAGTGGGGATTTGGATTTTTTCCAGAAGATTGATCCCGACGGCTCCGGCATGCCCCCGCTTGGCCAGAAAAACTTCCACAAAGTTGGCCACGACCGTGAGTTCCAATAAAGCAAGGCCAGACGAGACCGTCGCGAGGGGAGTGAGTGTGAAAGGAGGAGATGATGGTTTCTCTCCAGCTCCGAAATAAGTTTTCAGAATCCGATGGGCAATTTCAGGGATGGGAAAATTTCGGAGGGCTTCCCGCATTCTTCCGGAAGGGTCCCCCAATTGTAATCGTCGGGCAAGCACGGTGGCCAGTGCGGTGCCGGAGACCACGCCAAGTTGCCCCGTTCGAGAGACGGTACGGGCGAGACGCCAATCGGAGATGGCGACGCCCATGCCTCCTTGAATGATCCGGGGCAGCGGGAATGAGGTGAGCGGATTGGCAATGGCATCCATGGTCAGGGAATCCGGCGAGAGGTTGGCTGGATTTGAAACATGGGCAGACGATGGGAGGCAAGGGGAAGATGCGGAAGAGTGTTCTCCGGAATTTTTGACCCGAGTCAAAGTTCCTCAATTGGTTCAGACCAATACGTCCCGTCGCGGCTTTTAGTTCGAGGCAAGAAAGGAAGACAATTTGCACCATCGATCATTGCCAGTTGCCGAGTCTGAGGTTCCTCTTGCCCGATGTCGCTCGGGCACGTAGGACCGCTTGCAATCCTTGATCTGCATCAAGGCTCCGCGCGGTGGCTTGTCCTAGGTTGTCTTCGGAAACGGAGATATGAACTTTGTGATTTTGAATAGGCCGCTGACAAAAATATTGGGAAAGAACGGAAAGGGAATCATCCGGACCGGATGCTTGGTGCTGGGTCTTCTCACAGTGGGCGGGCTCTTGTCCTCCTGTTCCAAAATGCCGGAAGGGGATTCCAAGCTGGCCCAAAGCACCTCGGACACCACCAGCCACCCGGTGCGAGGGATCGTGCGCGATCTCGATTTGTCCGACAACGTGCTCGTGGTCGAACATGAAGACATTCCCGGATTCATGCCTTCCATGACGATGCCATTTACCGCGAAAAATCCCCGCGACATTGCCAAGGTGAAGGTCGGCGATGCCCTCGCCTTTCAATTCGTGGTCACGGCGGACGACGCGTGGATGGAAGAGGTGCAGACCATTCCGCGGGAAGATGTCCATCTGCCGGAGAAGCGAACCCGTCCTGCCGAAACCGAAGCGAGAGCCCCCCGGGTCCGAGAGGGAGATCTTCTCCCCAATTTCCAACTCATCGATCAAAAAAATCAGAAAATCTCCCGAGAGACATTTGCCGGGAAACCGATCCTGCTGACTTTCATTTTCACCCGGTGCCCGGTGCCAAGTTTTTGTCCGAAAATTTCCGGAAATTTCAAGGAACTGGCAACGGCAATGGCAAATGATCCGGCGATGGCGGGTCAGGTTGGGCTTTTGAGTGTTTCTTTCGATCCGGAATTTGATTCTCCAGAAATCTTGGATGCCTATGCCAAGACTTTTTCTGCGGATCCGGAGCAATGGCGCTTCGCCACCGGATCGGCAGAGGAAATTCGCAAGCTGACCCAGGCCTTTGCCGTCTATACGAAAGCGGAACAGGGAACAATCGATCACGGCCTCTGCACCGCTTTGGTGGCTCCGGATGGCACCATCAAAATGATTTGGCGAGGCAATGGGTGGCAAACCGGGGAAGTCATTGAAGCCGTCAAAAACGTGCTGAATTCCTCCACCGAAAACTCTCCCAAGCATGACCCAAGTCAAAGCCAAACCGATCTCAATCTGAAAAACTAGACGCCATGAAAAGAAAAGTCGAATCCATGAATCCCAAATCCTTCACTCTCGTCGCGCTCGGAGGCCTTCTTCTCGGGGTCCTTGCCTTCAGCGGATGCGGCAAAAGTCCCGAGACCACTTCCTCTGCAGAAAAATCCGAAGTTCCCGCCAAAGGCAAATCCAGCCTTCCGGTGAAAGAGGTCGAGGTGACCGCCGACGATCAAATGAAGTTTAATGTCACCGAAATCGAAGCTCAGGCCAAACAGAGGGTGAAAATCATTTTCAAGAATGTCGGTACCATGCCCAAGCAATCGATGGGCCATAACTTTGTGCTGCTCAAAAAGGGGACAGATACGGCCGCCTTCGTTGAAGCTGGCTCCGTGGGCGCCGCTTCGACCGACTACATCGCCGACGAGGTGAAAGATCAGGTCATCGCTCACACCAAAACCCTTGGACCCGGCGAGAGCGAAATTCTGACCTTCACCGCTCCGACTGAGCCCGGCACCTACACCTATGTCTGCACTTTCCCCGGCCACTTCGCCGCCGGTATGCACGGCACTTTGATTGTCGAATAACTTCGCCCCATCCGACCTTAACCAAAAAAAGATTCTCATTATGAAACCTCTCCCAAAATTCCTTTCTGCATTGGCCACGGCCGGTGCTTGTGCCGCTCTCCTCGCGGGCTGCGGGAAACCGCAGACCGGCTCCGCCTCCAAAGGCAATACCGATGCTGAAATCACTCAAGCTGCGGTGGACTCCTACGTTCCGCCCGGTGAGAAAGACGAGTATTATCTCTTCTATTCCGGGGGGCATTCCGGACAGGTCTTCGTCGCGGGGATTCCCTCCATGCGGCACATCATGACCATTCCGGTCTTCGCTCCCTACCCGGGGCTCGGCTATGGATTTGATGAGGAGAGTAAGAAGCTTCTGGGTGATTATACTTGGGGCGACGTGCATCACCCTGGCCTCTCGCAAACCGATGGAAATTACGACGGGCGCTGGCTGTTTGTGAACGACAACGCCAATAACCGGGTCGCCCGCATTGATCTCCGGGACTTCAAAACCAAGGAAATCCTCGGACCCATTCCCAACTCGATGGGAAATCATGGATCTTCCTTCGTGACCGAAAATTCCGAATATGTCCTCGTTGCGACAAGGTTCTCGGTTCCGCTCCCGAAAGGCACCGTGGCGGATCTGGAAGACTATGAGGAAAAATTCAACGGCATGGTCAGCGGGATCAAAGTCGATCCCAAGAGCGGCGAAATGTCGGTCGGTTGGCAGATCCTGACCCCGCCCTTCAATTGGGACCTTGGTTCCACCGGCAAGGGGCCGAGCAGCGGTTGGGCGTTCTGGACCTCGTATAATACCGAGATGGCTCACGATCAACTCGAGACCAATGCCTCCCAGCTCGATCGCGATCTGGCGGCGGTGGTGAATTGGAAGGCGGCCGAACAGGCGGTCAAGGAGGGCAAGGCCACAGAAATGAGCGGCGTTCCCATCATTGACCCGGCCAAAGTTCCCGGCGTCCTCTATTATGTGGGCATCGCCAAATCCCCTCACGGAATGGATGTGGATCCCACCGGTCATTGGATTGTGGCCGGCGGAAAGCTCCAGCCAACCACGACCGTGTTGAACTTCGAAAAAATCCAGAAGGCCATCGCGACCAAAGATTTCGAAGGGGAATTCCGCGGCGTGCCCATCCTCAACCACGACAGTGTGGTGGAGGGCGAAGTGCCGGTGGGCCTCGGCCCGCTTCACACCCAATATGATGGTCTCGGCAATGCCTACACCTCGCTCTTCATCGACTCCCAGGTCGCGAAATGGAAAATGCCTCCTTGGACCGACGAGGAAAAGAAAGATCTTACTTCCGTCGTCCTCGACAAGATTCCAGTTCATTACAGCATCGGTCACCTCGTGGTGGCAGGCAGTGACACCAAAAATCCCTATGGGAAATGGCTGGTGGCGATGAATAAGCTTTCCAAAGGACGCCACCTTAGTGTTGGTCCCGCCCAGCCGGAGGACAGTGAACTTATCGACATCACCGGCAAAAAAATGCGAGTGGTCTATGAAAGCTTCACCGAACCGGAACCGCATTTTGCCCAAATCCTCAAAGCCGATGCGATCAAGCCGATTGAGGTCTATCCCAAGGCGGAGAGCACCGATCCCAATGCGATTTGGACCGCCGAAGAGGCCGGTCAGGTCCGCAAGGGCAATGAGGTTATCGCCAAGATGACGGCCATCCGAAGCCGTTTCGTGCCTGATCGTCTCGAAGCCAAAGTGGGTGATACCCTCACCGTTCATATCACCAACGTCGAACAGGCCTCGGACATGATCCATGGTTTCGGACTGGTGGAGAACAATATGAACGTGGTCATTGATCCGGGTGAAACCAAGACCCTCAAAGTGAAACTGACCAAGCCGGGCGTCTATCCGTATTATTGCACCAACTTCTGCTCCGCGCTCCACCAGGAGATGCAGGGATATCTGGTGGTCCGCAATGCGGATGCGGTCATTCCCGACGACGAACCGGTCAACCCGGCCAGCCTGGAGGCCGTGCCCGACACCAATGCGGTGGATGGAGAACCCGCCGTGCCAGCCACTTCGATGCCCAAGGTGCCCAAGGAAGGCTGAACCTTCGCCCCTCCCAACTCCCAAATCCAAGGGGCGGCACGGACTTCGTGCCGCCTTCTTGTTAACCAGTCCCCAATCATGACCAAGCTCCTGGACCAAGAATACCGCTTCCTCCACAAGTCTCTCAATGGGTGGTCGCGCCTGCTTCTCCTGCTGGCCGCGGTGACGGTTGCGGCGGCGGTCTTCTTTCCACTCTGGAAATTGCATCTCGTCGCACCGCAATACGCAGACGGCCTGGATATGGTTATTTATACCTACAAGCTGGAAGGGGGGGGCTTGAATGGCAACGACCTCGACGAGATCAATTTGCTCAATCACTACATTGGAATGAAACCGATCCATCAGGCGGATTTCACCGAGATGCAGGTCCTTCCTTTCATGTTTGGTGTCTTTTTCCTCCTCGCCTTGCGTGCGGCGGTGTTCGGAGAAATGAAGGCGGTCGTGGACCTCTTCATGCTCGCGGCGTATTTTGGAATGTTCTCCATCGGGACATTTTATTTCCGCCTCTACAGCTATGGGCATAATCTGGACTCGACCGCCCCCATGCCGACGCAGCCATTTACGCCTTTGATCTTTGGAACCCAAAAGATCGCGAATTTCACCCAATCCAGCTATCCCGAAATGGGCACCTATCTGCTCTGGGCCTTCATGGCCATGTTGCTGGCGGCAATTTGGTTCTCACGAAAGGGACGGGCACTTCCCACTCCATGAGTGGACCACGGTTTCGGGGCCTCCGGCAAAGCGGGGTTCAAATTGTGGCAATTCTTTGGTGTGGCTTGGTGCTGGCCCAACCGTCCTTGCAGGAGCGCATTGACGCCGCCCCGGTTGGCACGACCTTGCTGGTCGAGGCGGGAGTGTACGCAGGGCCCTTGGTTCTGAATCGGGCCTTGGTTTTGATCGGCGAACCAGGAGCCGAGATTCACGGGTCCGGTTCGGGCAGTGTCGTCCAAGTGACCGGAAATGGAGTGACCGTACAAGGTTTCCGCATCACCGGTTCCGGTGTGAATCTGTCGAAGGACGATGCCGGGGTGAAGGTGACCGGAGATGATGTCACCATTGCCAACAACCACCTCGACGATGTCCTCCATGGGATCTATTTGAAAAAAGTCCGGCGCGCCCGAATTCAAGAAAACACGATCCGTGGAAAAACGTCCCTGCCTCCTCCGGTCCGGCCCGGTTCCACCACAATCGTAGCTGACGCAGCGGAAGTTTGCGGGGCGGAGTTGAATATCAATGTGCGAGGCAATGGGATTCACCTTTGGAACAGCGAGAAGAATCTCATCGAGAACAATGACATCGCGGAAACCCGGGACGGCATGTATTTTTCTTTCACCCGCCACACCAGGGTGCGGGGGAATTCCGTTCACCAAGTGCGCTATGGACTGCACTACATGTATTCCGACGACAATACCTTTGAGGGGAATGAGTTTTCCGACAACGCGGCAGGCGCGGCGATTATGTATTCGAAAAACTTAATGGTGCGAGGCAATCGCTTCGTCGCCAATCGCGGGTTACGGGCGTATGGGATGTTGCTCAACTCGGTTGATATGACTCGTCTGGAAAACAATGAACTGAGCGGCAACTCGGTCGGAATCTATCTGGAAAACTGCAATAGCAATGTCTTCACCGGAAACATCATTGCGCAAAACTACATCGGCATTCGGCTGACCGGCAGTTCGGGAGAAAACGCCTTTTCCAGAAACCGATTTTCCGGGAACCTTCACCCGGTGGAATTGGCGGGGCAGAGCGAATCGAACCGTTGGGCGATCGGGCGGATTGGGAATTATTGGCAAAACGCCGGGGTGGTCGATCTGACCGGCGATGGGGTCGGCGATGTGCCTCACCGGGAGGCGGATGTGCTCGGAAGCGTGCGGCGACCGTTTCCCCTCATTGGGCTGCTTTCCGGCAGTCCAGGAGTCTCGATTTTAAAATTTGGCTATCGTCATGCGCCCCTTCCCGACACCCGTGCCATCACCGATCCGGCTCCGCTGAGTCCGGGTTATTCCCAACCATGATCGTCGCCGAAAATTTACTCAAATCCTACCGGGGAAATCCCGTTCTGCGGGGACTCAGTTTTGAGGCTGCCGCCGGGGCGGTGACTCTCCTGGTGGGTTCGAATGGAGCTGGTAAAACCACCACCTTGCGGATTCTCTCCGGGGTCAGCCGGCCTGACGCCGGAGGAGTGAGAATTTCTGGCGTTGACCTCCTTCGTCATCGCCAAAAGGCCCAGGAACACCTCAGTTTTTTGCCTCAAAGTGTCGCTTTCCATCCAGGCCTGACCTGTCGTCAGGTTGTTCGTTTTTATGCCCGCCTGCGGCGACAATCCCTCGCCCGCGCAGACGAAATGCTGGCGGTCATGGGCTTGGAGGCGGAAGCCGAAAAACCCACGCGGTTGTTGTCCGGGGGGCTTCGCCAGCGGTTGGGTCTGGCCGTACTTTTCCTTCCCGATGCGGACGCCCTCCTCCTCGACGAACCCGGTCTTAGCCTCGATCCCGAATGGCGCGAACGCCTCCAAGAGCTTCTCCGTCAGGAGGCGGCGCGCGGGAAAACGATTTTGGTGACCAGTCATTTGCTGGCGGAATGGGAGGGAGCGTCTGATCGCTGCTTGCTCTGCCGTGAAGGACGACTCGAGGGCGAATTGAACCCCGCCCATTTGCGGAAGGAATTTGCCGACTCAATAGTGCCCTCGGAGGTCCGCTTATGAATGCCTTTTTGGTCATTTTTACTCGCGAACTTCAGACCGCCTTTCTGAATCGCCTGGTGCTCGTCTTTTGCGGCGTGTGCTTGCTGGCCGGCGGCATTCCCGTCTGGGCCGATCCGGGACGCGATTTTAGTGAAACGGCTCTTTATGCGCTCCTCCAGGCGGGTCTCTATTTGATTCCGCTCTTTGCCATTTTGATCGGCGTCGGTTCCGCTCAAAACGAACAGGAAGAACACCTTCTCCTCATGAGTCAGCCGATGAACCGGGGAACTCGGGTTTGGGGGAAGTTTGCCGCCTTGGGAGTCTTAGTCGCGGCGGCCGTGCTTCTCCTGGTCCTTCCCGCGGCCATCGCGGGCTGTCGCCTCGGCGCGTTGGGGTTCCTTTGGTTCCATATTCTCGGAGTGGGCGGAGTGTTTCTGGCGCTGGGACTCGCGGTGGGTTTTTCAGGGACCGACCGGGTCAAAGCCCACATGGTTGGCCTCAGTGTCTGGTTGATTCTTTTGGCTGGGTGGAACGTGTTGGCGTTGGTCGCAGCGCAATTCTCCGGGGTTCAACCGTGGCCGCAAGTGTGGGTGAGTCTTCTGATGATCAATCCTCTCGATGCCCTCCGGATCAGCACCATGTTTAGTCTCGATAAAATCCCCTTCGAGGTCGGCACCGCGCCCGCTCTTGCCCAATGGTGGCTCGAGCATCTTTCGCTCTGGTTCGTTATTCTCTGCCTGGTCTGGATCGCGGCCGCCCTAGCTTGGAGTCGTTTCCAGATTGAACGAGCGGAGTGAGAGTCGCCAGTTCTCGTTTGCTTCCCGTAATCCGAGTGAGTAACGTCCCCCCGCGATGACGACTTCCGCCGATTTTTTAGAGAACTTTGCCCGGGTGGTGGGAACGGGCAGCTTTCATTCCTGCGGGACGCTGCCCTTCTTCCTTCCGGAAATCCGCATCGAGGGGTTTGGCGAATTGGCCTTCCCGCTCCAGCCCGGACAAGCCAAGGACTTGCTCGCTTTTGCCGAAGCCGCCCCGTATGGCCATGGAGAAAAAACCATCATGGATGAAAAGGTTCGCAAGTGCGGCCAGATCGACGCCTCGCAACTGACGATCAAGGCGCGTCCATGGCCCGCCTTTCTGAAAGATCTCGCCGAGCAAATTAGCCACGATCTTGGCATTGAAGGCCGGATCTCACTCCATCTCTACAAATTGCTTCTCTATGGGAAGGGAGGCCACTTCCGAGCCCATCGCGACACTGAAAAACTCGGAGCCATGATCGGCTCGCTGATTGTGGCTCTGCCCTCCGCCCATGAGGGGGGCGATCTCTGCATTCGCCATGACGGACGGGAGGTCAAAATCGCCTTCAGCGACGAAGCGCACCGGCATGAATACCAATACGCCGCCTTCTTTGCCGACTGTGAACATGAAGTTCAGCAGGTGCGTTCGGGTTATCGTTGCTGCCTCGCCTTCAACATCCGACTCGAGCAGGGCGATCCGAAACAGCTTAACCTCCCACTCACGGAGCAATCTCGTGCTTTGCTGCCATCGGTCACCGCTCTCAAAAATGATCGGGCCGGGGAGTTGACGGCCGTGTTGCTCGAACACCAGTATACGGAAGCCAATATTTCCTGGCATCATCTCAAGGGGAACGACTCGGCCAAAGCCCGTGCTCTCGCCGCCGCCGGGCGGGAAGTCGGCTGCGTGGTTCATCTCGCTCTGGTCACCCTTCACCAGTCGGGTACGCTCGATGAAGATTATTACCGTCATTCTTCCTCCTACTATGATGACGACATTGATCCGGAGGATGGAACCATGGGCGAAGTCTATGAGGAAGCCCTGACCATCTCCGATTGGCGCGACGTTCAGGACCGCCCGGCCGCCCTTGGCAGCTATGTCATCGCGGAGGATGATCTGCTCACCGACGAGGCCATTGATGCCGACGACCCCGACAAAAAGGAGGCGGAGGGCCCCACCGGCAATGCCGGATGCACGATGGACTATTGGTATCACCGGGCGGCCATCGTTTTGTGGGCCCAAGAAGATGATGAAGGTATCCTCTGTCGCTATAATCTCAACGGAGCCGCTCTGACGCTGGAAAAACTCGCCCAACGGGATCAGGACGCTTCAGGTTCACGTTTTCGCCGGCTGGCCGAAGCGATCATTCCGCATTGTCCGGAAGCGCGGCCTCATCACCATGGCGATAACAGCGGTGCGGGTAACCCCTTCGTCGTGACCGTCCGGGCTCTGGCCATGGCGGGAGCGGAGGAACTTTTCCAACGTCTCGCCTCGAGCGTCCCCGCCGCCGCCTTCCAGCTTTGCGACACGGCCACATGGAAAATTATCCATCAGGCCTTTGGCCTTTCGGCCTGTGAAAAGCTCCTTGATTCCACTGCGGAGGACGAGACCGCATCTTTGCGAAAGATGCTCTTCGATCTTCTCGATTCTCTCCGGACCAAGCCGGAAGCCGCTTCTCTTGTGCAGCACATTGTTGATCGGTTGGTCGTGTTGGGACCCAAACCCAAACCATTGACCTATGGCTGTTTCAGTCAGCCGACCGAACCCGCCGCTCCCAGCGATTCCGAAGAAATTCGTATCCTTCTAGCCGTTTCGCATTTTTTAAAAAATGTCGCCTCCCGCCAGGCGACCCGCTCCTTTCTCGAGGCGGATCGTTCGCTGATCTATCTGCGCGAACGACTGGGCCCCGTGCTCCTGGACAAGTCCCTCGCCACCTCGTTCCGGAAGCCGAACTCCCTGCTGCCCGAGATTCTTGCTTTCGCCTGCGGGGAAATCGAAGCCGAAACGAAGCTCCCGTTGAATCCCTATCCGGATTGGTCGCGACCGTTTTCCGAATCCGACGAGACGCGAAGTCCTCTCATTCGGGAATTGGCAGCGTTCATGGCGGACCCGGATTCCGACTCCCATCGTTTCAAACGCGCGGAAGGGGAGCGTTCGCAAATCGAGAATTTCATCCACCAGCACCAACTCGACCTCGACTGCAGGACAGAAAAGAAAAGTCGTCCCTATTCCTTAATTTGCACCAAAAACGATCACTCCTATGATCGCAAGCTGGCTTGGCGCGCCCAGGAGACCGAACTCCTGGAAAAACTTTCCCAACCCTGATGGCCTGAGTCATCGAGAAATTGATCGCTCTTTTCGTTCGCAAACGGCAATCCGCAGTAGTAGATTCCACGCCATGAGCCTGGCCGAAATCGAAAAACAGGCGCGGCAGTTGCCCGCAGACGAACGCCATCAGTTTGTGTCGTGGGTCTATGCCCACGAGGACGAACTGATCGAGTCTCCCCATGACGCCGACATCTCGTCCGAGGTGATGCAAGAACTCCTCCGGCGGCGGCAAGAACTCGACGCTGGAGATGTTAAGACCTACTCGCTGGAGGAAGTTCAACAAAGTATGCGCCGAGCAATCAATGAGGTTCGTCGTCCGCTTCACTGAGGCTGCCCGGCTTGATGGCGACCTGACGGCTGGCTGGTATGAAAGCCAGGAACCGGCACTCGGCGAGCAATTCGAGTTGGCCGTCGTTGCCGCTGCCGAGCAGCTCTGGGAAGCTGCTCTTCGCCATCGGATACTTTTTCGCGACGTGCGTCGAGCCGCACTTCGACGATCTGAGTGTGCAGATTGAGGAGGAAGGAGCGGAGATGGCAATGGATCAACTGGGAGCGAATGACTGGCAGTTGGAATCCGCAGGAGTAGTTCGGTTGCTCAATAAACTACGCCACATCGGGAAACCTCTCGGAGAACTCGCTGGCGTGAAAGCCTATCGCGGCATTCTCACTGGCTTCAACGAAGCCTTCCTCATCGACGACGCCTGCAAGCGCCAGTTAGTCGAGGAGCACGCCGGCTGTCGTGAGGTCATCAAGCCGTTCCTTCGCGGGAGCGACATCGGACGCTGGGGTTCCGACTGGGACGCCCTCTTCCTCCTCGCGGTCCTCAACTCGCCGCTGATGTGGTGGCACAACTGGCGTTATCTGCCGCACATGAAGGATGAGGCCCTCTCGCCGGTCGCATTCAAGATGGAGAATCTGCCCATCGCCGAACCCACCGCCGCCATCCGCGAGGCTGCGGAAACCGTCGTGCGTCGCCTGATCGAAATCACCGCCGCCCGGCAACAGACCCAGCGCAGCGTGCTCGACTGGCTGCGGGTGGAATACGCCATCGCCAAGCCCAGCAACAGACTCCAGGTGCTGACCGACCTCGACTCCGACGGCTTTGTCGCCGAGGTGAAACGCATCCGGGGCCGGAAGCTCCCGCTCACCGCCGCCGGACTGCAGGCCCTGCGCGAGGAATTCAGTCGCAGCATCGAACCGGCCCGCACCCTCGCCGCCGAAGCCTTGAAGCTCGAATGCTCGCTCAGCGATCTCGTCAACCAGGCCTATGGCCTCACCGCCGAGGAAATCGCGCTCATGTGGGAAACCGCCCCGCCGCGCATGCCGATTGCCGGACCTTTGAAGAGTTCCGCTCGGGTCCGATGTAAGTCACATTACACACGCTGAGTTGTACGCGGGCCTCGCCCGAACGTGCCGCGCACTGGGTTACTATCTCGTACGATCCGCCCAATATCCCGGCTTGCGGCTGGCATGCATCACGGCGTAGACGACCACGCTTTTCCCCTCATGGCGGTAGTAGATGACGAAGGGAAACCGGGGGCAGACGTATCGGCGAATACCCGGCGCTTCCACGATCCGCCACCGAGTCGGAGCCTGAACAATTTCGGAAATGCCGGCTTCGATCACAGACACAAACGCGGTGGCAGTGGCTTTTGATGCCTCCCGCAAATAGAAAATTGCCGAGGCCTGATATTCGTCCAGGGCTTCCGGGTGGAAGCTGTGCGTCACGGTGCCGCTTGGGAGATGGCCTGGAGGACCCGCGCCGAGGCCACTTCACCAGAAATCAACTCGATCTCGCCGGATTCAACTTCCGCAATGCGACGTTTCACCACGTCGAGCTGAGCGTGTTCGATTTCAGGAGGGATTTCGCCCCCAAGGCGTTCGGCCAAGTGATTCGCCAATTCCGCTTTTTCGGGAGCGGAGAGCTGATCAACTTCCTTGAGAATTTCCGCAAGAACCTGAGTCACAGATAGGAGGATACAGAAAGCGCCGTCACGGGCAAGGTGCGAATGGTACTGTGCGAATGGTACTGCCCGAATCCGCAGGTATGTCCGTGGATTATCACACTCAAGCCGACTGCGCTCCCATCATCGCGGCGGCCTGAAACCCGTGCATCTCCCGGTCTTCGACTGTGCCTTCAAGCCGCATTTGGGCACGCGTAGCCTCGCCTCCGAGGGACACCTGCGGATGATGGCTGCCGCCCAGCCGTTTCTCTCCGGCGCGATCTCCAAAACCGTCAATATGCCGGATACCCGGCAGTCGCTGCCCCATAAATTCGAGATCGCTGGTCACGAAGGGTACGTCACCGTGGGACTCTATTCCGACGGTCAGCCCGGCGAAGTCTTTGTCCAGATGTCCAAGGAAGGCAGTACCATCGGCGGGCTCATGGACACCGTCGCCACCCTGACTTCTATTGCGCTGCAACGGATCTGTAAGAACGGCCAGGCTTTCAATCAACGCTTCCGCCGAGCCATGATCATTCTGGAGGCTCACCGGGAGGTTTGCTGCTTCGCACCCTTCGGGCTGCGCTGCGCGCAGGCGTCTTCGGCTGCCCTCCCATCCCTTACGGCTTTACTGTTGGCTCCAGGACGGAACTCTTCAACCAAGTTGCCGCCCCAATTTCCCGAACGGCAATGGGTTTCGCTGGATAGTCGGAGACGTTGTGCGAGTTTGCACCATGATATTCCTCAGAAGATTCTTCGTCATTGTTTGTGCGGTGATGAGTTTGGCCGGATTGGCCCAGAGCGCGACATTCACCAACCGGCTGGCCCAGGAGAAATCTCCCTACCTGCTCCAGCATGC
>Ga0105054_10001156_pt1 | contig 43183 bp, 37 predicted proteins | sample BON02_FD_78091 | JGI IMG/M metagenome (GOLD analysis project Ga0105054, IMG submission 78091) | Freshwater microbial communities from Lake Bonney liftoff mats and glacier meltwater in Antarctica - BON-02 (megahit assembly) | ecosystem: Environmental > Aquatic > Freshwater > Ice > Glacier...
CCTCGAGAAAACAAACGGCGTCCCAAGGTTCTCAAACTGATGACGGTGGCCAGGCGGATGTTTCATGCGGCGCTGGCTGCGATCACAAAAATCCCGTAAATTCCCGTGGACAACGCCATTCGTGGCTGACACCTTTTTGTGTTCTGACACCTTTTTGTGTTTCACTCGGCCTCATGCGCCCGGCGACGGCACTCCGTCCTGCCATCTCTCCGAAGCCGCTGCAGCGTCTTGCAAGCGAAGTTCCATCGCCCGTCACGCCTCAGCCGACACAGGCACAACGTCTCCACCTCCGCTCGTGGCCGCACATTTTCATGTTTTGAAATCGTTTTTTGGCGAAGCGGTCTATAGTGTCAATAGTTCAGCGCACACGTGAAGCTTTTTCACAGGTCATTTCGACCTCCAGCAATACGTGGGTTGCTGAATCTGCAAAGGATTTTTTTATGGCTGATATCGTAGATACCGCAGTCGGTGCAGGTTCATTCAAAACGCTTGTTGCCGCCGTAACTGCAGCGGGGCTCGTTGAAACACTCAAGGGTGCGGGGCCGTTCACAGTTTTGGCACCGGCCGACACTGCCTTCGCAAAACTCCCCGCGGGTACGGTCGAATCGCTTGTGAAGCCCGAAGCCAAAGCCACCCTCACCGGAATCCTCACCTATCATGTTATTGCGGGCAAGCACCTTGCTGCCGACGTGATGAAGATGACCTCGGCCGCCACCGTCAACGGCCAGTCGGTCGAGATCAAGGTTGCTGATGGCAAGGTCCACGTTGGTGGTGCGACCGTCGTGACTGCAGACATCGTCTGCGACAACGGTGTCATACACGTTATCGACACCGTCCTGATGCCGAAGTAATTCCGCTCAGACCTTGAGGCCACAAAGCAATCGCCGCCGGCCACATTCTGGTCGGCGGAGCCGGCATGTGTGGAAGGTGACCGACTCGCGACTCCACGCATCAGACTCGAGCGTGGAGAGGGTTGTCTGAGGCGGATTATGCTTACTGATAAACGGATCGGACGGTCAACGTCACTTCTGCCATCGCTGGATGACTGACGGGGATCGGCTGAGCGTAGCAGAGTCGGTATGAGACTATCGTGAGGCGCGACGGCCTGCCTTCAATTCCTGTGAAAACAGCCGTGTGCGCACGGTTTTCACGCTGGGCACAGGCAGTACCTGGGGTGCGCGACAAATAGCAGTTTCGAGGAAATTCGGAGATTTTTCAGCGGAGGTTTTTGTTGTCAGCGGAAGATATCGTTTGACCCGACTCGTAGAGGAGGACGGCTGCGCAAACTGCAGCCGCAAGCAAGCCTCCTCTACGAGTCGGGTCAAACGGTACGCCTCATTCTGGAATAAATCCCACCTAAAAAAATTTTCAGACGATTGCGATTTGTCGCGCACCCCAAGCAGCACCCGCTTTGACCCGTTGCGGGCCACTGAAGCCGGATGGACGTTGGAATAAAAGAACCAATCACGTTGGCCATCTCTGGCTCATCGTCAGAGTGCCACCCCATGCTGTCCGATCCTGAACGATAACGGTTCAGCAAGCAGTAATCGTACTCACCCTGAACCGCTTCGATCTTCTTCTTGATCTCCAGTAATGTTGCGGTCCACGGAAGAGCAGTATAGTCTACGCCCGAATACCGATAAGTGACGCCAGCATCGCCGTACTCGGCTATGACCTTGTCGGATGTGACAGGACAATCGGCTCAAAAGCCCCTGTCAAAATTGACGCATCGATTTTCTTAGCCGCGCTGGTCTGGGCAGCGGAACCTTCCTACGATAAAGGGACGTTTCACTAAATGCTTCTTGTTTCGACCGGCCGTGCGGATCCGCCAAAGCTTGAAAGAACTCGGTTTGAGATTCGATCGCATGAGTTTGATGACTTGACCGGGGGTAAGTTGGAACTGCACGCGGATGGCGTCGAAAGTAGTCCGGTCTGACTGCTGATCAATCTTTGACCATCGACGAATCGGATCCTTCGCTTAGCCTTTTTTAGGGCGATCAACTTTTAGTGACCGTTCTTGCATAGTTGTTTTAACGCAGGTTTTTTTACTCCAATCCCGAATTTCGAACCCTGGCCCCTATGCTAAATCATCAATGGGCAGATTTGCCCGCTCATCTTTCAGAGCGAATCCGCGTTCATGCGGAAGGCACGAATGAAAATGGGCATTTCGTGCTGTACTGGATGCGGACTGCCATGCGGGCGGATGAAAATCCTGCTTTGGAGGTCGCCATCAGGATTGCCGATCAACAGAGTTTGCCGATTTTGGTTTATCAGGCGATTTCGCAGGATTACGATTACGCGTCTGACCGGCATCACATGTTCATGCTGGAAGGAGCACGAGATGTGCAAACGCAGTTGCTGCAGCGCGGCATAAGTTACGTTTTTCATCTGGCGACTCGCGACGACTGTGGCTCGCACCTGGCGACTCTTGCCGAACAAGCAACGCTGGTCGTCACTGAGGAGATGCCGGTCGATCCGCCGCGTCGATTCCTGAAAGCGCTGGCCAGTCAAGTCGCCACGCCGGTGATTTGCGTGGACACGGCCTGCGTGGTTCCCATGCGATTGCTGAAAAAGCACTACACGCGAGCTTTTGAGTTCCGAAGTGCAACAAAGAACTTGTACAACGAGCGGCTCACTCGTGCCTGGCCGGATTCGAATCCTGCAGTGCGCCCCTTCGCTCTCAGCACGCTCCCGTTCCAACCCATTGACTTGCAGGCAGCTGATTTGCCCGAGTTGGTATCGCGCTGTGAGATCGACCATGCCGTGGGGCCGGTTGTTGACACTCAGGGCGGGTCGAACGCGGGTTACGCTCGCTGGAATCGATTCATCCAGACTGGGCTGGGACGTTATGCAGCTCGACGAAACAACGCTTTGGTCGATGGAGTGAGTCGCATGTCCGCGTATCTGCATTACGGCATGGTGTCGCCCATGCGGATCGCGCGGGAGGCAGCAGCGATCAACAGCGCGGGTAGCGAGAAGTATCTCGACGAATTGCTGATTTGGCGCGAGTTGGCGTACGGGTTTTGCTTTCATCGGGCCGATCACGACAAATGGACAGCACTTCCGGAGTGGGCGCAAGCCACACTGCAGACGCATACCGGCGATCCGCGCCACGAGCTGTATTCCTGGGAGCAACTGGCAAGAGCTCAAACAAAGGACGCGTTTTGGAATGCAGCGCAGATGTCTCTGCTGATGCAGGGAGAACTGCACAACAACGTGCGAATGACTTGGGGCAAAGCGATTTTGAATTGGACGAAGTTGCCACAAGACGCATTGAAGATATTAATCGATCTCAATCATCGTTACGCGCTTGATGGGCGTGATCCCGCTTCGTTTGGCGGATTGCTGTGGTGCCTGGGACAGTTTGATCGCCCTTTCGAACCCGAAACGAAAGTTTTTGGAACGGTACGGGCGCGTTCGACTAACGCACATGCGCAGCGGCTGGACACCGATTCTTACCGGACACATGTTGCGACACCCCGATTTGATCCTGTGCCGCGTGTCGCGGTGATTGGTGCGGGCATTTCTGGATTGTTTGCGGCTCGAACACTGGCCGATCATGGTTTACCCGTCATCGTTTTTGACAAAGGCCATGGCGTCGGTGGGAGAATGTCGAGCCGTCGAGTCGATGGTCATGTCAGCTTCGACCATGGAGCTCAATACTTTACGGCCCGCGATGCCGGATTTCGGCGTTACGTCGATTCCTGGTTGCAGCAAGGCGTTGTCGCACACTGGCCGGATCTCAAATCTGATCCGCCTCAGAAGATTGTCGAACTCACTCAAGGCAAGATGCTTGAAAAAACAGATACGAACGAGCGATTCGTTGGATCGCCGTCGATGAATGCCGTTTGCAAACATTTGGCAAGCGATCTGAATGTTCAGACGCAAACTCAAATCGGGAAGATTGAATCTGTGGAGGCAGGGATTCGTTTGACGGGCGAAGATGGCAGAATGCTGGGCACGTTTGAGCTTGTGATCGTATCCGCTCCAGCACCTCAAACGGCTGATTTGCTTGTCGATTTTCCGAAACTCGCTCAACCGATTTCGAAGATTCAGATGCAACCCTGCTGGGCCGTCATGGCGTCGTTTGAGCGGCCTGTTACCAGCGACTGGGTCGGCGCTTTCATTCACGACTCTGTTCTCACGTGGGTTGCGCGCAACAGCACCAAACCAAATCGTTCGACGGATGCCGAACATATTGTGCTGCACGCGGCTCACCACTGGACGGCAGAGAACTGGGAACGCGAGGCGGATGAAGTCGCGAGGGAACTGCTGGCCAGATTTTGGCACGACTCAGGGATCCCGCCGCAATCTCCGCTTCACCTGCAAGCCCATCGCTGGAAGTTCGCACTTCCTGTCGATCCGCCGAGAGACCGATGCTTATTCGACGCCGAATCAGGCATCGTGGCCTGTGGTGACTGGGCTGGCGGCCCGCGGGTGGAAGGCGCTTTTCTGAGCGGCATGGCAGCTGCGGGCAGGATCCTTGGAACGCTCTCTATGAAACACAACACGACAGCATCCCAATTGAAATTGTTTTAGAGGCTCTGACAAAACCGGGGTGAAGTACAATCGCATCATCACCGTCGACCGCCAGTTGTTCGACAAACCGCTCAGTCGTTTGAATTCTTCGGAGCGGTTGAATGTCTACAAACGATCCAATTGTCGTCGCTGCGGCACCAGGATCGTAACCTGGCTGTTGGGCAACCGAAAAATGTACGCATGCAGAAAGTGTCAAAAGACGAATCAAAACTCTTAACCGCTTAAGAGGACTCATTGACTTTAGTGGTGCCAGGAATTGGCGTGCATTCGTGCTCAGCAGAGGTTCGAAATCGAACGTCTCGACTGATCTGCTTCGGTCCTGGCAGCGCATGGGTGATGCCAATCGATGGATCAAGCGTCTGCCCGTCACTTAAACTACTCGGGTGCTCAGAGTGTCAGTGATTGATTCCGCGTAGGGCTACCACTGCTGCTGTGAGACTGACGTATTCCGGAGTGCTCAGCGGAAGGCAATCTCGCTCTCCGGCGGGAGAACAGGTCTCATCTGCTTTTCTCCGACTTCTCATTCAAGAAAGCACATAGCAGGAGTTTGCCACTTACGGACTTCCGGTGTGGTTTATGTGGGTTGTCGGCGGGCTTAAAGTACTGCTCGCATTGTGCTTGCTCGTGAGTTTCTGGAGACCTGAACTGATGCGTCCCGCTGCAATTGGAATGGCCATGCTCATGGTGGGTGCCGTAGGGATGCACATCAAAATTGGGGACGCACTCAAAAAGACGACGCCCGCATTAAGCGTCCTGATGTCCGATGATCTCTTAAAAATCCCCTGGCTGATTCACCATTCACGTCGTCACCGTGTGGTTCGATACCGACGTCATAGCACAGGTGATGCAGAATTGCTCAACCGCACTTGATTTTTCGATGATTTCACCGGAGCCAACCTGACGTGCATGATTGCGGGACCACGGTCGCAATTCCCCTTGCACATGATGCAGCAGTCCGTCCATCTGAGTGACGTGGTGTCGAATTGCATCGCGGTCACCCTGGTGCTGCTTCGCATGCACAAACTTCGCAGACTCAAGCAGTGAATAGGCTTCTTTGTACGTCTCCTGAAACGACGTAATTCCAATTGTTGTTCCCGAAATTACTGCCATGATGATGGACCACATGGTGATGTTTCGCGTGGTGAGTCACACGCCAGATTTAATGGGGCTTGTGCCGTTGCGCGCGTCGGTGGCGCACACCGGAGCAGTGAGCAAAGCAAGTTGGACGTTTTGGTTCAGGGCGCCCGACGACGCGCTGGTGCCAAACGTTTCGCGGTGTTAACCGATGTGACCGACGCAGGTTGCCGCGATGTGTGAAATGGCTTCGGTCGATCTCACCGACGCAGATTGGCGCCTCGCTTTACCGACGCCACTGTTCGCGAACTAAGGCGGGTTGGGCTGACGGCGTTCGCGATAAAAACACGCTCTCCTGTGCGCGCTGCGAGGGAACAGGGCTCGACCTCATTTCGCCGACTTTCTATTTCAGTTTTCGTGAAACATGCCCGTCAGAAACTCTTCCACCACCATTACCCTTTATCCATCATGTCCACTGGCCCCCCGGGAAGATGACGCTCGTTCGCCGTCGGCATTAGCAATCTGGCATTGCGGTGGGTTCGGATTCGACTCCCACGGCGTCGTGACGCAGAGCAGCGACAGAGTAGCGGTTCGTCGGATACAGTCGATTCATCCGACGTCTTTGGGAAAGAGAGACAGTGTTAAAGTAGCCGTCAATCGATCGTCGGAATCATCGACGATGCTGTTGGCGTTTGTGGAGATCTTTTCCGCCGCGTCACAAAGCGCACTCAGATCCAGACCGCCCAGGTGAGCAGTGAGTCCGTCGATCAGATTCTCAGAGACCAATTGAAACAGCTCGCGTGCGCGTGCAGCGTGTCGCTGTACGCCGATCGGGCGACCCTCACGCAGCTTGACACCGGCAGCGGCCAGTTTGATCAGGCCCTTGAGAAAATCGGCCTCACGACCGGATCGTCCGCATGCAATCCACACCTGCTCCCAGGTCTCGTGAGCTTCCCAATAGAATCCATGGTTGAACAGGTCGATGCCGAAGAGATAGTCGGAGCACGCCTGCCATCCGGAAACCAGACTGACCGACGCGACAGGCCCCTGCTGAACTTCGCCCGGTGAGATCGCGTGCAGTCCGTAGCTGTGGCCGGCCGGGTCGCTGACTGGATGCGGCAGACGTCCGGGAACGTACGAATATGGCGGAAGCCGCCGATCAGGGCACAGGCGTAACATGAATGTCATTCCTTAATGAGATCGCAGTGTGACTCCAGATTGTGGTCAGAATCTCTAGTCAGTAAGATGATAGATGAACTTTCTTCCTTCTCCCACGACTTAACACGGAGCATTTGATGTCTCTAAAAACTCGACGCAGCTTTCTCAAAACAACGTACCTGATCGCTGCCGGAGCCGCGTGCGGTGCGTTGCCGCGATTGGCATACGCCGCCGAACCGACGGGACTTAAACTCGGGATACAACTTTACTCGTTACGCGGCTACAAGCTGGACGAAGCACTGCAGCATGCCAGCGATCTGGGCTTTGAGCAGGTGGAGTTCTATAGCGGAATGCTGGCCACGAATGCGACTGACGAAGAGATTGCGGCGACAAAGAAGAAAGTTGCCGATCTTGGAATGTCGGTTTCCGGGCATGGCGTGAACCGATTGACGAAAGATGCTGCCGAGAATCGAAAGATCTTTGAATTTGCAAAGAAGCTCGGCACACCATACATCACGGCGGACCCGGACCTGGATTCTTTCGACAGCCTGAATGAACTGGTGAAGGAATTCGACATCCGAATCGCAATTCACAATCATGGTCCCGGCCATCGTTACAACAAAGCGATCGATGTGTTGCGTGTCATCGAAGGACGTGACGAGCGAATTGGAGCCTGTGCCGATCTGGGACATTACATTCGCTCCGGACAGAATGCTTCGGAAGTCATTCGCTTGCTCAAGGGCAGGTTGTATGGAATTCACCTGAAAGACTTCGCCGAAATGCAGGACAAAACGAAAGGCGTGATCCTTGGCAAGGGGCATCTGAATTGCGAAGAAGTTTTCAGCGAGCTGCAGTTGGCTGGATTCCCGGCGAACGGTGCTTTATCACTGGAATACGAAGAGAACGAAAAGAATCCTTTGGCGGATATTCGAGAGTGCTTCGCCGTCGCAAGGGCGGCAATGACCTCGGCTACAAAAACGAATTGACAAGGGATGGTATGCGGCAGAGAAACACGTTCTGAAATAGGCGGTAAAAACGAAGATCGGGGACTGGCGTCATTTCGCCAGCCCCCGACTTCGCAGAATGTCCGCACAATTTGATGCGCGGCAGCAGGGGAATTGCCAATTCCCAAAGCTGTGGCCAGACAACCATTTGCCATCGAACATGCTGAAGGATGCAGATCTGAGGACAGATCTGCCTACGTTGTACTCCGACCTGTCCCAGGTCGGATTCCTTCGGCGTGGTGATATCCTTAGGGTCGGTCTGGTTTTGGCGCTCGTGTTACGTAGCCGCTGCCTGCAGTTACTTCACGCAGCAAGCGCCGCCCGCACAGCATGAACCTGATGCACAGCAAGCCGTGTCGCAAGCACACGGACCACCGACGTCGCAGGCACAGCCGAGTTCACGGCAAACGCAGTTTTCGCATTTGCAGTTGATGCAGCAATCACAACATGAAGCAGACGTCTGGGCAGTTTCCCGCGCATGCATGGCTGCAAACGCAAGAGGGGCTGCAATCAGACACACAACAAACGCACTGATGAGTTTTTTCATCGAAGGAATCTCCACTGAAGTTCACGAAAAACAAGTGACACAAAAGTCATCTGTTCCGGACAGTGGTTAATTCCTCCACACGCACAGGATCGCCTGCCTGAGATTATGGGCACACGGATCTCCGGGGAACTGATGTTCAGGTCGAACTTCCGCACTGCCACTTGATGCTGACATGCGGACGGGAGCTTTGAAATCCGTCAGCCCGATTGTCTGAACGTGTTTTTGCTGAATGCGCTGAGGCGCGACAATGACGCCTTCGGTCAGCGGGGATGCTGAGCAGTGACGTGTCCCAGGACAGCCAGTATTCGATGGCGACGAAGTTCTGGAACAGCCACACGTTGAGTTCGCAAGTTCGTCGTCAGATGGCTGCTGACAGCAGCAGCAGCATCCGTGCGCTTCAATAGCACAACAACCGCCATCGTCCTGCGATTCACCGCAAGATAAAGAAGCACAACAGCAGGAACCGCCATGGAACAAACTGCTCAGCACGAAAACTGCTGCGAGCAGTCCGCGTGTGATTTGAGTTGCAATTGTGAGTGTTTGAGATTCCATGAGTTCGCCTATGGACGGCATTGTCCGAGAATCCGCCCAAAAGGTCAAAGGCAATTTGGCGAGGTTGAGATTTGCTGCTGATTTGCCTCACTGGCCTCAATTGTGTAAAAGCGATTATGGACCTGGAGAAACGTGCGCCCAGCCGCTCACCTCGTTTTGTTCGCTGCAAACTTCCCTGCTTTTTGTGAAATCCCGCCTCCAATGACAAAGCCCAGTCAGACCGCAACTGTTTCGACAACAGGCCGCAACGCAACCCTGATCGCTGCACTTCTTGGTTGGATGTTTGATGGTTTCGAGATGGGCCTGTTTCCGCTCATCGGAAGACCAGCTCTGACGGATCTGCTGAAAGGTACAGACCAGGCGGGCTCAGAAGCAGACTGGTTTGGCGTGATCATCGCCGTGTTTTTGGTCGGTGCTGCCAGCGGTGGTGTTCTATTTGGATGGCTGGGAGACAAGATCGGTCGCGTTCGAGCCATGTCGCTGAGCATTTTCACGTACGCTGTCTTCACAGGTTTCTGCGGATTTGCCACGGAAGCATGGCATATCGCGGTGCTCCGATTTATCGCGTCCCTCGGCATGGGTGGGGAATGGTCGCTCGGCGTCGCACTCGTAAATGAAATCTGGCCGGGGAAATCAAGAGCTTTCATCGCGGGTCTGATCGGTGCTGCGTCGAACGTCGGCTTTCTGCTGGTCGCCATGTTGAGTATGGGGCTGACTGGCTTCATCGACGGCACCCATTCTGTGCTGACGTCGATCGGAATTTCCGAAGAATCGTCGCAGCATCTGCTCGCGAATTCGGCGTGGAGATTCCTGATGATCAGTGGTGCGTTTCCGGCTTTGCTGATTTTCTTCATTCGGCTGTTTGTTCCGGAATCAGCCAAGTGGGAAGAGGAACGAGACAGCGGCAAGACGTCGCATTGGAACAATGTGGATTTGTTTGGAGTGCTTGGTGGTTGCCTGGCCGCGATCGGAATTATTTATATCTGGTCGCCATTGCAAAACGACGCAGCAGCATGGATTCGTATTCTGGTGACAGTCATTGGATTGGCCGCATGCCTCGTCGGTTTTCTTTACCCTGTACACCAGTTTCTGAGGCGAACGATCGCTACAGGTCAGGTCGCTGCAGAACAGAAGAATCGCGTGATTGGAAGAATGCTCTTTGGGGCAAGTCTTGCGGGCGTGGCCTTGCTGGGAACCTGGGGATCGATTCAATGGGCTCCTGGCTGGGCCGACAGCCTGCAGCCGAATATCGAAGGAAAAACTCTGGACGACGGGACGGTCATTGTCGCAGTAAAATACTACGCCAAAGAGAAAACTCAGGCGGCCCTCGCGATTGGTGCAATCGTCGGCACGATTCTGGCGGCACTGGCAGCAGGGAAATTCGGACGCCGCATCACGTATGCTTTGCTGTGTCTTGGGTCTGTTGTTGCAGCCGTCTATTTCTATCAGGGACACACAGCTTTCAATACGAGCTTCTTGATCGCGGCGGTTCTGGCAGGTGGCTTGACGGCGAGTTTCTACGGTTTCTTCCCGTTGTACTTTCCCGAGCTATTTCCAACAGCCGTGCGTGCGACAGGGCAGGGGTTTGCGTTCAACTTTGGTCGAGTCATCGCGGCGATTGGTGGATTGCAGACAGCAAATCTAAAGGCGTACTTTGATGGCAATCTTCCGAAAGCCGGTTCCGCGCTGGCCTTCATTTATCTGATCGGTGTGGTGATCGTATGGTTCGGTCCGGAAACACGCGGTAAGGATCTGCCGGATTAATGACTGGTGATTCGGCGAGCGGCATGCGTCAGCTTGCCGGTACGTTGCGATTCGTGTGTGTCGGGCTGTTACTGAATCGCAATGTACCGGTGGGCTGACGCCCCACCGCTCGCCGGGCCGATCAATTCACGATCATCCAGACGGCCTTCAGGTAATCCGTTTCCATGCAGGTTGAGATCACTGGATGATCCGGTGCAGCGCCAGTGCGGGCGATGATCTGAAGTGTTCTGGACTGGCTGATGATCTTTCCGGAACCATGCGGATCAAGATCGTCGCCTTGAGACTTTGACGCCGACACAAGCAGTTGCAGGAATTCGGATTCCGGCAACAACCCTGCACACGTGCAACTCAGCAGCAATCCGCCGGGTTTGACAAGTCGCATCGCCAGCCGATTCATCGCGAAGTGCTTGCGAGTTCCTTCTTCGATTTCCACACGCGTGCGGATCAACTTCGGCGGATCAAGAACCACGACGTCGTATTGTTTTCCGTTTCGCAGCATCTCACGCATGTAGTTGAACGCATCGGCCTGCACGAACTTTGCACGGGCTTGATTGAGGTTCGCGTTTTCTCGAGCCAACTTTAACGGCTCTTCGTCCAGGTCCACGCCGGTGACGTCGTCGGCTTTGCCAAGAACTTTCGCCTGCACGGAGAACCCGCCGGTGTAGCAACACAGATCGAGAACGCTTTTGCCTTCACAGAACTCCGCCAGCTTCTTGCGGTTTTCGCGTTGATCGCAGAAAAATCCAGTCTTATGGCCGCCTTCAAATCGAATTCGAAATCGAGTTCCGTGTTCGGAAATGACTACCTGCGTCGGGCAACCTTCGGACGTCAGCGACGGTGGATCGCAGCCTTCCTGAGACAGAAACTGCGGACTTGTCTGCACCAGCCAGTGCTGCAAACCCATCTGATTGGCGAGCATCGGCATTAGCACGCTGGCACGCTGATACATGCCAAGTCCAAATGTTTCTGCTGAAAGGACATCTCCGAAACGATCAATCACGATGCCTGAAAGTCCGTCGGATTCAGAATGGACAACGCGCCACGCATTTGACTGCGCGTCCAGCTTCAATGTCTCTCGACGCAGCGAAACGGCAGCGCGAAGTTTTTCGCCCCATGCTGCGTCGGTTGGGAACTCCGGCGTGTTCCACAACATCCGCACGGACATTTCACTGCGCGGATTGTACACACCGTAGCCCAGCGGCTCCTGGTGGCCATCGGTGTAGACAGCGACCAGATCTCCCGGCTTGGCATTTTCGATGCGAGCAATCTGTTTGCGATACAGGATCGGATGACGTGTTCGGTTCTTGACATGAACGACGGGAATTGTTTCTGATGCGGCAGGCCCTAGTTGAGCCCGTTGTCGAATCATCAGCGATGTCATTTCCTTTGACGCGGGTGCCGCAGCGTATGGCGATGGTTCATCGAAATTATTGTCGTCGGTCGGTTCCGTGTGCGGCGCGGCGATCGAACGCGATGAGCCATCGCGCGGCGCATTTCGTCGTCGCTGATGGCCAGAGGAACTCGACGAGCGATTTGGGGGACGACGCGACATTGTGAAATCAGACGAAAAAAAGCAGTAAATCCTCGTTCCGGGGCTCCCGCCCTGGAACGCGATGCATGGGAGGCTCCTGCCCCGCCTGTTCTCGCAGGAGGCAGGAGCCTCCGGGGCAGTGTGTTCCGAGGCTGGAGCCTCGGAACAAGTACATCGATCACATCGTGTGTACTGTTATCGTTCAAATATAAACCCGCTCCGCGCGGTCGGGCGTGCATTCCGCGATGCAGCCTTCGGTCTTTGCGGCGTTATCTTGTTTCGACTTTTCCAATGCACGTTGAAACATGGCTTCCCCCGCTGGCGTTGGATAAACCTTGTTCACACATGCCTGGCAAAGCGATGTTTCCGGCAGGCCGACACAATCCGCAAGTGCTTCCACTGGGAGATATCGCAAACTCGTCGCGCCGATGGAATCGGCCATCGCCTGTTCTTCTTCGGGAGTCAGCACATTACCCGCCATGAACTTCGGAGCAAACAGTTCGCTCACAGTCGACATGTCGATACCATAGAAACACGGCGCGATGATGGGAGGGCACGCAATTCGGACGTGAATCTCTTTCGCTTTTCCACGAGTCTTCAGCAACGTCAGCAGTTCACGCAGCGTTGTTGCTCTGACGATGGAATCATCCACAAGCAGCACGCGTTTGCCTTCCATCACTTCCGGCAGCGGCGTGTACTTCATGCGAACTTTGTCCGCGCGGTTATTGCCTTCAATGAACGTACGGCCGATATAGCGATTGCGAATCAGACCTTCGAGCGACGGCACACCCAGCTTAAACGCCATGGCATCAGCGGCGGCTTTGGCAGTATCCGGAACAGGCACAACAATCACATCAGTCATATCACCGTCGATAGCGAGCGGTTCGCGCGCGGCCAGTTCCTCGCCAAGACGTTTACGAGACAAATAAACTCCGGCGTCGTCGAACGTACTGCCAGCATTCGCAAAGTAGATCCATTCGAAGAAACAGTGTGCTTTCTTCGGGCTCTCTGCATATTTTTCGACGGTCACAGAATCGCCATCCACGATGACGACATGTCCCGGCGGTACGTTGTGAACGCTTTCTTCCTGAAATCCCAGATGTGTCAGAGCCACGCTTTCGCTGGCGGCGGCGAAGAGAGACCCTTCGTGAGCGTAACACAACGGTCGCATGCCCAGCGGGTCGCGCGACACGAACATTGTGCCGCGTGCATTCAGGAACACGATGTTCCATGAACCGTCAAGAATTTTTGCCAGCTTGCTCAGCAGTTCAACCGGCGTAATGTTCGCATTCATCGACATTTCATGAGAAATCAGATGATGCAGAACTTCTGTATCTGTTTCACGAGTCAGATGAAAATCTTTATTCTTCAGAATCTCAACGCAGAGTTCACGATAGTTGGCGAGTTGTCCATTGAATGCAAAGCTAAACCATTTAGATCGCGCGATGTGCTGGCGTTCAAACGGCTGTGCGTAGCTTGGAAGGTCCGTTCCACATGTGGCGTAGCGAACATGACCAATGGCCGCGTGACCAGCATATTCCGCCATCAATGCTTTGTACGGTTCTTCCTGATTCATGCGGAAGACCTCCGCGACACCGCCGACGTCTTTATGCGTCATCATCAACTGCGGTCGACCCGGTTTGTAGGTCGTGAAGCCCGCCGCCAACTGGCCACGGTTCTGCATGTCCAGCAGCATGCCGGGAATCATCCGCGACGTGCGAATGATGGCTTCGTCGAAGGTTTCTGGCTCTTCAGGCGGCTCAATCGTTTGATCATCCGGCGCTCGACGTTTCTTGTCGCGCTTTGGGATGAGAGGACTGACGATGCCGGTTTCCAGATGATATACGGCAGCGACGCCGCATTCGTGTTGCAGTTCGTCCATAGCGACGAATTCAATGCCCGAAAAAAGGTACCGCTGTCTAGTGCGACGAAATGTCTGGTGCGACAAAGTGTCGATTGAGCGGAAGAAAAACGTCGCGGTTCAGACGAACCGCTCGGAACCAACATGATACTCACGAAAACGCCGCAGTCCAAACGACTCCTGTCAGTTGGCGGATATGAAGGGCAAAGATGTGTTTCCTCGCACCGTTATGACCGGGCTATTCTCACAACTTGCAATTTGAGTCTTCGAAAGTAGGTCCTCCTTGCCGAGGAGGACTTTCGCCGTAAGGCGAACCCAAGTGCGAACGTCCGCTCAACGGCGTCGCGTTGCCCAGTGAGCAACGTAGTTCTGGTCGCAGGTTGCAGCAAGCTGCAAAGTCCTTTCCGGCAGAAAGGACCTACTGAAGACCGTCCTTTCCGGTAGAGAGGACCTACAAGTCTCGCTTGCCAAACTGCCCATTGAAGACCCATTTTGCTGTTTCGATGAGCAACGAGTCGTTTTGTGGAAGCACCGAGCGCAGGTCCAGCAGGACGGCGTCTGCTTCGATGCGGCCCCAGATTGCCGGTACGCTCATGCGGAGCTTGCGGGCCAGAGCCGTTGCAGTGATTTCTGTGGAATGCAGAGAGATCGCAACAGATGGAATCTGCCGCGCGGCGCAGGAGCCACCGCCGACTTCCGCAATACTTGGCACGATTTGAAGACGTACATTTCTGAGCGTACCCAATCCGTCAATGATGGATTCCGCTCGTTGATTCAACGTCGTTACGTCCGTGTGCAGCATTTGATAGAGCGGTAACTCGTCCGCTACGGTGCCTCGCGCATGAATCAGCAGTGTCGCGTGCAGTGCAGCAAGACTGAGTTTGTCGATTCGCAGACAGCGAGCCAGCGGGTGCTGACGCAGAACTTCCATCAGCGAAGCACGGCCAATGATGATTCCGGCCTGCGGGCCACCGAGAAGTTTGTCGCCGCTGCCGAGCACCAGATCGGCACCGTCATCGATGCTGGCTCGAAAATCCGGTTCTTCGAATGACTTCAGAAGCGGATTCGGGAGAAGTTGCCCGCTGCCGATGTCATCAAACATCCACAGGCCTCGAGCGCGGGCGAGTTGAGCCAGTTCGTAGCTGGATGGTTCAGCCGTAAAGCCGATGATGCGGAAGTTTGAAGCGTGGACGCGCAGGATGGCAGCCGTGCGTTCATTGATGGCTGTCGCATAGTCGCGCAGATGAGTGCGATTGGTCGTGCCAACTTCACGCAATTCAACGCCAGCCGTTTTAAAAATCTCCGGCAGTCGAAACGAACCACCAATCTCAACCAGTTGACTTCGCGAAATCAGAACTTCACGACCCTGACACAATGCCTGCAACAGCAGTAGCGTGGCACCGGCGTTGTTGTTGACGATCAAGCTGTCCTGGCAGCCTGTGAGAGCCTTCAGCAACTCGTCCACCTGAAAGCCACGATAAGATCGTTCGCCGGATTCCGGATCGATTTCCAGCAGGCACGCCCCGGCAGCATCCATGATTGCATTTTGAGCCGCCTCAGCCAGCGGCGCGCGGCCAAGACCGGTATGAAGAAGTACGCCTGTGGCATTGATCACTTTGCGCGGTGCATCAAGCAAAGTCCGATCCATATCGTTGACGAGCCATTCGGTCACGAGCTTCTCAGCGTCCTGCTTTGTGGCAGGTGAATTGTTCGGCGAGCGGTTGGGCGTCAGCCCGCCGGTACATGGAGATTCTTGAATTGCTTCAGATTCCGAAGAAACCTCCCTAGATAGGTTTGAACGAAGTCGTTCGATCGCGTGCAGAAGTTTCATCCGCACGATGTCTGGTCCGAACCATTCAATCAGCGACGTAACTTCCGGGCGAGCGAGAAGCACGGTCATCGAAGGAATAAGTTTACGGACATCGTCAGGCATAGGAAAACAGCATACCCATGAAACTCGGCGGTGCGAATACCGGTTCTGCGCGAAATGAAGTGCGCGACATAGAAAAGGCGGATTCCAGTCGCGTTGATCCGTGCGTGTGGCGTTCAAGTACTGCGATTCGGCCCAACGGGCCTTAGCAAGTCAGCCTAGGGCAACGCCCCAGGTTTCCAGGGCACCAACGCATTTTGCCCTGAAAGGGCAACGCAGAGCTGCATTGCGGAAACCTGTCAGGGTTCGTGTTCAGACGGAACATCAACCTGGGGCGGCGTTCATCCGCATTCGCGGATTCTCTTGCCCCAGCCTGATATGCCCGAGCCTTTCAGGCTCCATCGCAGCACCAGGTCCGTCGATCAACGCAAACACATTTTCTCCGCAAGTGTCACCGCGCACTTGATTTCGTGCAGAACCCAGATACCCCAGTCTCGATCGGCTCTGATTGATCTCGATGCAATCTGGGACGACATCGCCATCGAGAATCACAATCTGACCGCTGCCCGCCAGTTGCTCGACGAGTTCTGGCCGACAATTTCAAGGTGTATGGCACCGGATAATTCATATGGCACCGGACAATTCAAAACATTCGCCAAATGTTCCCGTTTTTCCAGAAACACCGCAGTTGTTGAGACTGATCACAACCCCAGCAGCGGCAGGCTGTCGCGAAAAATCAGCCGTTCTATCGCCTCTTCATTCAGTCGTGGAAGTGCCGTCCCGGCCAACATAGCATTGAGACCCCGCAGTCCGTCAATCGTCGCCTGAACCGTCGTAAACGGATAGTCCGTTCCAAAGAGAACCTTGTCCCAAACGCCATACTCCTGCACCAGCATCAGGCTGTGATACAATTGAAACGGGCGGTAGTGCAAAGCCGACAAGTCTGCATAAACGTGGGGATGCTTTCTGATCACGGCCACGCATTCTCCCTCATAAGGATGCCCCAGATGAGCAAGGATGAGTCGCAGTGCCGGATAGTGAGCGGCGACCGGGTCTAGATGTCTCGGCAGCGTGCATTCCAGCGGAGCCTGCGAGATAAACGTGGTCCCGGTGTGCAGCAACACTGGTAACTGATGTTGTTGAGCGTACTCCCATAACGGGCTCAGCCATTTTTCATCCGGACGAAAAGCTGCGTACATCGGCATCAGCTTGATTCCTCGCAGACCGAGTTCCTGATGTCCGGTCTTCATCTCATGCTCCCAGCCGTCCTGAGTCGGATCCAGTGACATGAAGCCGATCAGTTGATCGGGATGCGCATCCACGTAATTCCGCACCGATCGATCGTCCACCCAAAGCCCGCTGAGTTTTGCTTTGCCTCCAAACACGATCGTCCGAACATCCGGCACCGACGTCCGCTGGTAGTCTTCAAAGCGCACCGTCAAATCCAATTCAACGCCCGCCTTGGCCCGCCGACTCTGTTGACGAAAATCGTCGTTGAAGTGATCCGGGTAGCGCCAGAAATGGCTGTGAACATCAATGATTGGCATCGTGTGCCTCCACGGTTTTGAATACGAACGAAGACCACAGAAGTCCGGCGACGACCAGAACTCCCAGGTTGATGTAGAAAATCGGATCCCACTGATCCCTGCCGGTGAAACCTCTGCCCCCCAGCAGGTCGGCCAGTTTTCCGACCAGATACTGCGAACTCAAAGCACCAAACACGCCGACGGAGTTCATCAACCCAAACAGCGCGCCGATGTGCTTACCGCTGATGCCGATCGAACACGTCCACCACAGCGGCTGTGTGGCCTGAGTTGCGAAACAGGACAGGGCCGCGAAAAAAGCGGCGAGCCAGGCATTGCCGGAAAGCAGACTACACCCCAGCATGGCGGCCGCGAGAAAAAATGAGCAGCCTCCCAGCAGACGTTTTCTGCCAATCCCGCCGCGCGAGGCAAACCAGTCCAGCACGTATCCTCCCGACAGAGTTCCGGCCGCCGAAAAGGCCAGCACCATCGACGCCATCAGTCCGGCTTCCGTGAGTGCAACGCCTCGCCCTGCTGTCAGATACTTTGGGAACCATGAAAAATAGATGTAACTGTTGAACGAACCGCAGGCCATGATCAGACTCAGAAACCAGATGCTTGGATTTCGCACCACCAGAGCCCACGGAATGTCAGTATGCACGTTGGAAGCCGAAGCACCGCGTCCAATGTAAGCGACTTCCGCCGCGTTCGCCGCATCATGATCTGCCGGATCGTCACGAAACCAGACGTAGAATCCCGCAGCCCAAAAGGCTCCTAGACTTCCGAACGCCACAAACGTCCAACGCCATCCGATCGCCTGAATCAGCAGCGCCGCCAGAAACGGTGCCAACGCACCGCCAACCTGTGACGCCGCCAACAGAACACCCTGAGCTCGCCCGCGTTCATGATCCGGAAACCAGCGTGACATGACTCGGGCCACATTTGGAAATGCGCCTGCTTCGCCCGCCCCGAACAAAAATCGGACTACCACCAGCATCCACAACCCCGTACAGGCCCCGGTCAGCGCGGTAAACGCCGACCACCACAGAGAGATTCTTGTGAGGACTCGTCGAGCCCCCAAACGATCTCCCCAGCGGCCGGTGGGAATTTCAAAGAGGCCATAGGCCAGCGTAAAAGCCATCAGGAAATAGCTGGTCTCCGTGTTCGTGATCTTCAGATCGGTCTGGATCGCATCGACAGCCGCCGAAATGCAGATGCGATCCAGATAGAGGACGCCCGACAGCAAACAAAGAACACTCAGTACTTTGAAGCGAGCCTTGGTCATCGTCGAGGACGCGGCCATCGCAGCATCGTGTTTTGACGACAGCACGGCATCGGAATTCCGTTCTTGCTGGCCGTGTCCTATTGAAGGATTTTCGGATCCGCTGCTGTCCGGCGGTTGCGGCATAACTTGATCCTTCGCTGCGTATGTGAGTAAACTTCACGCCGTGAGAAATGATGTCCTTGTTCCGAGGCTCCAGCCTCGGAACACACTGCTCCGGAGGCTCCTGCCTCCCGTGTTTTCGCAGGAGGCAGGAGCCTCCAGCACATCGCGTTCCAGGGCTGGAGCCCCGGAACGAGACTTGGCAGCCTCATTCCGGACTGCGTCAAGTATGAACAAAGTTTGCACAATAAATTGTGCGTGGGTGCTCAACGATCGACTCGGTATTTCTTCAGCAGTTTTTCATCCAATTCAACTCCGAGTCCCGGACCATCAGGCACGAGTGCCGCCGGAGGTCCCAGATTCAACGGCTGCGTGAGCAGATCTGTTTCATGATACAGCGGCCCGATCGTGTCAGCCGGAAACGCATCGACATCAACTTCCGGAAAGGCCGCAGCCACGTGCAACATCGCGGCGGTGCCCACTCCAAGTTCCAGATTGCTGCCTATGGTGCAGCGCAGCCCGGCGGCTCGCGCGATTGCCACGATATCACCGGTCGCGGCGATTCCTCCATGCTTCCCCGGATAAATGCTGAATATATCTACCGCCCGATGGTTGGCGAGCAACCAGGCATCCTGCAGCGTGAAAATGCTTTCGTCAGCCATCAGTGGTGTCGAAGTCTTTCGCCGAAGTTCGGCCATGGCCGCATGATCACCAGGCGGAATCGGTTGTTCTGCGAGCAACAAATTCACATCCTGAAGTTCGCGCAGGCAGTAGTGAGCTTGTTGCACCGTCCATCCACAGTTCGAATCAATTGTCATGGGAATATCGGGGCCGCAGACTTCACGCACGGCCCGGACTCGCGCAATGTCGGTGACAGGATCCAGTCCCGTCTTGACTTTGATGCAGGTCACGCCGAGGGCCAGATGCTGTTCTGCCATCAGGCGAGACCCTGCGATATCACGAGCCCAGACGACCAGCTTGATGCGGACTCGATCACGCACCTTACCGCCGAGAAGCTGATGGACAGGCAGCCCGACGGCCTTCCCGGCGATATCCCACATCGCCATTTCCACCGCCGCACGAGTGAACGGATTGAGCTTGACCGCGAATTCCATGGCACGGCGAATCGCGGTGATGTCACGCGGATCACGCCCCAGCAGCACGGGTTCGATGCAGTCGCGAAGCACAGCCATCGCCGTGGCCTGATTCTCTCCGCTCCACAAGGCACTGACCGTGGCTTCACCAAGTCCAGTCAATCCTTCATCAGTATGCACGCGAACAATGACAAACGGTGACGTCGCGTGTTCGCCATGGGCCGTCTTTGCCGTCATTCCCGGCTTCAACGGAACACAGACCGGAATGGCTTCGATTTGAGTAATCTTCATAACGCTGTTGAGTCTCCAGTAAATTTGATCTGCACAATATAGACAACGCGAGGTCATGTTCATGTGAGGTATAAATGAACGTGATCCAAAATGCGATCGAATCGCAAACACTGTTCGGGAAACGAGCGCGGTCGCCGATTTCGGTAGGTCCTTCTTGCCGAGAAGGACTTTCGCCGCAAGGCGAACCACAAGAGCGGACGTCCGCTCAACGACAAAGCGTTCCGCTCTGATCAACGTGGCTCTGGTCGCAGCTTGCAGCAAGTGCAAAGTCCTTTCCGGCAGAAAGGACCTACTTTCACAATCTGGTTGCAGGATACCCAGGATTGGAACAATTGAGGACAATTGTTCTACAATGGCCGAATTCAACGCGAGACAATTCGGAGACAAACCATGCCAATGCACGACTGGACGAAAGTGGAAGCGGGGATTTTCCACGCCTTTCATCACCGCTGGATTTCCGCTATCAGCGATGCCCTCAATCAAGGATCGCTGCCAGCCGGCTATTACGCGCTTCCAGAACAAGTCGCGGCGGGCTTTGGGCCGGATGTACTGACGCTTCAGGGCGGTTCCGGGGACGCAGACGAGATCGCCGAAGATGCAACTCCCGGCGGCACAGCCACCGCACTGCGAACTCGCCCACAGTCGCGCTTCACCGCTCAGACCGAAGCCGAATTCTATCGCCGCAGGAAGAGTTCCATTGTGGTGCGGCATGTGAGTGGAGACCGCATCGTTGCCATGCTCGAAATCGTCTCGCCCGGCAACAAATCCAACCGAGCCGCGTTCCAGGCCTTCGTCGAAAAAGCCAGTGAATTGCTCGAACACCGCATCCACCTGTTGATCATCGATCCCTTCCCTCCCGGCCCGCGCGACCCAAACGGAATTCACGCTGCTATTTGGGAACAGGTGCAGGACGACTCGTTCCAGCTTCCCGCCGATCAGCCACTGACACTCGTCGCCTACGAATGCGATCAGTTCACCACACGAGCTTCCATCGAACCAATCGCCGTCGGCCAACCGCTTCCGGACATGCCCCTGTTTCTTGAACCCAATGGCTGTATCATGGTGCCACTCGAAGCGACGTACGAAACAGCCTTCTCCGTCCTGCCCCGTCGATGGCAGAAGGTTCTGGTGCCTGCGAAATAACATGAAACTCTGGTTCATCTCCGACACTCACTGCAAACACGACGGGCTGGAAGTCCCGGACGCGGACGCCGTTATCCACTGCGGCGACGAATCGACGCATGGAAATGCGTGGATGAATGAGCCTGAGGCCCGCAAATTCTTCGCGTGGTATTCCGCACTGCCGATCCCCGCCAAATTTTTTGTGCCCGGCAATCACTCGACCGCCATCGAGCAGGGACTGATTCGAGCAAGCGATTATCCGGACGTGACGTTTCTGATCCATGAACAGACGGAGTGGAAAGGATTGAAGATCTTCGGCACGCCGTACACACCAATGTTCTTCGACTGGGCTTACATGAAGTCTCGCTCGGTACTGGACATCGTTTGGCAGTCGATCCCGGACGACATCGACATCCTGATCACCCATGGACCTCCGAAGGGAATTTTCGACATCACCGGCGACATGCGCACGGGCGAACCCGTCCATGTCGGCTCAGAATCTCTCACGCGACACGTCGAACAACGCATCAAGCCAAAGATCCACGCCTTCGGCCACATTCATGACGAACCCGGCATCAACAACTTCGGCACGATCACTCGCGGCGCAACGCAATTCATCAACTGTGCCTGCTGCAATTTGGGAGGTCAGTTGGTAAACCAGGGACATGTGGTTGAAATCGAGCCATAAACTTTGGCGGTCGTCACTGCGCAACGGCAGCAAGTTCGTAGATCGGTAAGGATTACAGGAAATACCAGACTTCGCCAGTTCCTCTTCACCATTGGGAACCAGACGCAGATATGTATTTCTGAAGTGATGGCGCTCACAAAGGGGGCGCTCACCACAAATGTCACATGGGCCGCAGCTCATTTATGAATCTATCTGTGCCTGAATCAATGAGCTGCGTCGCCTGTCTGCCAAAATCAAGCTACGCAACTAATCCACGCGATATTGTCAATGCGACGGCTAACCGTATGCTGCAGTCGTCGATACCACCACCGTGTACCCGGAAACGACATTGATTTCGATAGCCGCGCGGCCTGCGGCTCTGTGCAATAACGTTTGTTCGTCTCGGTTTTTTTTGCACTAGCCCGCCACTTCATCGGCGACATCATCGGGCATTTCGTCATCCTCGACTTCCGAGGGAGCAACATTGTAACGGTCGATATGCAGGAGACTTTCACCAACTCGAAGGGTGACAGACTCCTCGCTCCATTCTGCCGACAATGCAGGTGGATACTTCGTGGCTTGTGACAACATTTCTTCAATCGGTCTTTTGACGTAATGGTCAATAAAGCGAGCCATGGTCGGTCCGGCGACATCGTCTAAATGGTTCCACGCATCCTGGCCGATGAAGACGTGACCTCCGTACTCTTTGAATGCATTGACGAGTGCGTCAAGCTTCGGATTGGGCGTACTGTCCATGCAAACCAGTATCGGGGTGTAGCCACTCTCTTTACAGTCTTTTGGAAAATCCAACTCCTCCTGCCAACGACCTTGTCCTGAAGCCGCAATCGTTACGCGGATCTTGAATTCGTATGCGTTGGTGTTAAGTAGGCAATCGACCTGTCGGCCCTTCGACGAATCATGGTGCCGCTTGACAGGACTCTTCTTCGCCGGGGCAGGGATCCCTCCCAGTGCATAGGCGATTATTGGTTCAAAAAGATATCCGGTCTCTTGACCTGCCCGATTGTCGATATCGAAAAACCATTTGCGCCAGAAAAGAAAACCTGCCAAACCAGCACCATTCAGTTGACCATACTGCAACAATCCACGTGGCCCAACCTGCTCGAGCGTTGGCAATGGTTGCGTTTGAAGAATTCGGTCATATTTCAGGCGAGCTTTGTGGAGGGCTGCTAAGCAAGCGAAATACGTATCCGTGTCGGCGTGGTTCTCGACAAGGCGTCCGAACAGCAATTTGGCGTCCACTCCGACAATCTGCAATGATTCGAGTTTGTCGTTTCCAAAAAATGGCGACGGAGTGGTTTTGAATTCAGGAAAGTGGTCGGCAATATTCAAGTCATGCACGATCGTTGCGATGAGAAACGCGGCGCTTTCGTCAGACAAACCCTCTGCCTGCCCGCCGCTTCCGAGTGATTTGGCTTTTTGCCAGATCGACGCTTGTGTTTTTGTTAATCCCATAATGCAAGCTGCATTTCTTTCGTAGTCTTTTGAAAGAACCGCAACTGAATTTGTTTCGTTGTGCTCTCTAATGCCGGACTCATGCCAGTGCTTAAAGTTGGAACGAAGCTCAATAATGCACCAGGTCCTTTCTCGCGATCCGCGAGGCACTCAAAATCATTTTTCAGGCATTTTGCAATCGCTAGAGCGAAGAGCGGGGGCACCGCATTTCCCACAAGCTGAATTCGATCAGCCCCACTACCACAGAGCTGAAAAGTGCTTGGAAACGTTTGCAGAGTCGCACATTCCCGAATCGTTAGCGGACGGTTTTCGGTCGGGTGGAGAAAGTCCCGTAAAGATCCACCGGTAATGGCTTTTGACGGTTCGTCCGGTCGAAGTCGTCGAACGCCGGATGGTGCTCCGCCACGGCGCTCGGTCGGAGTACCATCCTTTACTCTACGGAACGCTCTCTTCCGGTAACTGTCGTGCCAAAGTTCTTCCGGGAGATCCGCCATTCGTTGCCCCGGTTGTAATAATTCGGCGCGTTGAAGATCAGCACCTTCCAGTGGAATGAAATTATGATCTTCATCTGGTCCTTGCTCACTCCGAGAGACTGCTTTTGGCAACACAGACAACGCCTCTGATACTGTCGGCACCGTAAAAGCCGTATGCACTCTCGCTAGTTCGGCTCCGGGCGCCCCGAATGCCGAATGCGTAAAGGCTGGAAAAGATGGTGACCAACCCAATCCGCCGATTGCGACCACCCGCTTCCGATGCTGAGGAACGCCGAAATTTGCGGCATTTACCTTTCTCAGGTGTACCCGGTAACCAGCGTTGATTACGGGGTCAAGCAATTCAAGTACATATTTACCGTTTGCACCAGTGAGAAAGCCTTCCACATTTTCGAACACAAAAGCCATTGGCTTGTGTTCAGCAATCAAGTTCGCAAATACGGACACGAGCGAGTTTCTCTCATCGTCCGATTTTCGCAGACCAGCGGACGAAAAGCCTTGGCACGGTGGACCACCCGCGATCACATGGCAATGGGGTAATCCTAGCCTACTCGTCACGTACTCTTCCAGCACGGGGTCGCCTAAATTGTGGCGATAAGTGGCCACTGCTGGCGACCAGCTATCGACCGCCATTACAGATTTAAACCCAGCGGAACGGAATCCAGCTGATAGGCCGCCCGCACCACAAAAAAGATCGACAATTGTGAGTTCGTTCCCTTCGACATCCATCGAGCAATCAATCCATTCTGGGGCAGGCGTGTCCTTGACGTGGTTTGGAGCCTTGATTCTCTCGGATTCGCGTAAAGTCTGCAAGTAGGAAGACGCGAAGCCGCCTATTGATCGCCAACGTCCATGTCTCCAGTGAATCGGAATTAATAGGCGTGAGCGTTCGGCATTGTTCGACATGTCTTATGGCCGCTCCTCCTTCAAATAACGGGCAACCACATTCGCTGTGATCCGCGACACTGCATCATCGACGAGGAGACTCGGCACCCAGGTGATTGATCCTACCGAGAACACTGCCCCGCCACTCGGTGTCTCATAACATACGATTTCTGCACCGCCGTCGTCGCAGTTTGTGCCTTTGGCAAGCAGTTCTGTACCCGGTGGAGAGTGCGGGCTGCGTTTGTCCGTCTCATGCCCCGACGCGCCGCCAGGGATTCGTTCGTGCAGACTGTTTTCGCCAAACAGATCGCCGTTGCTCAGGCCAGTGCCCGCAAAAGCCCAATGATCGGCGTTCAGGACTTTGTATGGTGCGGCCGTCATGATCCCAGAATCCGTACAGACGACACCCAGCAGATTCGCCTCGGATTCCAGCGTGCGTGCCATGCGACTGTCGCAGTAAAAGTCCGGGTTCTTCGGATCAGGCATCCCTAGTTCTCCGCCGTTCGCCGGAGCGAGATACGTCTTGAAACGAAGTGCGTCTTCGCCGAGAAACTCGACCTCGCAGTTGAGGCCGTTTCCACCGAGATAGATCAGCTTTCCGCCGCGCTGCCAGACCCACTCCTTGACACGCAGATACATTTCACGGGACCAGTATTCGGGATGCACGCTGATCATCAGGATGGTGTACTGATCCAGATCCAACTCGCCATTGTGCAGATGCAATTCCGAGTAATAGTCGTACTGAAGATTCTCTCGTTCGAGCCAGCCGAGCAGCCGCCACTCGGCCGGAGCCATGCCGCATGGCAATCGACCGGCGATGGGATCGGTCACTTCCTCATCCTCTCGAACGACGTTTCCCGGTTCCGGTCGCTCGAATGACAGCGGCAGGTACTCCTCGTCCTGAAATCCCCAGGCATTGAATGTTCCTGCTCCGGTGTAGCGAATGAGATCCTGACGAGCATTCACAGTTGGCGTGTCTGGCAGGCGATCTGCATTGACGTAGTTACTGCGGCCTCCGAAGTTGTTATAGGCCAGCCATGTGTTGGTTGAAGCGAGAACGGCGATTTTCGCCTGAGGCTTCGCGGGCGCGACGATCCATGGAAACGAAAAAAATGTTCCGGTCTGCTCACTTTTCGCATGAAGGTAATACAGACCCGATCGTTCGGGTCCAACAACGTACTGCGTGTGATGCGGACTATTGCCGTAACCCACTTTGTTCCAGCCGACACCCGTCTGAGTGAAATCTCCGTCTGGAAGAATCTGCATGACGGCACGCGGGCCGTGTTCATCAAACCAGCCCAGAAGTTTCACGAATTCCCGGTGCAACCCGTATCGCCAGAGACTCAATCGATACGGTTCGGTCGAGTGGACGCGAAACTCGGAACGCTCTCCGGATTTCACAGCTCGCGGCCAGACATATCCCAGCAGGCCATCGGTCAGCAGACGAAATTGATGCGGGCGATGGGCATCTACCGTCATCTGCGAGTGTTTCGATCCATAACCCTGTTTGACCAGAGTCACTTTATAATCACCCGGATCCAGGTCAGCTTCGACCGCACCTCGCGGCGTCGAACGCACGATGGCACGCGTCTCCCCCTCGAACCGAAATTCAATCAGGACGTCGGCCAATGCCACGTAGTTTTCGTCACTCACATAACCGATCAGCATGTGTGAAATATCCTTTCGATTAGAGTATCAATAAATTCCTGCGAGGAGTCTGTCCCGATATACGAAAACTGTGAGCCGCAAGGCGTGAGGCCAATGGTAGTCGATTTGCGATTATAGTAGCCATCACTCGCCGAGTGATGAATGCCGAGGGCCGCGTTTTGCGGCCTTCGTCACTCGGCGAGTGACGTCTACTTTGTTAAATCGAGTGCCATTGGGCGCTAGCCGCAGGTAATTCGCTTGCAAAAAAAGGCGGCTAGCGCCTTGCCGCTCACAAAACGGAGGTAAACAGACAGACTCCTAGCGCGACTTTCGCACCAACCGCCAGACATCGGGTTGCATGTTATTACCCGCGATCATCCACAACGAACCATTGTGGACCACAAGGCTGGCCGCATGTCGTGGCTTCCATGGTGTGTTTTGGAGTTCGGTCCACTTGATGCCATCGGCCGAGTACCACACATCGTTTCGATTGCCGCCCTTCTCATGATAGCCTTCCATCACCCAGAGCTGATTGTCCCACACGGCGACATCATGGTACTGCCGCGGATGCCAGGGAGCCTCAGCAGTGTGCTGCGTCCATTCGATTCCGTCGGCCGAACTCCAAACATCATTATGGAATTTGCGTTGAGGTGTGGTCGGAGTATCGTAGGTCCCGCCACCGAGGATCCAGATGCGGCCGTTCATAACGGCGCTCCCGCCAATCATTCCGCGCGGCGACCAACACGGCTCCCGGGGAGTAATTTCCTGCCACTCGACCCCATCAGTCGATGTCCAAACATCGCGATAGAATTTCTCCTCCCCGCCTGCAAAGGCCGGCATCGATTGACCACCAATCACCCACAACTTGTCGTTATGAACGACAGTGTAATGCAGGACGCGCTGTGCCCAGGGGACATCTCTTCCTTTGTTAACATAGTTCCATGTCGCTCCGTCGGTCGAGTTCCAGACATCGTTTTGATAGTGCCCCTGGTTGCAGTCCCCCCCGATGATCCACATCTTGTCGCGATAGACTGCGTAGCCCGCCGTATGACGTCCCTCCCAGTCGCTCGCAGGATCAAAGGAGCGATCCTTAAATGTGTTAGGCTTGACCAGCGACCATGTCGCCCCGTCTGGTGAGGACCAGACTTCGTTGTTGCAGATCATGGGGAAAAACGTCCGCTGGGCCGGATCGGGATTCCACCCACCAAGCAGCCACATTTTCCCGTGATAGCTGAGGAGGCCAGCACCATCGCGCGCCGCCCAGGGTGCCGTCATCGTAACCGGCTGCCATTCGTACTCTGGGATCTCTGCGGCCTGAATGTCGAATCCAGGTGCTACCCATACCAACGACCATATGGCCAAACCCAGCAGGCTGCGAAAAATTGTCAGCATGTTCTTTCCTCATGACAAGCGCGGAAGAGAGATTTCCGCCGCATCGTACACGGTACGCGACGCAGGGCAACCGGAAACAAACTTCGTCGCATCTTCGCGATCGTCATACGGTTGTAAAAGGACTGCGCCGAAGTAGGTCCTTTCTGCCGGAAAGGACTTTGCAGCTTGCTGCAACCTGCGACCGGAGCCAGGTTGCTGACACGATAACGCGACGGCGTTGAGCGGACGTCCGCACTTGGGTTCGCCTTGCGGCGAAAGTCCTCCTCGGCAAGGAGGACCTACGCAGGTCCTTTCTGCCGTTTTTTCTCAGCGGAAACCACCGAACTCTACTTCACGTGGCCAGAAATGATGTGCTTTGTCCCGAAGCTCCTGCCTCCCGGATTGTGTTCCAGGGTTGGAGCCCCGGAACGAGAATTGGCGGCCTCAATCCACGCCGCGTGAAGTGTATTTCGCAATTGGCTACTACAGTCGGTCTTCAGCCGCCCATAGAACTCGACGTGCTTCATCAGCTCGCAGGAAGTGTGGACGTGGCTGATTGCCAGGGGTACTTGATTCATCGTCACCGGCGTGAATCATGCGTTTCTTTGGCGGAGTAAAAGCGGTGTTGGAATTCTTTGTTTCTGCGGCCACAACAGGCCCGGCAAGCGATGGTTTTTCGGAAACATGTTTGGCGTCGGAGCCTTGAGCGTTGCGATTCAACAGGGCGCGAATGACGTCACCTCGCATGAGCAAGCCGCAGACAATGCCGCTCTCATTCACAACAGGAATCGCGGTATTGGCACATGATCGAAATAAGGGCTCGGCAGAAGCAACAGTAGCGTCCAGTCGCACGGATTCGACGTGTCGGATAACCAACGACTGAATAGTCATGTCCTGAGCCGGGTTCGTGAGCAGAATTCGTACAATGCTGCTCTCGCAAACGACACCGATGAGTTTTCCGCCAGCATCAGTGACAGCCATCAGATCACAGTCGCTGATGATCAATCGCTCCGCGACTTCTCGAACGGTAGTCGTTTCGGTAGCGACCAAACCATGACGAATTCGCATTAAATCTCGAACGGAACACTGCTGCACAGTACACCTCCTGACGCTGCTGGGGAATCGCAATAAACGCGGGGTGCGTTTTGTCAGCGTCAATTCACTCGTCGAAAAATTTGCCGCAGAAGCACGGCCGGTTTGGTTCGAGTGTTAAAATCGGTGTAACCGGGAATCAGTTACAACGGACGCTGTTGAAGACAACCGTATGTCTCCAAAAAGACTCTTGTTCGCCAATCCGTTACAGGCGTTACAAAGTCAGCGTCCTGCCAGCTTTTACAAGAATGTTTCGAACATAAATTCATGTTGTTCCAGTTATGTCGGTTGAAGATCACGCCAACGGCAGCCGCCTTGCCTCAAAGGAATGGTCCAGAAATCAAGCACATCAGCCTTTCCAGGCTGATATGTTATTCTTCGTGTCAGGCTAAAAAGCCTGACGTACTTGAATGGCACTATTCCAAAGCAAAGGATTTCTCCGTTGGCAGTCAGTTCAGACAGGACAGAGACGCTTGGCCTGAGTAGCATGAAGAACGACTTTTGCTGTTCCCTCGAAAACAAGGCTCTGAGAATATGACATTGCCGAAGTTGCAGTCATGCCGATTCTTCCTGTTCGCGTCTTGCCTCACACTCTGCTCAATTACACCCTGCGCGGTCCACGCTGAAGACAAACCCGCACCCGTGAAAGTACCGGCAGCGCTGGCTGACACGCCAGCCGACATGAAGGCGTACACAGAACCGTTGGCTCATACTTCGTTCAAGATTGATATGTTGCCGATTGCGGGCGGAAAGTTCCTGATGGGCAGTCCCGACGCTGAAGCAAATCGAGGCGACGACGAAGGTCCGCAGCATGAAGTGGAAGTCTCACCATTCTGGATGAGTAAATTTGAAATCACGTGGAACCAGTACGAAGTGTGGAGCGACCGAATCGATTCGCTTCGACGAGCGGCCTATGGAAAACCATCAACGCTGCGTGACAAAGTGGCCGACGCGGTCACTCGTCCAACACCGCCTTACACTGATATGAGCTTCGGCATGGGGCGCGAGAACAATCCAGCGATCTGCATGACTCAGCACTCAGCCCGCATGTACTGCGAATGGCTCAGCGCGAAAACCGGACGCTACTATCGCTTGCCCACGGAAGCAGAATGGGAATACGCCTGTCGTGCCGGCACGACGACAGCTTACTCTTTTGGTGACGACACAACCGAACTGGACGCGCATGCATGGTTCGATGGGAACAGCGACGGGAACTACCATCCGGTCGGAAAGAAAAAACCAAATCCATGGGGACTTCATGATATGCACGGCAATGTGGCCGAGTGGGTGCTGGACCAATACGCTCCGGATTCCTATGCGCGTCTCACAGACAAGCTTGCCAGCGATCCTCTGAATGTTCCGCTCACAGAATATCCTCGCATGGTGCGAGGCGGTGGATGGGATGACCCTGCCGAAATGCTGCGAAGCGCGGTTCGGGAAGGCTCCAGCGAAGATTGGAAGCAGCAGGATCCGCAACTGCCGCAAAGCATCTGGTACTTCACTGATGCACTGGGAGTCGGTTTGCGAGTCGTGCGGCCGTTTATGGAACCGGACGCCGAAGCGCGCGTGATTAAGTGGGACAAGAGCGAGCCACCGCAAAAAGATCCTGAAGAAGTTCTGTCGAACGACTAGTTCGGATACAAAGGTTGGCGTTAACTTGCCTGCAATTTTTGAATATCGATACCAGGTAACCACCGACGACGTTGATGGCGTTGGGCACGTGAACAACATCTCTTACCTGAGATGGATGCAGGATGCGGCAGTGGCTCACTCAACCGCCCAGGGCTGGCCGTCCAGCGCCTATCATCAACTTGGACACGGTTGGGTGGTGCGATCGCATGCCATTGAATATCTCGTGCCCGCATACTCAGGCGACGAAATTGTCGTAAGAACATGGGTGGCCAACATGAAGCGCGTGACTTCAATGCGTCGTTACGAACTGATACGCACTTCTGACGACAAAAAGCTTGCGGTTGCCTCAACCAACTGGGCCTTTGTAAAATTTGAAACGCATCAGCTTTGTCGAGTCCCCACTGAAATCCTCAGTGCGTTCGAAATCGTACCGGACGCAGAAATTCACAGTTAAGCACATTCACAAAATAAAGTACGTCAGCCTTTCCAGACTGACTTGTGCTTCTTCATGTCAGGCTGGAAAGCCTGACGTACTTTTCAGATAGTCTCGAATCATGTCAAATTCTTCTGCACCTCACTATGACGCAATTCTGGTCCTTTCCTTTGGAGGTCCGGAAAAGCGGGAAGACGTGATACCATTTCTCGAAAACGTCCTGCGCGGCAAACCTGTACCTCGGGAACGCCTGCTGGAAGTTGCCGAACACTACTATCACTTCGGTGGTGCCAGCCCGATCAACGAGCAATGCAGTACACTGATTGCCTCATTGCGAAAGGAACTTGACGCCCACGATCTTCACATGCCGATCTACTGGGGCAACAGAAACTGGACTCCTTTTCTGAATGACACCATGATCCAGATGAAGCAAGATGGTGTTAAGCGGGCCTTAACGTACGTCACATCCGGCTTCAGTTGCTATTCGGGCTGTCGTCAGTACCGCGAGAACATTGCCGCCGCGCTGGCTCAGCCAGAAGCGGAAGGTTTGCAGATAGACAAACTGCGAGTTTTCTACAATCACCCGGACTTCATTGCGGTTCTTGCAGAACAGGTTGGAGAAGCAATGGGTGAGTTTCTGGAAGAAGCTCGCGACCACGTGCATATTGCGTTCACGGCCCACAGCATTCCTCTCAGTATGTCAACGACGTCGGACTACGAGAAACAACTGCGCGAATCATGCAGGCTGGTGGCAGAGCAACTCAACATACCGGAATCGCGTTGGAAACTTGTGTATCAGAGTCGCAGTGGCCGACCGCAGGATCCCTGGCTGGAACCAGATATTCTGGATCATCTCAGAGACTGTAAATCCGCCGGCATCGACAAGGTTGTGATTTCGCCAATTGGATTTCTGTCAGACCACATGGAAGTTCTCTACGACCTTGATGATGAGGCTCGTCGATTCTGTGATGAGCATTCCATTTTCATGGTTCGAGCTGGAACACCGGGGAACCATCCGCGATTCGTCGGCATGGTTCGAAAACTCATACAAGAGCGAGTCAGCGGCTCGCCGCGCGAATGCGCAGGGCAATTTCCTCCAAATCATGACGTGTGCCCTGTCGATTGTTGCCCTGCTCCTGTGGCCCGGCAGCGGCCAGACGCAGTCGGCAAATGAATCATTGTCGTTTGACAGATTACATTCGCGTTGCAAAAAAGAGCCATAGGTCCCCGACAGGAATTCTATGACTCTTCATGTTTGACTTCATCAACGACACACCTCACACAGAGTGTGACAACTAGCCCTCAGTTTCCTGCTGGAGGAATGTGAGTTTATTTGTACGCGAAAATTTTTCCGGGTTGCTTAGAAATTTATCCCGTGTCTGTTTCGAAAAGAAGAAGTAAACCCTGGAACGGTATGTCACGCCAAGTTCAATGTGTCCCGCCTGAACAATCTTATCATTTACCAGCGACACCGGATCACAGCCATGTAAGGCTGGAATGAAGCGATCAGGGCTGGCCTTGAATCGGTCAAGCTCTTCTGCGGAAGTCAGCAGGTAGCACACGCCCTGAAATTCGTACTTGAACTGAGGTGCTCCGGTCTTCCATTGTTCGGATTCTGTCAGAGAAACCGGCGAAAATCCGTGTAAACCGATCTGCTTGTCCGACTCGCGGCGCAGGGCTTGAGTCATTGCTTTTTCTGCAGTGTCAGGCAGTGTTGGCGATTCGCTTGATGCTACGCTGTGGCCTACTACCTTGTCGATCGAATCTCCGGAAGTGGCTCCGGCAAGTTCAATGTCCTTTGTTCGGTCAACAGGGACAGAATCCAGCGAAGACTTTTCGGCAGTGCGATCCGTCGCGGCAACCAGAACTTCTGATTTCCTCGACCGCGAAGCAACCCGCACATCCGGGGTGCCGGAAGTGCCTGCAGCTTGAGCCACTTGTGTATCGCGATTGCCTGTTGATCGTTTAGCTGGGGCACTGAAGCGAAACAGTCTTGCAATGTACCCTGACTTGCCTGGTGAACCGACATCCTTCGAAAGGATACGACCATCCGGCGAGACAATGACGTCCGTCGGAAGCGCCGATATGCCGAAACGAGATACGAGATCCTTGCGATCATCGGAATTGATCTTCACCCCAATGATCCCGGCCCCCAATGCAGAATTAACATCCGCTGAACTTAGTACTTCCGTTTCCATTACGCGACATGGTCCGCACCAATGGGCGTGAAAATGAACCACCATTGGAACGTTCTGCGCTTTGGCAAGTGCCTCCGCTGATTCGAAATCTGATTGCCAACCACCTGAGTTGCCGTCACTACCCGCATTTGCCCAGTTAGCTGTCAGCAACGTCAACGCAAATAAACATGCCATTGTTCGCGTACCGTGAATCTTTGCTGAAACCCCTGAAATCTCCTGACCATCGAATTCGTCAGCTCTCAACATAACTCAAACCTCCCACTGTTCAGTTCTCTCCGAAGCACACACCACATGTGGCTCAACGTGTTTCATTGTTGAAGATCTAGCGAGTTGAATTCTTCCCTGTCGCCTGGCTGCGTAGAGCGGCCATCTCACCACAAACTCGGAGAATGTTTACAATCTTCATGCCCCTGTGTCTACCGAAAACGCCACCCATACCCACAAGTTCAGGGCTGCTTAATTGTGCAGCCCTTTCTGGTTGACATATTCATCCCAGTGTGTAATCTGCCGTGGTCTATGGGTGGTCAGTGGAAGCAGTTGCGACGGAGCGATGTGACTTTCTGCATTACGGCTGACTAATCCTTTGATGGTCTGGTTGAGTGGCGTTTGCCCGGGGTGATACCACCTCGGGCTGTGACAGGATTGCTGACAACGTGTCAGCAGCCTTCTTCCACCAAGTAATTAGGAGTAAGGAATGCAAGGAATTTCATCTCAGCGTTGGTTTGGTCTGACATCGGCCTGCCTTCTGGCAGTGCTGATTGCATCACCCGAGAACGCAGAAGCAAGACGATACCGAAGCCATGGTTCAAGTGGCTCATCGGGATCAAGTGGTTCTTCCGGTAGCCATGGATCCAGTGGATCCTCAGGCGGCTGGTATAGCAGTCACGGATCATCCGGATCGTCCAGCTCACATGGATCCAGTGGATCATCTGGCCGCTGGCACAGATCTGGATCGTCCAGCTCACACGGGAGCAGCGGATCTTCTGGTGGCTCGTACAGCAGCCATGGTTCATCGGGCTCCTCAAGTTCACACGGCAGCAGGGGGTCGTCAGGCGGCGGCGTGGTTTATCACAGTGCGCCTATGCATCACAGTGCGCCTATGCATCACAGTTCGCCAGGGCATCACAGTGATCATTTGGAAACTCCACTCCAGCCATCTGCCAGTGATGTCAAAATTTTGGCACCTCCAGTAACCAGCAGCACAGATCGCTCGTCTGCGATTCTGGTTGTTAAAGTTCCTGAAGACGCGACGGTCTACCTCGTTGATCAGAAGATGACACTCACGGGAACCGAGCGACGATATCGTATTCCGTTGGCTGATCCAGGCAAGGAATACACCTATCCGATTCGTGTTGAAGTCGTTCGAGACGGCAAGACTCTCGTTAGCCGTTCGGAGCAAAAGCTCCGCGCGGGTCAGCGATTCGATGTTGTTGTTGCGGAATCCGTAAACAACGGCGAGTTCGTAGCAAAGCGATAAAGACTGATTTGGCAGTAGCAGATGCTTGGGTGCCTCCCAACGGATCGGGAGGCATCGGGCACCTGTTTTACTGCCTCTGTTCAATTGGGAAAAGTTCGCCACCGACCAGTTCTTTCTGTTTCCGCAGCACTTGCGACCTCTGTGCTGAATCGCTTTGTCTGGAGATTGACGCCCATGATCTCACCAATTGACAAACAAAATCCGTCCACGCTGAAGGATCTGGCCTCAGTGGCCGATTCGCAAGAATCCGATTTGCTTCAGCCGGGACCAGAGTCAAAGAAACACCCTCGCTGGCGCAGAGTGATGTTCTGCTGCGTCAATGTTTGGCTGTTCATGCATCTCACTGCCATCATCACTGCGCCTGCGACCGTCGGTCCGTCATCGCAGACTTCTCGTACCGTCTGGGAAGCCGTCTCACCGTATCTGCAGGGACTCTATCTCAATCACGGCTTTCACTATTTTGCGCCTCAGCCGGGAAGCAGCAATCTTGTTTCCTGGTCTGTCACGCAACAGGATGGCAACGTCGTATCCGGAAGATTTCCGAATTTCGATATCGCGCCACGACTGTTATACCATCGGCATTTTATGCTGTCGGAATTCCTTGGAAATGCGTCGCCCGATGAGCAGGCGATCATAGCAAAAGGGTTTGCACGAAATCTCTGTCGTGAATATGACGGGGCATCGGTTTCAGTTTCTACTGTGCGTCACGACTTGCCGACGATGGAACGAGTTCGCGCTGGTGGGAAACTTGATGATGGTGACCTGTACGAGGAACTGCCTCTTGGAACTTTTTCACGGGAGGATCTCCAGTGACTGTTCGCACTATTGCAGCGCATTGTCTCCGCCCGGTCCAGGTCGTCGCTTCGGCATGGAACACGTTCTGGTATTCTCCAGGTGATCCGACTGTCCTTGGTTTCATGCGCCTGTTCGTTGGCGGCATGTTGTTCTATACGCATCTGGTTTGGGGACTGAATCTTCAGGCATTCCTTGGATCTTCCGGTTGGAACAGCCCTGACGTTCTGGTGGTGGTGCAGGAAGGTCAGATGGCACCATCATTCTGGTGGTACGTGACTGATCAATGGCTGCTGCCAGTGCACTGCGCCTGCCTGGGAATTCTGTTTCTATTCTGGATTGGCTTTGCAACGCGAGTGACATCGGTCCTATCGATGGTCATTACGATCTCATACTCCTATCGCGCTCATATGTCCAATTTCGGTTTGGATCAGATCAACGCGATCCTTTGTCTGTATCTCTGCATTGGCCCCAGTGGTGCCGTTCTGTCTGTTGATCGCTGGCTTGCTGTCTGGAAAGCGCGACGAAGGGCGGCGCGGCGGAAGTTAAGCTTTGTCATTCCGCCGGTTAAGCCTTCCATTACTGCAAACCTTGCAATTCGACTCGTTCAGATTCACTTTTGTGTGATTTATACCTACGCCGGACTTTCAAAACTGCAGGGAGGTGCCTGGTGGAGCGGTGAAGCCGTGTGGCTGGCATTTGCAAACCTGGAATATCAGTCCCTTAACATGACATGGATTGCCTGGTATCCATGGATTAGTGACCTGATGACTCACTCCACAATTATGTGGGAAATCTCTTTCGCGGCCCTCGTGTGGGTTCGACCGGTCAGACCCATCGTACTCGCGATCGGATTTGGCTTACATGCCGGAATCGGCGGAATGATGGGACTGTGGACATTTGGACTCATCATGATCTTTGGTCACCTCTCATTCTGGCCGGCGGAAACGGTGTACTGGCTCGTCGGTCGAATTCCGGTTCTCCGTAGTTTGCTCGGCAACGGGCCTGTGGCGACGACAGCACTTTTGTCCACGAGCGCTCGTTTGGTGACGAACGGGGCGGTCATAGCAATGGATTCAACATCAAAGAATGAATTGTTTGCGACACGTGAACTGCCAGCATTGCTATGGGTCGATCGCGAAGTGCGGCGAAGTTTGAAGAGTCTTCAGTATTTCTGGGAGCGAGGATTTCGTTGTCGGGTTTCCTCCAATATGCAGGAGGCGAATACTGATCGGGAAGTCACGCATCCGGCCGCAATTGTTCTGATCGGAACCGAACTTCCGGATGACGACGTTGCTGTATTCCATGACGATCACTACTCAAGGCCAGATGCGCAACCACTGTTCATGGTCCTGACGGAAGCCCAATCGCAACGACTGAACGGACGAATTCATACGCCGGGAAGTCACGTTCTCACGGGCAAAGTCAGCCTCGGGCGTCTTCGTCGGAAGATCGAGGACAAGCTTTTTGAAACCGAGGCACCTGACAACCGACTGGCGCGTGAGCACGAACAATTGCCAGCCTCAAATTCTAATGTGGGAGTCAACTGATGTGTCAACGCTGTTCGCTTAACCTGTCTGGCTTGCTGACGTTTGTTCTCTTGCTGGTTGGTTGCGCAGAGAGAATTGATACGTCGGCGGAGTTTCTGGAAGTCGCCCATAAGCACGAACGCGATGGGGAACTTCCGGAAGCTGTCGCTGCCTACGGAAAGGCCCTGGAACTTGATAAGCAAAATCCGACGGCGTGGTATGACCTCGGCGTTGCCTACTCTGCCATGGACCAGTTTCCGGAATCGATCGAAGCCTACTCAAGGGCGATTGATCTGGATTCCGGCATGGCTCAGGCATTCAATAATCGTGCCGCTGCTTACGCGCGGCTGCAGCAGTTTGAGCAGGCTATCGCCGACTGCGATCGCGCCGTCGTACTAAATCCGGACGACTATCTGGCATGGCGCAATCGAGGTTTGGCTCGACATGACCATGGTGAACTGGATGGAGCTCTGAGCGACTATGATGAATCGATCAGAATCCACGGTCGAAGTGCAGAGACTTATCATTATCGCGGTAACGTGTTTCTCGATCGAAAACAGTGGAGTCGTGCACTTGAGGACTTCGAGCAGGCGATTCATCTGGATGAGCAGATGTCCCCGGCATGGCTGAGCCGCGCGATCACTCTGGCAAGACTGGGACGCCCAGAAGATGCTGAGGTCTCACGCGCGAAAGCGAAGGCACTTGGAAGCAAAGTGGATGACGTGATCGTTGCGGACTTGCTGCCGGTAGAAACAGTGCAGGAAGAAACAGCTCCACTAACGGCAGAAAGCTCACATCAACAGGCGGTGGGGTTTGTTCGAACGCGGTTCGCAGATGAAAAAACTGTTCTTGAACCTGCAGACGCGCCATGGGACTTAGCGACAAGCAAGGGCGAGACCAAACGAAGATTCATCGTCCGCGTGGTCAATGCGTCTTCGGACGATGCAGCTATCACATTTTCAGCACAGGAGCTTGAGAAAATTCAGAACGACGCAGTTGATACTACGCTTGTCGTTCTCCGGGTTGATGTTGGTCACGAAGAAACTCCAGACGTCGGGAAAGAGTCAGACAAAGAGCAAGAACCTGCGACCGAGAACGATCCCAAGCCGCTACAGAAAGACTCGGCAGGTTTTACAGTCGTGCGGACGATCGAAAACTGGACGCCCGATTTGTCCAAAATGCAGCCAGTTGTCTGGTCTTTGCCGCTCGCGGCGAACGCTGAAACTGCCAAAACAGATCCGGTGGTGTCTGCGAAAAATTCAGACTGATCGGTTGAATCGGCTCGGCACAGATGCAAGGTTTCCAATTGCGACATTTCGCGAACCCTTCGGTTGTCGATTTTGTCTAAAGGGTGTAAACTTGCGACCAAAGTTCGTTCCGCGATCGTGGCGAAACTGGCAGACGCGCATGCTTCAGGAGCATGTGAGGTAACACTCGTGCAGGTTCGATTCCTGTCGATCGCATTCCCCAAAACGTCGTAACGTAAACGTTGCGACGTTTTTTTTCCCCGATTCGCAACGCTCAACTACGTCGCATTGGGAAGTTTTGAGAATCCCACGCCCTACTGGCAATGTTCAGATTTGTTCTATTCGGACGTCCCAGCCAGATCCAATGTAACATTGACCACTTCGCACTTTGGATGCGATGTCTTTAGTGCGAGTTGGAAAGGTCCAGTTTGTGAATCTGGGACCTTTTCCCAGTCAATGGCAATTCGCAGCGCCAAGATTGCGCTAATCGTATGTTCGGATTCACCATCCCGCTTAATCGAACAAAATGGGAGATTGCTGTCTAAATCGACTTCGAATGGTTCATCGTCATCTGACGAAAGAACCAGAATCCTATCAGAAGTAGTTTCTGCATTTCGCGTGAAATGTAGCGATTGCGGCAGGCATCGGATCGGGGGGGCCGGATCGCAGATTAATGAGGGATTTCCAAGCGTGGTTTTTGTATCGCTCGTTGCAGCAACGATCCTGAGTTGCAAGCTAAATCGTTCAAAGATTTTTGGTTGGATTTCCAACTCAAAAGTATACGTACGGGTGACAATATCCTTCCCGAATATTGAATCGTTATCAACTCGGATCAACGTACTCGTAACATCTGCGGGAATGTTCGTGTCTGCGATCAAATTTAAAATCCAGGGATCGCTTCCGGCAGCTTCAAGGGTTGAGAGTTCGATCTGCGTGGTGAATGCGGCCAATTCGGGAAACCGTATCATTGTGACCGGTGGCTGTTTCCAGATTTGTGGCAAACTTAGTGGTGGGCCGTGCAGATGCAGTGAGACTGTTTCAACAGGAGTTTTCAGAGAGTTCGTGTGAATTGCCACTTCGACATCCTGATCCCCGAGATCCGGGCTGGTGACTTCCAATATCAGTTCCGTTCGTTCTCCGGGCGCCAGTGTCCATTGCGTAAGTTTAGGAACCGTACAAGAACAGCTCGGCGAAATATCGACAATCTTAATGACTTGACCTCCGGTGTTCTTAAGAACGATGGTTTTCTGATTTACGCCACCATCCTTGTATTCTACGGTAAAAACGTGTGAATCGAGCTCTAGCATTGCTTCACCTTGTTCACAGCCAGACGTTGCCATGAGTACAACGGTGTAACTCGAAAATACGATGATATGCTGAAGCAAAACAGCAGGGAGAATGTTAAAAGACATCGCCTTCGATCGCGGTTTGGGGGGCATCAATATCAAACACATTATGGAATTTGTGCAACATCGGAAGAGTCAATCGTACCAAGTGCCCGCCAAACGTTCTGATCAATGGATTGTGACACAAATTTCACAGACCCATCGCCTAAAAGTGTTTGGCAGCCGCCAAGATGCAGACTTCTTGCCGAATACAGGCCCGCTCCACCACCACTGCCACCTGAGCAATCTGGTATTGTGGAATTCGGTGGCAGGATTTGATTATAGGTCGTTACACCTAGGGAATGAAAAAGCCATCCATGTCCACTAAACGATGAGTGACTGGAAGTTGGTGAGACATTCGTTCGACAGAGTACGATCGTTTCATCGGGAAGTGGGGGAAATATCATGCCCGGCAGGTACGCAATGTCACGCGACGGCACATACCTGTCCGGCGTCTCGCCACCGATGAGTCGCTCGCTGAACGCAATGGTATTTGAGAGACCGTCAGTGACATCGCTCGCCGGGACCCCTTTCGCACGACGTCCAAAGCCGTCTCGTGCGGAATTCGGGACTGGCGCATCGGGCGTAGTACCTCCATGCGGCGAAGTACCGTGACACATCAAATAATTTGTCGTTCCGGGCTTACCATGGTCGCTGGGACAGAGAAAAACGGGGATTGCAGTCTTGATGATTTCGGCATTGTGTTGACTCAAGGGCGGATCCGAGGACAGATCCCAAACGTCGCCCTTCAAAACCACCCTAGCTTGAACTGTAGAATGTTCCAAGTAGGGAAGCAAACAGAAGTGGGCCGATACCTGGTAAGGGAATTCCAGTCCCGATACGGACTGGAGCTCGGTTGACAGTTCGAGTGGAAATCTTTTGTACGAGGATTCAAATCCATGCATTGCAACGCCGAATTGCCGAAGATTATTACTGCACCAAATTCGTCGAGCACTTTCTCGAGTACTCTGGACTGCAGGCAACAACAGAGAGATTAAGAGTGTGATAACGCTGCAACTGACAAGAATTTCCACCATTGTCACACCCGAGCGAGTAGATCCGCTATCGCGCACTGCGACGATATCAGATGCTCTGGTATGGGACTTGGAAAGCATGGACCTTCGTCTCCAAAAGACCGCGACAATGAGAAAAAAAGCCCCAAACAACATCGTGGTAACGAACTGATTCAATGGAATATGCATGTAGCGATCCGTCCAGTTCCGAGACAGATGAAGTGCTGTCCCATCCCAGCCAGCGGCAAGCAATTTTTCTTTTGTTATCCACTGGCGCGTCCCATATTCGGCAACGAGTAATTCGTCGTCCTTCCATTTCAAAACTGCAACGTAATGAGCTTCGCCGCGTGGGAGCGTTACTGGCACAATCGCTGGCGGGCATTCACTGGAAGGAGACTCCTTCCAGCGAACGCCCCAGCAATAGTACCCCAGGGACTCGGCTTCCATCTTGAGTTCAAGTAGTGACGCATCCTTCCCGCGTCGGGGCAACCGAAATGCAATATCCTGCGCGGAAAGATCACCGCCAAGCTCTGAGACACACATGGCGAGCGCCTCAGCGCCACAGGGAACCGAAGTTTTCGGCTTCTCTGGCGGAATTTGCACTGCGAAAAACGCACCCAACATCAGCCACATCGTAGTCCGAGCCCCGCCGAGATTCAGTCAAATCAGAACAAGCCCGGTGGCATCGTACTACAGTCTACACCAGATTGCGTCAGACTGGATGCGTCAGAGTACGTCCCAACGCATGCGAACGTACCCAGGCCCCAGCTAGGATCGACGGGAGACATGCATTGAAAATCTGAAAATCCCTGAGCATTTCCTGTGCATGTGTTATTCGTCGTTTTGTTACATGCTGTCGTCGTCACGCTAGAATTTACCCAACATTTCTCATCCGGTTGATAGGTAATACATTTCTGATACGTGTGCATTTGATATGTGAATGTGTAAGTGCCACCTGCCATCGGGTATTCATAGGATCGAGTCCTCCACCCCGCATCAACACATGTCGTGCATCCACCCGTAATTGGATATGGGAATGCACAATACTAAACCTGATTGCCTCGAACCTCCGCAAGGTCACCATCAGACAAGCTTGCAACCTGGGACGGGTTCAGGGACCAAAAGCAGCACACTGCAATTACTGCGACGCACGTTAGAACTCTCATAAACGTCATTCCCTACTCGAAAACCAGCGTCCTTGGCGTTTCGCAGCGACTATCGCAGCGATGATCATGAACACCGAGCACGCAACAAACACCTTCTGCACATAACCAGTCGATTCAGGTGAAGCATTGACGGGTTTCGGCTGTTTGTCAGCCAATATGGGTTTGGACGTATTGAACGAACGCATTCGTTCTTCGTACAACCGTGCACCGCCTTCTCCACCAACATAGTGTGTCAACGGCGTGGTGGAACCAGGTCGAATGGTGAGGACTTCCGTCCCATTCGGCATCTCGGGGACGAATGTTTCGGCAGGGATCTCGGTATTGATCGATACCGATTGAACGGTGACCTCTCCACTGTAGAAATTCCGGTACTGAATTTTTGCCGGAAACCATCGTACCTTCCTGAACAACGGGTCATTGACCTCCGTATACTGCACCACATCGACGAAACTTGGGAAAGATCCTTCCGGCAGGCGGATCGTTTTTCCGTCGCCTGGATTTGGGACCACGGGGAGCACCGCAATTCGCCGCAACATAAAGCCACATCGTTTAGAGAACCAGGCTGTCACGTTATGCTCTGGCCCACCGTCCACAAATGCCGCAACTTTTCCAATTGACAGCTTCACACAATCCTCCTCCTCGACCTTTTCTTCCGAAGAAACGGTCATCGCCATTCTCTTGCCAAGAAAGGCCGTGAGTGAATCAGGAATGTGAAGGTGTAGTTTGTGAGTCCCGAATCCTCCAGCAATGTGCTGATTCGACATAAGTGTAATAGGCTCTACTGGCGTAACGTCAATTCGCTTTACAAGCGTTTGCTCGCGATCATGGTAATTCACTATGTATCCATTTTCCCCGTCAAAGCTCTCCCATATTCGACTGAGTGTTGTTGTATCTGGAATTAGTGCTGTCTCGCGAGTAAGCAACTGCTTTCGCCCGGACTTCGCCCATCTCCACTTATAACTAGGCTGCTGCTCCATATTCGTGAATTCCCAGGTAGGGGAGTCTTTCACGACATACTGCACATCAAGAGAATTGATGGACTGCTGAAATTCTTCCAAAGACGAAAGAATCTGAACCGCAACCGGATCTTCAGCGCCGCATCGTGCAGGACTCAAAATGGTTATCAAAAGAACAGCACGCCAATTCATGGACCGTTGCCTCTCAAGCAATTGAGGAAATGCACTGATTCAATCGACGACACCTGACCGATCCGACCTAGATAACGTGGCATCCGGAGTGGCATCCGGAGTGGCATCCGGAGTGGCATCCGGAGTGGCATCCGGAGTGGCATCCGGAGTGGCATCCGGAGTGGCATCCGGAGGGGCATCCGGAATAGCATGGAGAATAACACACGTAAATTAATTGACAAAC
>Ga0105054_10001157_pt1 | contig 43180 bp, 36 predicted proteins | sample BON02_FD_78091 | JGI IMG/M metagenome (GOLD analysis project Ga0105054, IMG submission 78091) | Freshwater microbial communities from Lake Bonney liftoff mats and glacier meltwater in Antarctica - BON-02 (megahit assembly) | ecosystem: Environmental > Aquatic > Freshwater > Ice > Glacier...
CGCGCGGTCCGTGTCGTCCAAGGGAAGCACGGCAAACACATGGATGCCTTCGAGCTGCGCTCGGTTGTAGCGGATCGTGCCGGGACGGTGGCGGTTCAGCTCATCGAGCACCTCCGCCAATGGGCGGTCGTTGGCCACCAGTTGGCGCTGTTTCCAGGCGTTTTGCACACTGGCAGGGTCGATGCTGGCCAGCAGCTCGACACCGTCTGCGGTGATGCGTGCTCGCTGCCCTGCACCAACCACCGTGCCCATCGCTTCTGTGCCCAGCGCATCCGATGAGCGCGAGGCGGCCTTTGCCAGGGCCTTGGACTCGATCATGGTGAGCACCGTGGCACCGTCTTCACGCCCCACCACAAAGCGGGTGCCAAGGGCGCGCACACCGCCGTGTGGCGTTTCAACCCACAAAGGGCGATCTGCATCGTGGGCCACGTCCACGAGGATTTCTCCCTGGACCAATTCAATCGTGCGTCGGTTCTCGCTGAAGCGCAGGTTCACCGCGCTTGCGCTGCTGAGTGTGAGTCGGGTGCCATCTTGCAGGGTGTTGGATGCCCACCGACCGGTTGGCGTTCTGAGGTCGGACATCAGGTACGAGGGGGAGTGGCTTTGCAGAGCAAACCAGAAAGGCAGGCCCAGCATCAGCGCCAGTGCAAGGGTTCGCACAGCGGCTTTGGTGCGGTGCGGTTTGGGGTGTGGACCGGTTGCGTTCAGGACGGCACGAACCACGCGGGCATTGCCGTCTGCGCTGTCGCGCACCGCGCAGACCCGCGAGATAAAGCCTTCGATGTGCTGCGCGGCCTGCGCGTGTTGTGCATCCTCACGCTTCCAGGCCTCGAAGCCGGCGCGCGCGGCGCTGCGTTCTTGCTCGCGGTCGGCGCTGAGCCGGACAACCCACTCAGCTGCCTGCCGCGCGATGTTGTCTTTGGAAATCTGCGGCTGCGTTGGGCCCTTTGTCATGGCGGTGTCAATCCTGCACCACCCGATGCACCTGCGCCAATGCCTGAACCAGGTACTTCTGCACCATCCGGGTGGACACGTCCAGCTGGGTGGCCACCTCGGCGTGCGTCAGTCCATCGAGGTAGTGCAGCAAAAACGCATGGTGTGGCTTGTCGGCCAGGCCCTGCAGGGCGCTGCTGATCTGCTCCAAAGCCTGCAAGGCCTGAAGAATGTCCTCGGGCGATGGGAATCCCGCCACGTTGTCGGCAGCGAGCGCAAGCTCGGCCAAATAGGCCCGCTCGATCAGCTGGCGCCTTGCCCGGTCGACCAGCAGGCGCTTGGCGGTGGTGGTGAGGTAGGCGCGCGGCTCCCGCACACCAAGCAAGGCATCGCGGGAAGCAACGATGCGCAGGAATGTGTCTTGCGCAACATCAGCTGCGGTGTGGGCGCATCCAAGTTTTCTGCGCAGCCAGCTGTGCAGCCAGCTGTGGTGGTCGGTGTACAAGAGATGCATGTCACTTTGAATACGGATGTCTGCCTGCATACCAGTCCTTGATTCCGTCAACCGCTGATCTCAACTTGATAATGATAATGATTCTCATTATAAAATCAAAAGTCGTGTGCGGCAGTTCACCAGGAATCAAAATTTGTCTGAGCGGTGTCCGCTTCAAAGCTTTCGGAAAAAACCATCTGGTAAAGCACCTCTCTTCTCTTGCGGACGCGTGCTCACAGCGGCGATCTCGACGTGATATCCCTACTCAAGGGCGGTGTTTAGCCGACGAATTCTCACATCTGCATACAATAAGAGTGCGAATTATTCTTATTCGCAAAATCATTGAACAAAGGAATTCGTCAGATGTCATCACACGGCAGCGCGCCCCACCCACACGCCCCCATCTGGGCATTCAAACCTGCCAGCGCGACAGTGAGCGAGCTCTTTCCAGGCTCGGTCATAGGACTTGCCGTTTTGTTGACGTTGAGCAACGCGGTCCAGGCGCAGACCGACCCTGCCGCTACCCAGTCTCTCAAGGAAATTCAGGTCATCGACTTCCGCGGTGAGCAGTTGGACAGCCTGAAATACACGCGCGACCTCCAGAACACGCCCCGCATCATCAGCGTGCTGCCCAGCGATCTGCTGGAAGAGCAAAACGTCACCTCGATCAAGGACGCGCTGCGCAACATTCCGGGCATCAGCCTGCAAGCGGGCGAAGGCAACCCGCCCGGGGGCGACCAGCTCAAGATTCGCGGCTTCAACGCCCGCGACGACCTCAATGTGAACGGCATGCGGGACCTGGGCAACTACTTCCGCGATCCGTTCTTCATCGACCAGCTCGAGGTGGTGAAAGGCCCCAACTCGGCGTTCTCGGGCCGCGGATCGGCTGGGGGCACGGTGAACCTGGTGACCAAGAAGCCCAGTCTCACGCCGTTCAACCGCGCCGAGGTGAGCCTGGGCACCGACAGCTTCTTTCGTGCCACTGCCGACCTGAACCGACCCATCGACGACAACAGCGCGGTGCGCATCAACCTGATGACGCACCAGTCGGACAAGCCCGGGCGCGACGTGGCCGATGAAAGCCGCTACGGCCTGTACGCCGCTTACACCTGGGGTTTCAAGGAGAAGACCCAGATCACCGCCGATTTCCTGCACACCCGACAGGACGACCTGCCCGACGCCGGCCTGCCGCTGGACCGAACCAACGTGCTGGGCAACGGCGGCGTGCTGCCGCCTGGCCTGAATTTCGACAACTTCTACGGCTATCAGGATGACTACAAGAAGATCACCGTGAACCAGCTCGGACTGACGGTGCAACACGCTTTTTCCTCGGGCCTGGTGCTGCGCAACCAGACGCGCCTGAGCCAGGTCAGCAACGACTCCATCACCTCGTCGCCACGCATTTTGAGCGCCACCACGGCGCGCGGTGACACCAAGCCCCGCGACCAGGACGATCAGGGCTTCAACAACCAGACCGATCTGCTGTTCAGTTTCAACACCGGCGGTGTGGAGCACGACATGGTCACCGGTGTGGAGCTGGCGAAATACAGCTATGAGAACCGCCGCCGGCGCGACACCAAAGGACCGGCCACATCGCTCTATAACCCAGCGCAGCGCATGCAGGGCTCAGCCACACCGGTGTACGACGGTTCGGTCTACCGCTTCGAAACGCAGGAAGTCGGCGTGTACGTGCTCGACACCATGGCATTGGGGGACAAATGGGAGCTGAGCCTGGGTGGCCGTTGGGACCAGGTGGAGGCCAAAGCCACGCGGCGCGGCTTCACCGGCGCCAATGCCTCCGCCAACACCACCCACGAGCGCGAAGACAGCGAATTGAGCTTCAGCACGGGCCTGGTTTACAAGCTGCGGCCGGACACCTCGCTGTACGCGGCGTATGGCAGTGCGTTCAACATTTCCGGCACCTTTGACCGCAACCAGGTGCAACTGGCCGGCGGCGGCGCGACCGAAGCGATTGTGGGTGCGGGTTTCAGCACCCCGCCCGAGAAGGTGCGGGCGATCGAATTCGGTGCCAAGTGGGACCTGGGCTCCAACCTGGACCTGAACATGGCCGTGTTTCGCACCGAAACCAGCGAAGGACGCTTCCCGGCAGCGGTGGCCGGTGATGTGACCATCCCCAACGTCGAGTACCACATCAACGGCTTTGAGGTGCTGGCTGCAGGCAACGTGACCAAACGCTGGAAGCTCTACAGCGGCTACACCTACCTGCAGTCCAAGGTCACGTCGTCGCCCACCAACGCCTTTGCGGTGGGCCAGGCACTTGGTGGTACCCCCAAACACTCGTTCAACGTGTTCACCACCTACGACGTGAACAGCCAGTGGACGCTGGGCGGCGGAATGCAGTATGTAGCGGATCAAACCAGTGGCGTGCAGGCCGCGCCCACCGGAAACTTGAAGGTGACCATTCCCAGCTACGCGGTAGCCGACATTTACGTCACCTACAAGTTCTCGCCGGAGACCCAACTGCGTTTGAATATGTACAACGCCTTCGACAAACGCTACATCCAGCAACTGGCCGAGGGCGGCGGACAAGGCATCCCGGGCAGCGGGCGCCAGCTGATTGCAACCGTCCGGCACGACTTCTGACACGCTGCATGCTGGTCACCTTCGACAACATCCTGACCACTACGGAGTTAGCCGCCACGCGCGGCCAGCTCGCTGGTGCGCCCTGGGCCACCGGGCTGAGCGCTGGCCCACAAGCGCTGCTGGCCAAGAAGAACCAGCAGCTGCCCGAAAACTTCGCAGGCCTGCCCGACTTGCGCCGGGTGGTCATGCGCGCGCTGAACCGCTCGACGATGCTGTTGTCGGCGGCATTGCCCAACAAGGTGGTGCCGCCCAACTTCAACCGCTACACCCCCGAACACAGCCAATACGGCTGGCACACCGACAGCACGCTGCGCTACCTGCCCGATGGCAGTGCGCTGCGCACCGATATCTCGGCTACGTTGTTTCTCAGCGATCCAGAGGACTACGACGGTGGCGAGTTGCACATCGATGACACGCACGGCGCCCAACGCATCAAACTGGCCGCTGGCAGCCTGGTGATCTACCCCTCGGGCTCGGTCCACGAGGTCACCCCGGTCACACATGGTGAGCGCCTGGCCTGCTACCTGTTCATGCAAAGCGTGGTGAAAGACACCGAGTGCCGGCGCCAGCTGTACGAGATGGACCTGGCCCTGATGGACCTGAGACAGCGCTTCGGAGAGGCCGACCCAGCGCTGGTTCGTCTGACCGGCCTGTACAACAACCTGCTGCGGCGCTGGTCTGAATGCTGAGCATTGACATCGAACTTCTCGCATCCCGACATACGGCAAGGAGCGCTGTCAGCCACTTCCCCGAATTGGCTGTGCACAAAACGGCTTGAGATTTCTCAGGGCTGGAGCCATCGGGAAGGGTCTTGGATCCAGCGCCCACAAAATTCAGCTTCCACCACGAACTCACGGGTCGGGCGCTCACAGCGTTACAGCAGTCAGCACTGCGCCACGCTCCCGGTTGCGAGACAATGCTGACTGGCACCAAGCCAGCACATCCGAGGGCACCACCTTGCAGTTCACCGCCGTACTCACCCCCGCAGAAGAAGGTGGCTTCGTTGCCATGAATCCGGAGACCGGCACCACGACGCAGGGCGACGCGGTCGAAGATGCGATCTTCAACCTCAAGGAGGCCACAGCGCTGTACCTTGAGGCGTTTCCGCAAGCATCCGTAGGGCATCCCCTCGTCACCATGTTCTCATTGCCCGAGTCAGCAAATGCCCAAACTGCCTCGCGTTTCAGGCGCAGAGGTCATCCGGGCGCGACAGCGTTTGGGTTTTGAGAAGGCAAGGCAAAGTGGCGGCCACGTCGTCATGCGCCGTGCAGGCAAGGGGTGTGTCGTCCCGCTCCATGCTGAGCTGAAAGTTGGGACCTTGGCGGGCCTGCTTCGCCAGGCAGAGGTCTCTGCCGAAGACTTCGCTGCCAATCTGTGACGCTGTAGCCTCTCCCGTCTTTCAAGCAGAGCGCCAAACGGCGGGCTGTCAAACCCGATGTGTCCTGTTCGGTCTCACCCACCACCAAGCCCCCACCACCAGCAACGCAAACCCGGTGTAGGCCGTCACAAACGCCCACCACGGTGCCTCCCAATAGAGCAGGCGCGACAACCAGTGTTCGATGAAGCTCTCGCGGTAGCCCACCTCGCCCGCGATGCGGCGCAGGTCTTGTTCCCACACGGTCAGCGGGCAGAGCTGGCCGAACCAGGTTTGGCCGGCGATGAAGACCATCAGCAGCACATGCGTCAGGCGCAGACCAAAGCGCCGCACCCAGGCCCAGCCGCGCACGCCGCCGATCAGCACCAAGGGCAGCAGGCCGACCACGAACAGCACCACGCCCACATGCAGCGCGAGCATGCCATCGGCGAGCCAGCCGGCGAATTGGGAATTCATCATGCGATGGTGCCGCCTCTGCGCGCAGCGGTCAAAAAAAAGCCGCCGTCGCACCAGGCGAGGCGGCTTTCACGCAAGGCCTGATCGCTCAGGCGGCGCGACAGATCATTTGCTGACGATGTAGTCCGACACCACTTTCCACTTGCCGTCCTGTATCTGCGACATGCGGGACGCATCGCTGCCCAGCCGCTTGGTGGGGCTGAAGGTCATCTCCCCAGTGCCGAACATGTCGGGTGGAATCACCATGGTGTCCATGGCCTTGATGAAGCTCTCGGTGGTCAGGTTGGTGCCTGCCTTGCCCGCCGCCTTGAGGAATGCGTCGATCAGCTGGTAGCCATAGACCGAGAAAACGGTCGGCTCTTCGCTGAACTTGGTCTGGTACTTGTTGGCCCAGAAGCGGATCTTTTGCGACGGATCGTCGGCGTAGGGATGCTGGGTGGCCATCATCGCGTAAAAGCCGTTCATGGCGGGTCCACCCAGCTTGTGAATCAGATCGGTGTACGAACCGCTGGAGCCCAGGAAGGTGGGGTTGAAGCCCAGGCGCTTGGCGGTGGCGATGCCGCCGATGGTTTCGCGGATCAGCGTGCCCATGGCCACGAATTCGCACTTTTCCGCCGCCAGCTTCTGCATCTGCGATGAGAAGTCGGTGGCGCCTCGCTTGAAGCTGGTGGTCTCGCCCATGACCATGCCATTTTCTTTCAGGCCGTCCTCTGCGCCGCGCAAGGCTTCCAAGCCGAACTCGTCGTCTTGGTACATCGCACAAACCTTCTTCGCTCCTTTTTCTTTGGCGAGCTTGGGCACACCCACGCGCATCTGGTCGTAGTAAGGAGCGGCGAAGGCGTACTTCAGCTTGTGGAACGGGTCGTACATCTGCCGCGCGGCGGTGACCGGGAAGAAGTTGATCACATTCTTCTGGAACTGCACTGGCATGGCGGCCATGTTTTGTGCGGTGCCGAGGTGGCCGACCATGGCAAAGATTTTTTCCTGATTCACCAGCTTTTGCGCCGCAAGCACCGCATTGCGTGGGTCGTACTTGGAGTCTTCCACCATCAGTTTGATCTTGCGGCCGTTCACACCGCCTTGCTCATTCGCCTCGTCCACGCGCAGCATCATGCCGTTGCGGATTTGCTTGCCGAATGCAGCGATTGGGCCCGAGAGGTCCTGAATCGAACCCAGCACGATCTCATTTTTGCTCACGCCTTGAGATTGCGCCAAGGCAGCGCCAGTGGTGAGCGCCAAGGCGGCGCCGATCAGGCTCAGAGAAAGCTTCATGGGTGTTGTCTCCAGTGTTGTTGAGGAAAATACAGGGCGCGTTGTTTGGCGGTGGATCAGCGGCAAGGCACCAGAAAATCAGCGGTACATGGCGTCGATTTGTGGCGCGTATTTCTTTTCGACCAGCTTGCGTTTGAGTTTCATGGTGGGGGTCAGTTCTTCGTCTTCGGCTGAGAGCTGGGTGTCGAGCAAGAAGAACTTCTTGATTTGTTCAACCCGTGCAAATTTCTTGTTCACACCATCAATCACTTCCTGGATCAGTTGTTGCACTTCGGGTGCGCGGGTCAGGCTGGCGTAGTTGGAGAACGGAACGTCGTTGTCTTGCGCGTGTTTTTCCACGTTTTCCTGGTCGATCATGATGATCACGGTGAGGTAGGGCCGTTTGTCGCCAATCACCACCGCGTCGGTCACGTAGGGCGAAAACTTCAGTTCGTTTTCCAGTTCGCTCGGCGTGATGTTCTTGCCACCGGCGGTGATGATGATGTCTTTCATGCGGTCGGTGATGCGGAAAAACCCTTCCTTGTCCACCACGCCCACATCGCCTGTGTGCAGCCAACCGTCGGCGTCGATGGCCTCGGCGGTTTTCTCGGGCAGGTTCAGGTAGCCCATGAACACGTTTTTGCCGCGCACCAATATTTCGCTGGTTTGCGGATCAAGGCGCACCTCGTTGTATTGCGCGGCCGGGCCAATGCTGCCGGGCTTCATGCGCTCTACTGGCACGCCGGTGGACGCGCCACAGGTTTCGGTCATGCCCCAGACCTCCAGCATGGGCACACCGAGCGCCAGGTACCAGCGCACCAGCTCGGGCGAGATGGGTGCGGCGCCGGTGACCAGAAAGCGCGCCTTGTGGATGCCGATCAGCTTGCGCACATTGTTCAGCACCAGCAGCCGCGCCACATGAAACTGCAGCTTGAGTGGCCCCGGCACCGACTTGCCTGCCATCACCAGATCGGCCACCCGCTGCCCGACGCCAATCGACCAGGCATAGGCGGCCTGTTGCACCGCCCCGGCTTCCTTGAGCGTGATCATCACGCCGGAATAAAACTTCTCCCACACGCGCGGCACGGCAGTGAACACGGTGGGCGCGATCTCGCGCACGTTTTCTGGCACCGTTTCAGGGTTCTCCACAAAGTTGAGTTTGGCGCCGGTGTAGAGCGAAAAGTACTCGCCGCCCATGCGCTCGGCGATGTGGCACAACGGCAGAAAACACATGCATTCGTCGCGCTCGTCGCGGGCAATCAACGTGTTGTAGCCGCGCACGGTGTAGACCAGGCCGGCGTGGCTGTGCATAGCGCCCTTGGGCTTGCCGGTGGTGCCTGAGGTGTAAACCAGAATAGCGAGGTCGTCGGGCTGGCAGGCTGCGACCCGGTCGTCAAGTGCGCTGGGGTTTTGCTTTGCATGGGCGAGGCCCATCTCGCGCAGCGCGGCCAGGCTCATCACCTGCGCATCGTCCACCTCGCGCAGGCCCTCCATGTCCACCACCACGATCTTTTTCAGCCGGGGCAGCTGGTGGCGCACCGCAAGCGCTTTGTCGAGCTGCTCGTCGTTTTCCACGAACAGCACCGTGGTGCTGGAGTCTTCGCAGAGGTACTGCACCTGCTCCGTGGCGTCGGTGGGGTAAATACCGTTGGACACGCCGCCGGTGCTGAGAACCGCAAGATCGCACAGCACCCATTCCACCGTGGTGTTGGAGAGGATAGATGCGGTCTCATTCGCTCCAAAGCCCAATGCCAGCAAGCCGTTGCCGATCTCGCGCACCGCCTCACCGGTTTGGGTCCAGCTCCAGGTGCGCCAGATGCCAAAGTCTTTCTGCCGCATCCAGACGTTTGGCCCGCGCGCCTTGACGCCGTTCCAGAACATCGCCCCAATGGTCTCGCCTGGCAACACCACCTGGGTCTGCGGTTGAATATGGGAGAGATCCCAAAGAGTGCTCATGTCGGCTTTACCTCCCCCGCGCCGCCTTCGGCGTGTCTTGCAGACCGCGACAGCGCCTGAGGCGCTGGCTCATCGGGTCGTCCAAGCCTGCGCAGGCAGGCTTGGCGCCGCGACCCTCTGCCCCCCAGGGGACGGCACTGGCGGCCCGGCAAAGCCGGTTCCGCGGTGCCCTGGGTTGATAACCCGCTCTCCGGCGAGGCGTGTGTTGAGCCAGGAATGCCGTGGAACCGGCTTTGCCGGGCCGCTGGCATTGTCCCCTTGAGGGGGTGACGCGCGACAAGCGCGGCGCGGTGGTGGGTCATCTCTATCTCCAGTTCTTTTTCTTCTTCCAGCGCCGGTCGGCGCGCACGCCTTCCTCTTTCATGCCGAGGTAGAACTCTTTGATGTCGTCCTTCTCGCGCAGGTTGGCGCAGGTGTCTTCCATCACGATGCGGCCGTTCTCCAGCACATAGCCGTAGTCGGACGCGTTGAGCGCCTTGTTGGCGTTTTGCTCCACCAACAAAATGGTGGTGCCGCGCTCGCGGTTGATGCGCACAACAATCTCGAAGATTTCCTTGGTGAGCTTGGGGCTTAGGCCCAGGCTGGGCTCGTCGAGCAAGATCAGGTCGGGCTTGGCCATCAGCGCGCGGCTGATCGAGAGCATCTGCTGCTGGCCACCGGAGAGCAAGCCGGCATCTTGCGTGGCCCGCTCGCGCAGGATGGGGAAATAGTTGAACACCCCTTCCATGTCGCGCGCCACGCCGTCGCGGTCGCTGCGGGTGTAGGCGCCCATCAGCAGGTTGTCGCGCACCGAAAGCAGCGGAAAAACCTCGCGGCCTTCGGGCACATGCGACAGGCCGCGCTGCACGATCAGCGACGGATCTTGGGCGGTGATGTTTTCGCCCTTGAATTCGATCGAGCCTTTGCGCGGGTCGATGATGCCGCTGATGGTTTTGAGGATGGTGGTTTTGCCTGCGCCGTTGGAGCCGAGCACGGTGGCGATCTCGCCCCGGCGCACCTGCAGGCTCACCCCCCGGATCGCCTTGATGGGTCCGTAGGCGCTTTCCACGTTGAGCAGCTTGAGCACAGGCTCGTCGGTGATCGCGACCGTCATGCCGTGGCCTTGCGGTTGTTGCGGCGCAGGCTGGAGACGTCGTCGACCGAGCCCAGATAGGCCTCAATCACACCCGGGTCAGCCTGCACCTGGGCCGGTGTGCCGCTGGCGAGTTCTTCGCCCATGCTCATCGCGAGCACCCGGTCGGACACCTTGGAGACCAGGCTCATGTCGTGCTCGACCATCAGCACCGTGATGCCCAGCTCGTTCTTGATGTCGGTGATCCAGAACGCCATGTCGTCGGTTTCCTCCACGTTGAGGCCGGAAGAGGGCTCGTCGAGCAGCAGCAACTGCGGCTCGGTGCACAAAGCGCGGGCCAGCTCCACCACCTTGCGCACGCCGTAGGGCAGGCCCGCCACCATCGATTCGCGGTGGTGTTGCAGATCGAGCAGCTCGATCACATGCTCCACCTTCTCGCGCGCCTCGATTTCGGCAGCCCGCGTCTTGCCGGTGAAAAACATCTCGCTCCACAGGCCGGTGCGGCGGTGCGTGTGGCGCCCGATCAGCAGGTTTTGCAGCACGGTGGCGTGCTCGAACAGCTCAATGTTTTGGAAGGTGCGCGCAATGCCCAGGCTGGCGATCTGGTGCGCCGGCTGATCGGTCAGGCGCAGCATGCCTTTGGGGCCAGCGAAATCGATGCTGCCGGTGGTCGGCGTGTAGATGCGGCTGATCAGATTGAACACCGTTGTCTTGCCGGCGCCGTTGGGACCGATCAGGGTGAACACCTCGCCGCGCTTCACATCGAAGCTCACGTTGTTCACCGCCAGCACGCCGCCAAAGCGCACGCTCAGGTTCTTGGCTGAAAGCAGGATGTTTTCACTCATGGTCATCATTTCAGGCGGTCAGATTTCTGGAACGACTTTTGCCGCTTGAACATGCCCTTGCGGTAGAACGGGAACAGCTGGAAGTAGGTGCGTATCTTGAGCCAGCGCCCATACAGGCCCATTGGCTCAAACAGCACAAAAAGGATCAACATCAGGCCGTAGACCGTGCCTTGCAGACCCGTGGCCTGCCCAATGGCCGAGGGCAGATAGTCTTTAGCGATCGCAATCAGCTGCGGCATCACAATCAAGAAAATCGCGCCCAGGAAAGCGCCGTGGATCGAGCCCAGCCCGCCGATCACCACCATCAGCAGCAGGTCGATCGACTGGATGATGCTGAACTGCTCGGGTGACAGAAACTGGATTTTGTGCGCGTAGAGCGCGCCGCCGATGCCAGCCAGGGCGGCCGAAATGCCGAAGCTCATCGTCTTGTAGCGCGCCAGGTGGATGCCCATACTCTGCGCAGAAATTTCTGAATCTCGAATGGCGACAAACGCGCGCCCAGTGCTGGAGCGCATCAGGTTGACGATGCACAGGGTGGCGCCAATGGTGATCACGAGACACAAAAAGTAGAACTCGTTGGTGCTGTCCAGCGACCAGCTGCCAATGGCTGGCGGGTTTACCATCAGCCCGGCATTGCCGCCGGTGACCGATTCCCAACGCGCCAAGATTTCTTCAACGATGAAGCCAAACGCCAGCGTCGCCATGCCGAGGTAAATGCCCTTGACGCGCAGGGCCGGCAGACCCACCACCATGCCCACCGCTGCTGACAGGAGGCCGGCGCAGGCAATGGCCAGTGGAAACGGGATCCCAGCGTTGACCATGACCGCCTGGGTGTAGGCGCCCACGCCCAGGAACGCAGCATGGCCGAGCGAGAACAAGCCGGTGAAGCCCGCCAGCAGCATCAGCCCGAGGCCCACGATGGCGTAGATCAGCACAAAGGTGAGCTGCGCCAGCCAGTACTCCTGGATCACCCAGGGCGCGGCCAGCAGGAACAACACCAGCAGCCCATACCAGAACACATGCCCGCCGTGCTTGGCGAGCTTGATGTCCTGGTTGTAGTCGGTCTTGAAAAGGAATCTCATGTTTTGTTTTGTTCAGTTGGGGCCTGAGCACGTCGTTTGATCTGTTGGGGTCGGAGCACGATGCCTCACGCGTGGTCTGACCCGCAAGTTCTAGACTTTCTTCCTCAGCTTCTCGCCGAACAATCCATTGGGTTTGAGCACCAGCATCAACAGCACCACGATGTAGGGCGCGATGTCCTTGAAGCCCTCGGGCAAATAGAAGCCCGCCACCGATTCGACGATGCCGATGATCAGACCGCCAACGATGGCTCCAGGCAAGCTGCCAAAGCCACCCACCACAGCGGCTGGAAAAGCCTTCAGGCCGATGAAGCCCATGTTGGCGTGCACAAAGGTGATGGGGGCGAGCAACAGGCCGGCGATCGCGGCCACTGCAGCGGCCAGGCCCCACACCAGACCGTTGATGCGCTTGACCGGAATGCCCATGTAGTAAGCGGCCAGCTGGTTCTGCGAAGCGGCTTGCATCGCAAGGCCAATCTTGCTGTAGCGGAACATGGCGTAGAGACCGCCACACAAGACCGCCGTGGTGGCGATCACCATCGCCTGCTCGGCCGAAATCACCAGGTTGCCCAAACGCAGCACGCCACCAGCGTAGGGCACGGGCAGGACGTGGGTGTCGGTGCCAACGTCGGGAATCATGGTGATCACACCGCGCAGCACGAAGCCGACACCGATGGTCAACATAACGATGGAAAACGCCGGCTGGCCCAAGATCGGGCGAATCACCACCCGCTCCAGGCCGCCACCAAACAGCCCCATGCCGATGATGGTCGCCGGCACCGAAACCCAGTAAGGCAGACCCATAAAGGCCATCAGCGCCAGGCCCATAAAAGCGCCCACCATCATCAGGTCGCCCTGCGCAAAGCTCACCGTTTCGGTGGCCTTGTAAATCAGCACAAAACCCAGCGCAATCAAGCCGTAAATGCAGCCTTGGGAAATGCCATCAATCAGCAGTTGCAGCAGTTGCACCCTGGAGTCTCCTGTTGTGTCGGGGTTGTGTTCACATGCCGTGGTGCAAGCCATTGGCATGTGGTGTTTCAACCGAACGCAATTTATAGCTGCCTTGGGTGGCCCAGGCGCTAGGGGTTGTCCCGACCAGCAGTCGCACGCGCGCCAGCGAGCTGTGCCTGGGGCGGCGATAGTGAAGCCCATGAAATCGTTACGCATTGGCGCAGGCTTGGGTTTTTATGGCGACAACTGGGAACCGGTGGTGGCCAGCATTGAGCGCGGGGAAGTCAACTTCATTGCCAGCGACCACCTGGCCGAGCTCACCCTCGCCATCCTGCAAAAAGACCGGCAGCGCGATCCTGCGCTGGGCTACGCGCGCGACGTGGTGCCCATGTTGCTGCGGCTGTGGCCCTTGATGCGTGAGCGCGGCGTGCGCTTTGTTTGCAACGCTGGCGGTCTGAATCCGCATGGTGCGGCGCGGGCGGTGTTGGCGGCGTTTGCGGCCAAAGGTTGGCAGGCGCGGGTGGCGGTGGTGACAGGCGACGACGTGCTGCCCCAGTTGCTCGATGCTTCAGCACCGCCCGATCACTTCGCGCATTTGTTTAACGGCGAGCCAGCAGCCAGCGTGCGCGAACGGCTTGTGTTCGCCAACGCCTACCTCGGCGCAGCGCCCATCGTCGCTGCTTTGAATGCGGGCGCCGAGATCGTGATCACCGGCCGCGTGGCCGACGCTGCGCTGTTTCTGGGCCCGATCGCGCACAGCCTGGGCTGGTCGCTGGCCAGCCGCGAACCTGCCGACCTGAACCGCCTTGCGCAGGGACTCGCCGTTGGCCATCTGCTCGAATGCTCGGGCCAGGGCAGCGGCGGCAACTTTGGCAGCCAGGGCGCCTGGCAGGCCATTCCCGATCTGGCCCGCATCGGCTATCCGATTGCCGAGGTGTATGCCGACGGCACCGCGTTCATCACCAAGGCGCCGGACACCGGCGGACGCATCAACTTTGACACCGTGCGCCAGCAGCTGCTCTATGAAGTCCACAACCCGCACGCCTACCAGTCGCCCGATGTGGTGCTCGACATGGGCGGCATCCGCCTGCAAGACGAAGGCCAGGACCGGGTTCGCATGACCGGCGCGCGCGGCCTGCCACCCCCCGAGCAGCTCAAGGTGGTGGCCGGTTACCGCGACGGCTTCAAGGCCGAGGTCACCTGGGGCTTTTCCTGGCCCGATGCCTGGGACAAAGCGCAAGCCGCCCAAGCCACCATCCGCCGTCTGCTGGATGAGAAGCGGGTGCCGCACGACGAGCTTTTTGTGGAATACCCCGGCCTGAACTCGGCGCATGGCGCGCTGGCGCCGCTGCCAGACGCTGCCGCGCTCAACGACACCAACGAAATCTGGACCCGCATGGTTTTGCGCACGCCGGCGAAAGCCGCCGCCGACGGTTTTGGCCGCCTGTTTCCCTGGCTGGCCTTGAGCGGCCCGGCTTACACCTGCGGCTTCACGGGCCTGCACAACACGAGCGAACTGCTCGGCATCTGGCCCACGCTGGTGCCGCGCGCGGCAGTCGAGGCAGGTGTGCAAATTGAATTTTTGGGCGACGCAGCATGACCCAGCTTTGCATCCCCTTGGCCCGCATCGCTCACGCCCGCAGCGGCGACAAGGCCGACTGGGTCGACTTCGGTTTGTTCGCCTGGAACCCAGCGGGTTACCGGCTCATTGAACGCGAGGTCACTGCTGACCGGGTGCAGGCGCATTTCGCACCCTGGCTGGCTGGCGAGGTTGAGGCCTGGCCAATGCCCAACATTCTGGCGCTGAAGTTCGTGCTCAAAGGGGCGCTGCAAGGCGGCGGCGCGCGCAACCTGCGGCTGGACAACCTGGGCAAAGCGATGGCGGGCGCCTTGCTGCGCCTGGAGATCGCGGTGATGCAGGAAGAGCTGGACCAGGCTTTGCATGCGCCGCGCGTGGGCTGGTGGCCCGAATGAACGCGGTCAAGGTGAGCGGTAGGTCGGCTTCAGGCGGTGACGCTGTCGCGCCCGGTGCTCCGCCGGCGGTGGACAGCCCCGCCACCTGCGCGCTGCACGCGGCGCTGCTGGCATTTGAGGACGATACCGATGCGCGGGTCGCGGTGTTCTGCGGCGCTCACGGACACCTCTGCGCCGGCTGGAATCCGCAGCACGGCGCGTGTCTGGCTGCGCAGGGAATGCCAAGGTTCTTGACCAGCTCGATTTCGACACCACCGATGGCCCAGCGCTCGGCGCCATAGGGCCCTTGAGGCTGTGCCATAGCAAACCGGTGATCTCGCAACAGTGAGTGGCGCAGCGGTGGCAATTGGCAGGCAGCTGGATCGCTGCTAAGGCATGCATGTGACAGCCAGTTGCGTTTTGTCCGAGGCTGGCGCGTCGCTTGTCGCGGTCGCCGATCAAGACCGCCGTTGGCAATGCAATGTTGGCGCCAACAAGCGACATACCGCTGATTCAGCCGATACCGCTGCAGGCCGGGCGGGTCAGAAACGAAAAAGCCCGCTGCTGTTTCCAGCGCGGGCTTTCTTATGTGTTTGGTGGCCTGGGGCGGAATCGAACCACCGACACGCGGATTTTCAATCCGCTGCTCTACCAACTGAGCTACCGGGCCGTCGAAGACGAAATTGTAGCAGCTTCAACCTGCGATTTTGATGGCGCGCACGGGCTGCGCGGGAATCAGTGGCTGTCGCGTTTGCTGCGTGCCAGGTCCACGCCCAGCTGCTTGAGCTTGCGGTAGAGGTGGGTACGCTCTAGGCCGGTTTTTTCGGCCACGCGGGTCATGGAGCCAGACTCTCTGGCCAGGTGGTATTCGAAGTAGGCCTTTTCGAAGCCGTCGCGCGACTGGCGCAGGGGGCCGTCAAGGCTGAACGATTGCAGGGGTTGCGGGCCGAGGTCGAGCGCCGGCTTGGGCGGGCTGCTACCGGTCATTGGGGCTTCTTTCATGAGGTCGGTGGATGGCTGGTCCAGAAGGTTGGGGGCGACCTCCTTGTGCCCGAACTTGGACAGCGATCGGTTCAGGCCCAGGTCGACCGCCTTGAGCAGCTTGGCCATGGTGATGGGCTTTTCCAGGAACGCGGTGGCGCCGATGCGGGTGGCCTCCACCGCGGTGTCGATGGTGGCGTGGCCACTCATCATGATCACGGGCATGGTGAGCAGGCCGGTGCTGGCCCATTCCTTGAGCAGGGTCACGCCGTCGGTGTCGGGCATCCAGATGTCGAGCAGCACGAGGTCGGGGCGCAGCATGGCGCGCACGGATCGGGCCTGGGCGGCGTTTTCGGCCAGTTCGACGGTGTGCCCTTCGTCGTTGAGAATTTCCGAGAGCAGGTCCCGGATGCCGTGTTCGTCGTCTACGACCAGAATGGTTGCCATGGCTTGCCCGAGTCCCTCTTTTGTTGTTTAAGTGTTGTCAATTTGCAACTTTGAATGATAGCGACACCTGGGCGCCCATCACCCCGCCGTTTTCCAACCGGTTGTTGAGGTCGACGCGGCCACCGTGCTCGTCCATGATTTTCTTCACCACAGCCAGACCCAGGCCGGTGCCTTTGGCCTTGGTGGTCACGTAGGGCTCGAAGGCGCGCTTGAGAATGTGCTCGGCAAAACCGGGGCCCTGGTCGATCACCGACAGGCGCACCCATTGCCCGCTGTCGGAGCACCGTGTGCGCAGCACCACGCACGCGCCGCTCTGCCCGCTCATGGCGTCTTGCGCGTTTTGCACCAGGTTGTGCAGGATCTGGCGCACCTGCTGCGGGTCGGCCAGCGCGTGCGGGCAACCTTCAGCCAGCTCGGTGTGCACCGGCACGCTGGCCTGGTCGTACAGGCTCAGCACATCGCGCACCAGGGCGTTGAGGTTGGTGGGCACGAGCTGGGCGGCGGGCAGGCGGGCGTAGTCGCGGAACTCGTTGACAAGGCGCTTCATGGCATCGACCTGGTCGACGATGGTGCGCACCGATTTGTCGAGCACGGCTTGCTCGGGCGGCTGCAGCTTGCCGCCCAGCTTCATGGCCAGGCGTTCGGCAGACAGCTGGATGGGGGTGAGCGGGTTCTTGATTTCGTGCGCCAGGCGCCGCGCCACCTCGCCCCAGGCCTGGGCGCGCTGCGCGGCCACCATGTCGGAGACGTCGTCAAACACCAGCAGGCGCTCGCTGTTGGGCAGCAGCGCGCCGCGCGCGATCAGGGTGAGGCCATCGCCAAACGGCGTGTTGCCAGGCTCGCCGAGCTCGAACGGTTGCTGCCAGTGGCCGCCGTCGTGTGGAGCGCCATCGGCCAAAAAGCGGTCGAACTGCTCGGCCACGCCCTGCGCCAAGCGCTCCAGACCGGGCACCTCGGTCAGTGGCTGGCCGGTGTACTGGGCCAGCGGCAGGCGCAGAACGCGCGCCGCGCCGGGGTTGACGCTGTCGATGCGGTTGAAGCGGTCCAGCACCACCACGCCGGCGGTGAGGTTGTCGAGGATGGTCTGCAGGTTCTCGCGTGCCGCGTCCACCTGGGCCATGCTGTGTTGCACCGCACTGCGGGCGTCGGCCAGGTCTTGCGTCATGCGGGCGAAGGTGCGGGTAAGACCGGCGAGCTCGTCGCGCGCAGCCAGCGAGCGTTTGGGCGACAGGTCGCCCGCCGCCACCTCGCGCATGCCCTCGGCCAGCACCAGCAGCGGGCGCACCAGCTGGTTGCCCAGCAGCACAGCCAGCAGCACCGCGCCAAACACCGCCAGGAACAGCGCCAGCGTGAGGGTGCCGATGTACATGCGCTGCAAGCCATCGCGTGCCAGCGCGCGCTCCTGGTATTCGCGGTTGGCCACCTGCACCGCCAGCGCGTCTGCCACCAGCGCCTTGGGCAGGCGGGAGGTGACCTGCAGGTAGCGCGGCTCGGCATTGAAGCCAAAGCCGGGCGCGCTGACCAGCGCGATCACCTGGATTTGCGCCCGTCCGGCGTCCACCGCCGCCTGCGCCTCGGCGGCGCCGGCCTCTTCCAGGCCGTCGATCTGCGTCACCACCCGCTCGGCCCGCACCCGGCGCAGCTGGGCCAGACTGGGCCGCTCGGGGCTGAGCGAGAAGCGCGACTCGCCCGCGCTGGCCAGGGCCTGGGCCGAGGCGCTCCAGAGCACGATGTCGGTGGCCGAGAGCTGCTCGCGCAAGCGCTCGATCGCCAGCGCGGCCGACGCTTTGGGCTCGCGCGCCAGCGCCTCTGCGGCCACGCGGGTGTTGTTGCTGAGGTCGGCGCTCAGGGTGTCGAGCGTGGTGCGCCCGAGGTTCAGGCCGGCGCTCAGCGCCGACTCGACCCGCACATCAAACCAGCTCTCGATGGAGCGCGAAACGAACTGGTAAGACACGGTGTAGATCAGCAAGCCCGGCAGCAGGCCCACCAGCACGATGATGCCGGCCAGCTTGACCAGCAGGCGGCTGCCGAACTTGCCGCGTTTAAAACGCCGCGCCAAGCGCACACCCAGCCACAGAATCGCCCCGCCTAGCACCGCCGCCACACCCAGATTCACACCCACCAGCCAGCCGAAATTCTGCTCATACAGCGCCCGGTTGCGGGTGGCCAGGGTGAGCAAAAACAGCAGCACCATGCCCAGACCGGTCATGAACACCAGCGCGGCGATCACCGCCCAGCGCAGCGAAGCGCTTTTGCGGCTGGCGGGGGTTTTCTCGGTGGCGTTCACGGCGGCATGTGGTGCGCGCTCAGCGCACCACCTCGACACCGGCCTCGTCGGGCCCGAAATCGGGCGCCGGCGCCGGCGGCGCGTCGGGCTCAATCGCGCCGGGCACCTCGATGCGGCGCTGAAAACTCACCTGCCACTCGGGCTGGTTGGCCATGCCGATCTGAAACGGGCGCGGCAGCAGGCTCAGATCGAGCCGAAACGCCAGCTCCACCCGCTGATCGCCGCCGGCGGCCAGGTCGCTCGCCTCGGCGATGCGCCAGCGCAGCACCCGGCTGACACCGGCCAACGCGGTGCTCAGGTCGTCGAAGTTCTGATGCAGCGCATATTGCAGGCCAGCGCCGCCGCGTCCCGCATCAGGCAGGTTGGACACGCTGACGCGCCAGCGCCGGGTGAGCGGCTGATAAACCAGGCGCAAGGTGCGCTGGGCGCTGACCACGCGCTTGTCGCTCCAGTACCAGCGGTCGCGCACCAGCTCGGTCTGCCAGACAAAGTACAGCGGCACGCCGCGCAGCAAGGCGTCTTCTACCGCCGCACTGGGCGCCACCTCCAGCCGGGCCGAAAGAAACAGCCCCTCGGCGGTGCGCTGCAACGTGATCTGCTCGGCCTGCGGCTCGCGTGCCGCCGCTGGACCAGCGAACAAGCCCAGCCACAACACGAGCAGGCCGAACAGCGCCAGCGCACCAGGCCAGACTGCACATGAGCGTGCAAACACGCTCAGCTCAGTGCTTGTCAATTCGGGCGTAAAAGAAACCGTCGTGTCCACCCGCTTTATTGTCCTGCAAGCCCGCCAGGACACCGGCATTTCCCGGCAGCAAATGGCCGGGAGCGGCCAGAGATACCGCGTCGGTGTGGCGTTCTAGAAACGAAACGAGCTGCAAGGCGCCCTCGGCCTGGAACACCGAGCAGGTTGCGTAGACCAGCCGCCCCCCCGGTTTGAGCAGGGGCCACAGCGCGTCCAGCAGCCGCTGTTGCACCGTGGCGAGCTGCGCCACATCGCTCTCACGGCGCAACCAGCGCACATCGGGATGGCGGCGCACGATGCCTGAGGCGGTACACGGTGCGTCGAGCAAGATGGCGTCGAACAGCTGGCCGTCCCACCAGTCGGCGGGCCGGGCGGCGTCGCCCGCCTTCACCTCGGCTTTCAGGTGCAGGCGCTGCAGGGTGGCGGTGACGCGCTCGCAGCGGCGCGGATCGACATCGAGCGCGAGCAGGTTCAGATCGGCAAGCTCCAGCAGGTGCGCTGTCTTGCCGCCGGGTGCGGCGCAGGCATCCAACACGCGCGCCGTGGCTGGCCAGTCGCGCCCAGCCAGCAGCAAAGGCGCGGCGAGCTGGGCAGCGGCGTCTTGCACCGAACACAGGCCGTCCGCAAAGCCGGGCAGGCGATCAACCGGTTGCGGCTGGGCCAGTGTCAGCCCGTCTTCGCCTTGCGGCTGGGCTGCAAAGCCAGCGTCTTGCAGCAGCTGCTGGTAGCGCGCGGGGTCGCTCAGGCGGCGGTTTACCCGCAGCGTCATGGGGCCGGGCTGGTTGTTGGCGGCCAAGATGGCCTGCCAGTGGTCGGGGTGGTCGCGCTGCGTCCGCTCTATCCACCAGCGTGGATGGTTCCAGCGCGCCTCCAGGTCGTCCGCCACCGCCGCCTGCAAAGCGGTGCGCTCGCGCAAAAAGCGGCGCAGGCAGGCGTTGACAAACGCGGCCTGGCGCTGGGTGCTGCGCTGCTGGCGCGCGGCGTCCACCGCCTGGTTCACCACCGTGTGGGCGGCATAGGGGACAAACGCCGAGGGCGCGGCGCAATCACCCGCGTCGGCGGGCCCGTGCAGCAACAAGGCGACCGCGCTGCACAGCAGGGCGTGCACCGCAGAATCGGGTTTGCGCGGCGCCAGCAAGGCGACCAGGGCGCGCGCGGTGCCGAGCTGACGCAACACCTGAAATGTGAGCGCCTGCACACCGGGGCGCACTTCTGCCGGCACAGTGGGCAGCAGTTCCGTCAGTGAGCGACCTTGCGCCACGCCCTGCACACAGCGGGCTGTGTGCAGCAACTGGGTGGCGAGACTGGGCGCAAGCCGGGCAGACAATGGGGCGGGGGGAGCGGGAGAATTCACAGCAGGGGTTGGGTTCGGGCCAAAGCGGCTTCCGAGTGTCGCTCAAGGCCCGCTCAGCGCAGCCGGTCAAACCAGCGTCCAGCCTGGGCCAGGGTGGTGGACGCCGATCTCGGTTGGCGGCTCGACAAGCAGCCCAGCCCCGGCTCCGCCCACCAGGGGCAGCGCGCCCATGGCCCGGCTGTCAATGCGGCGCACGCGCTGCGCCAGCATGGGGTGGGAGTCGAGCCAGCCGGTCACCTTGTTTTCGTGCTCGGGGATCAGCAGCATGTGCTGTACCTGCGAGGCCAGCGCGTCGCTGCGCTGGCTCACGGCTTTGCGCAGCACACCGCCCAGTCGCTGGTTGGGCTGGTTGGGTTGCGACAGGGTCTGGCCCATGCGGCAGCGCATCTCCAGGTCAAACACCATGTCGATGGGCCGTATGTTGAGCCGGGTATCGCCCGCCACGATGGGGCTGAACCCGTGCACCACCAGGCTCTGCAACGCCTCGCGCGCGAGGTGGCGAAGTGGCGAAGTGGCGAAGTGGTCCAGCGCGCCCTGGGTCACCGCAACCGCCGCGTCGCCGGCGCTCCAGCCAGCGGCGACTGTATTGATGCGGCCATCGCGCGCCCACACCATCGCCCGCGAGCGCTTGAGGCCTGAGGCAACCGCCATCTCGTCAACGCGGTTGGCAAAGCGTTGCTCATCCCGATGGCCGATAGCCCCGGGGCTGCGCCAGCCGCGCGCCCTGCTGCTCGGCCAAGCGCTGGCTACCGTCGCTGGCCAAGCGCGAGGTCTCGACCCACCCGCCACCCAGCACGAACAACCGCATCAGCGCGGTGTTCAACGCAAGGGGGTGGCGTGGCAGCAGCAGCTCGCCTACCGCCCAAAACTTCCAGACAAACCCTCAGATGAACCCCAGGCCACAGCCAGCACGCTGTTGACGAGCAGCACCAGCGCGATCGGTGTGATGGCAAACGCCAGCAGCAGCCACCGTGTGGCGCCCCGGGCATTGCGTTGGGATTCAAACATCAGCATCTGGTGCTCACCCTGTGGCGCGTTGGCGCGAGATCAACGCGCCAACGCGCCACCTTGACCGGCGCCCGCTCGGCCTCGCTGGTGGTTGAGGCCAGCATGGACTGCGACAGGAAGGTGAACAGGCGCGCCAGGATCGCGGCGGGGCGCTGGGTGGCAGCGTCGTTGAATCCGAGCACGCGGTTGTTGTGGGTCTGGCGCGCAACGCCGGTGCGGTTGTCGGTGCTGGCGAGTTCCTCACTGAGCGCGCTCATGGCCTGGTCGGTCTTGCGATCGGGGTTGGGCCTCGGCCACCGAAAACAACCGGCACAGCGCCCCACCCAGCAGCGGCCCGGCCCCATCCAGTGCATCGAGGGCGCGCGCCTTCAGCGGGCTTTCGGCTGCGCTGTGCTCAGTGCTACGCGCCTGGTTGCGCGCGGCAATCAGCGCTTCCAGCGTCTGGGTTTGGTGCGCAAGGTGTTTGCGCGCCACCCCGGCCAGATTGGGGATCGGGTCGCAGTGCCACTTGAGCGGCACATCGATCTGGCCAAACGCATTGGCAATGCGTGTTCTTTAAGCGCATCGGTCGGTTGTGGGCACCCATGGCCTAAAGAACACCAGCAGGCCAATGGCCAGCAAACCCAAAGCGTGGCGAGCATGGGTGGTTTTCATGCCGAAATCGATGTCCCTTGAGGCCAGGTCGCCCGACACAAGTCAGCCCTTTGCCCGCTTGATCTGTTGTGCGCAGAGTGCAGGTCCAGCCCGACCCCGGCCGCGCTTTGCGGCAGCGCCTTGCGGCTGTCCAAGCCCATGGTCAACCTCAGACAAGGGTGCCGCTGTCAGATGCGCGGTGCCGCCGGGTGGCCCCTTGTGCCTCACTTCTGCAACAGCGAAACGGCACCGAGGCGCTGCTACACCAGGCCCATTTCGGCCATGGAGGTGGCCCGGTCCCGCGTGACAATGAAATGGTCGAGCACCCGCACGTCCACCAGCGCCAGCGCCGCCTTGAGCGACTGGGTCAGCGCCTCGTCGGCGCGCGACGGTTGGGCGGTGCCACTGGGGTGGTTGTGGGCCAGCACCGCTGCGGCGGCGTGGTGGTGCAGTGCGCGCAGCACGACCTCGCGTGGGTAAACGCTGGTCTGGCTAAGCGTGCCGCGAAACAGCTCCTCAAACGCCAGCAGGCGGTTTTGGCTGTCCAGAAACAGCACCGCAAACACCTCGTGGTTGCGTGCACCGAGTTGCAGCTGCAGGTAGTCGCGCACCGCTTTTGGGCTGTCAAACAGCGGCTGCTGACGCATTTCCTGCGCCAGAGCGCGGCGTGCCAGCTCCAGCACCGCCACCACCTCGGCGCGTTTGGCCGGGCCCAGGCCCTTCACCACCGCGAGCGCGTCGATGCCGGTGTGCAGCAGACCGGCCACGCCGCCAAACCGATCCAGAATCTCCTGCGCCAGTTGCAACACATGCTTGCCCGGCAGACCGGTGCGCAGCAGCAGCGCCAGCAGCTCGGCGTCGCTGAGGGCTGCCACGCCACGCGCCAGCAGCTTCTCGCGCGGCCTGGAATCTGCAGGCAGGCTCTTCAAGCCGGTGGTGACAAGGCTATCCATGTGGCTTTTTCCCTGGGTGATCCCGCTTTTTTACAATAGACCTTGTCGCCGCGGGGCAGACCAGCCTGTTCCGTTTGCGGTTTGATCACCTCACTCCCACATTCCTCCCCAATACGTCCATGTCCCAGGTTCAAGAAGCTTCTTTTCTCACGCTCCACTACCGCATGTCGGGACCACAGGGGCAGGTTGTTATCGACACCTTTGGCGGTCAGCCGGCTACTCTGAGCCTGGGCGCAGGTGAGCTCTCGCCCGCCATCGAACAGCGCCTGATCGGGCTGGCCGAGGGCAGCCGCACGGTGATCGAGCTGGCTGCGGGCGAGGCGTTTGGCGAGCGCCAGCCCGAGATGGTGCAGTGGGTTGCGCGCAAGCTGCTCAGTGATCTGGGTGACCCAAACGAACAATACAAGTCGGGCGATGTGGTGCAGTTCCCCACACCCGACGGTTTGGGCACTTACGCTGGCTCGGTCCTGCAGGTGCGCGAAGATGGTGCGGTGCTGTTCGATTTCAACCACCCGCTGGCCGGCCTGCCGGTGGTGTTCGAGGTCCAAGTGATCGGGGTTCTAGAGTGACCACCGCCCCCCCCCGCACACACATCCCAGAAGTCACAGGAACAACAACATGAGAGCAACAATATGAATGAAATTCTTCTGGCCGAGCCGCGCGGCTTTTGTGCCGGTGTGGACCGCGCGATCGAGATCGTGGAGCGCGCGCTGGTGAAGTTCGGCCGCCCGATCTACGTGCGCCATGAGATCGTGCACAACACCTATGTGGTCAACGACCTCAAGGCCAAGGGCGCGATCTTCATCGAAGAGCTGTCGGATGTGCCACCCGGCGCCACGCTGGTGTTCTCCGCCCACGGCGTGAGCAAAGCTGTGCAGGACGAAGCCAAGCGTCGCGGTTTCACCATTTTCGACGCCACCTGTCCGCTGGTCACCAAGGTGCATGTGGAGGTGGCCAAGCTGCACCAAGAAGGCTATGAATTCATCATGATCGGCCACAAAGGCCACCCCGAGGTGGAGGGCACCATGGGCCAGCTTGATGCCGGCATCCACTTGGTGGAAGACGTGGCCGATGTGGCCCGCCTGCGCCCGCTGCAAACGAAGAAGCTCGCGGTGGTCACCCAGACCACGCTCTCGGTCGACGACACGGCTGTCATTCTGGCTGCGGTGAAAGCGCAGTTTCCCACCGTGCGCGAGCCCAAGCAGCAGGACATTTGTTACGCCACCCAGAACCGGCAAGACGCGGTCAAGCTGCTCAGCCCGCAGGTGGACATCGTGATCGTGGTGGGCAGCGCCACCAGCTCCAACAGCAACCGCCTGCGCGAGGTGGCGCTCAAGTTGGGCACCGAGAGCTACATGGTCGACAGCGCCGACGAGCTGCAGGCCAGCTGGTTCGAGGGCAAGTCCCGTGTGGGCCTGACCGCTGGCGCCTCGGCGCCCGAGATTCTGGTGCGCCAGGTGATCGAGCGCATCAAGGCGCTGGGCGCGATCTCGGTACGCACCATGGACGGTCTCACCGAGTCGGTCAAGTTCCCGCTGCCCAAGGGGCTGAAGATTGATGACAGCGACGAGGAGTTGATCGACCACCTGAAATAGCCGGCGCGGCCTCAAACCTACAATCGCCGCATGCTAGATGTTGCCCAACTCAGAAAAGACCTGCCCGGCGTGATCGCCCGCCTGCAAACCCGAAAACAGCCCCAAACTTTTTTGGATGTGGCGGCCTTTGAGGCCTTGGAGGCCGAGCGCAAAACGCTTCAAACGCGCACCGAGTCGCTGCAAAGCCAGCGTAACCAGCTGTCCAAGCAGATCGGCATGTTCAAGGGCAAAGGCCAGCACGCCGAGGCCGAGGCCGCGATGGCACAGGTCAATGCGCTCAAGGGCGAGCTGGAGCAGTCGGCACAGCGCCTCGATGTGATCCAGGCAGAACTCTCCACCCTGTTGTTGGCGGTGCCCAACCTGCCGCACGAGAGCGTGCCCATCGGTGCCGGTGAAGAAGGCAACGTGGAATTGCGTCGCTGGGGCACGCCCCGGGTGTTCGATTTCCCGGTGCGCGACCATGTCGACCTCGGCGAGCCGCTGGGGCTGGACTTCGAGACCGGCGCCAAACTGGCCGGCGCCCGCTTCAGCTTTATGCGCGGCCCCATCGCCCGGCTGCACCGCGCGCTCGCGCAATTCATGCTCGACGTGCAGACGCAGGAGCACGGCTACACCGAGTGCTACACGCCTTACATCGTCAACGCCGAGTCGCTGCGGGGCACCGGCCAGCTGCCCAAATTCGAGGCCGATCTGTTTGCCGTGAACAAGGGCGGCCAAGACGGCGGCGACGACGGCCAGGCGCTCTACCTGATTCCCACCTCCGAGGTGCCGCTGACCAACGTGGTGCGCGACACCGTGCTGGCTGAAGCCGAGCTGCCTGTCAAGCTCACCGCCCACACGCCGTGCTTCCGTTCCGAGGCCGGCAGCGCCGGGCGCGACACCCGCGGCCTGATCCGTCAGCACCAGTTCGACAAGGTGGAGATGGTGCAGATTGTTCACCCGGACCACAGCTACGCCGCGCTGGAGGCCATGACCAGCCACGCTGAGGCCATTCTGCAAAAGCTCGCTCTGCCATACCGGGTGATGGGCCTGTGCAGCGGCGATCTGGGCTTTGGCGCCAGCAAAACATACGACCTGGAGGTGTGGGTCCCAGCCCAGGGCACCTTCCGCGAGATCAGCTCGGTGTCGAACTGCGAAGCCTTCCAGGCGCGCCGCCTGCAAGCGCGCTTCAAAAACGCCCAAGGCAAGAACGAGCTGGTGCACACCCTCAACGGCTCGGGTCTGGCGGTGGGACGCACGCTGGTCGCGGTGCTGGAAAATCACCAGCAAGCCGACGGCAGCGTGTCCATCCCCGAGGTGTTGCGGCCTTACATGGGTGGCCTGGCTTGTCTGACGCCCGCCTGAGGCGCTGACCACCTCTCTCAACCCCACCAGCCCCGCACCGCACCGCCGGGGCTTTTTCTTTGGGCTTGCAACCTTCAACCCTGCAAACGGTGGCCGCAGTTGTGTGGCTGTAGCGAGTGACGCTGCCGCCACTGGCCCGAGTTGCGCCAAACCAGCGCACCCGCCACGGCGGCAGTGCCACCCCCAAAGAAACCTTTGCGCGGTGCTGGGAGATCAGTTCTGTGTGCCGCGGTGGGCCCAGCCCGTCGTTTGTTTCTCAAGGAAGCTGAACAGCTCATACATCACCATCGCCATCGCGCCCACCACCAGCAGGCCGCTGAAGGCCAGACCCATCTGCATCGAGCTGCTAGCCGAAATCAACAGGTAACCAATGCCCTCGTTGGAGGCGGTCATCTCCGACACGGTGGTGCCCACAAAAGCCAGCGTGATGGCCACCTTGAGCGAGCCAAAGAAATACGGCATGGAGCGCGGCAGCCCCACCTTGGTCAGCACATCCCAGCGCTTGGCGCCGAGCACGCGCAACACGTCTTCCAACTCGGGCTCCATCGTGGCCAGGCCGGTGGCGATGTTGACCATGATCGGGAAGAAGCTGATGAGAAAAGCAGTCAGGATCGCTGGACCTGCGCCGATACCGAACCAAACCACCAGAATGGGCACAAACGCCGCCTTGGGCAGCGCGTTGAAGGCGGTCATCAATGGGTACACCGCCGAGTAAGCCAAGCGCGAGCTGCCGATCAAAAATCCAAGCAGCACGCCCACCACAATCGCGATGCCAAAACCGACCATCGTCACCCAGTAGGTGCGCCAGGCGTGGCCGAGGATGGTGGTCTTGTGCTCCAGGGTTTGCTCCCAGATGCGTGAGGGGCTGGGGAAGATGAACTCCGAGATACCAAAGCCGCGTGTAATCGCCTCCCAGATCAGGACGATAACCACCAGCAGGATCAGCGGCGACCAGCGTTCGAGTTGTTTTTTGTTCACGGGGTGATCCGAGTGATGTGTCTTTAACCAGGGCACCTTGGAGCCGGCTTTGCCGGGCCGCCAGTGTCTCCCCTCTGAGGGGGTGACGGCCCCTTAGGGCCGGCGCGGGGGGGAGCCGCGTTGTCCGCCAATATGGCCACGCAGCTCGTGCACGATATCGCTGAACTCTGGCGTGTAGGTCACCTCCAGATCGCGGGTACGGGGGATCTGAATCTCGCGCTGGACCACAAAGCGGCCCGGGCTCCTGCTCATGCAGAAAACCGTGTCGGCAAGAAACACGCTCTCGCGCAGGTCGTGCGTGACCAAGATGACGTTGAAGCGCTGGGCTTCCCACAGGTCGCGCAGGGTGCACCACAGCTCCTCGCGGGTGAACGCATCGAGCGCGCCGAACGGCTCGTCGAGCAGCAGCATCTTGGGCTCGTGAATCAGCGCGCGGCAGATGCTGGCGCGCTGCTGCATACCGCCCGAGAGCTCCCAGGGAAACTTTTTCTCCATGCCGCCCAGTCCCACGCTTTCCAGCAGCCGACTCGCACGCTCAGCAAATTCCTTGCGCCGGTCTTTGAATTGGCTGCGAAATGGCTCCACGATCTCCAGCGGCAGCAACACGTTGTCCAGCGTGGTGCGCCAGGGCAGCAGCGAGGGCGCCTGAAATGCCATGCCAGAAATCTTCAGCGGGCCGGTAACCGGCTGGCCGTCAATCGCGATCTGGCCCAGGCTGGGCATTTTGAGCCCGGTGGCAAGCTTCATGAAGGTGGACTTGCCACAGCCCGAGGGGCCGACAATAGCAATGAACTCGCCCCGCTTCACCCGCAAGTTGATGTCTTCGACGGCAAAGACGTTTTGGGCTTTCAGCTCGTTGTTGTAGGCGAGCCAGACATTCTGGAAATCGACGAAAGCGCTGTCGGCGCTGCTGTTTTCGGAGGCGAGCATGGCGACTTTGAAAAAGGCCAGCCCCACTCAAACGCAGAGGCTGGCCTGTGGCTGTGAAGCCAGGCGGACAAACGTTTATTTCTTCACCGCGGGCAACACATTGAGCTGCGCCGCGCTTGGCAGCATGGAGCCGTCCCACACTGCCCTGGGGTCGATGCGGGTCTTGGTGCCATAGGCGTCCGACACCTCGGAGGCCATCAGCGCCAGACGGCCCGGCACCACCTGGCCAAAGCCTTCGCGGCGCGCGTCGGGGCTGGCCACCACCGAATCGATCGCGAGTTGCAAGCGCCGCGTCTCCAGCGCCACGTTGATGATGCCATCGCGCGCTTTCACGGAGTCGATCGCAGCGGCCGGGTTGGCCATCACCTCTTTGGCGCCTTTGGCAAATGCGGTGAGGAAGGCCTTGACAGCAGCTGGATTCTCTTTGATGAGCTTGGGGCTGGCGATGATGGCGTTGCCATAGAGCTTCACGCCGTTTTCGGCGTAAGGCATCACCACGATGTCTTCTGCTTTGACGCCGCGCGCCTCCAAATTGAGGATCGAGGTAAAGCCAAAGCCGGTGATGGCATCGATGTCACCGCGCACCAGCATGGTCTCGCGCAGCGGTGGGTCCATCGAGGTCCAGGCCACATTGCCGATGTTGTTGGCTTTTTGGAACAGCGGGAAAGCTTTGCGGCCAGCGTCAAACACCGGGGCACCGAGTTTCTTGCCGTTGAGATCGGCCGGCTTGGTGATGCCGCTCTTCTTGAGCGTGAGCACAGCCGCTGGCGTGTTGTTGTAGACCATCATCACCGCGACCGGCTTGTTGGGTGCGTCTGGGTTGTTTGCGTGGAACTCCATCAAAGCTGCCAGATCGGCAAAACCCATGTCGTAGGTGCCAGATGCCACCCGGGTGACAGCGCCGCCCGAGCCGTTGCCCGAGTCCACCGTCACGTCCAGACCGGCCGCCTTGAAGTGACCTTTGGCGGCCGGTTGCAGGAAAAGGGCGGCTGGGCCTTCAAAGCGCCAGTCAAGCTGGAACTTGATCGGCGTTTGGGCATGTGCGCTGCCCAATGTGAGCAGCGCTGCGGCGCTGGCAGCGGCTTGCAGGAAATGGCGTTTCAGCATGGAGGATTTCCGGAACAGGTGGACGGGGATGTGCGAATGGCTTGGGCAGGGAATTTTAAGCAAGAACAGTGCCAAGGTATGGGCTGGGACCGATCTTAAGACCCGGATTTGCCATTGGGCCTGCATACAGAAGGTGTATAAAGATTGTTCGATTTTGCCGCGTATTCGTCATCATGGATAACCCTGAAATGGTGCGCAGTCGGGGCATTGCCCCCTCGGTGCAACATTCGGCTGGCTCTCTCAAGCGGTGGTGCGGGTTGGGTTGCCCGATGGATCAGCGCATTGGCAAACCTGGCCTGCTCGACCCAGGGGTTGTTCCCCTTCATCACCGGACCTGCGTTGCCAGTCGGCTTGTAGGTTGCCGCCAAGCCCTGGCCAGCCGCTGCTCGGTCGGTTAGGGCTGGTCGTCGAGTCCGGCCTGGATCTCGGTTGCTTGGTAGCCTTCGCGCAAATGTTGTGCGCGGGTGGTCAGTGCCGCTTCGTCGGGGATGCTGCCCATGTGGCGATCCAACAGCACAAAGGCCGACTCGATCAGTTTGGCGTTGAGCGTGCGCTCGCCGTGTTCCAGCAGGTACTCAACCGCGCACTTTGGCTCGCCGCTGAGGCTCAGCGCCATCCCGTGTTCGCTGAGCTTGACGATGTCGGTGTGGGCGGCGCGGATGCGTTTGGTGAAGTCGATGCGCTCGGCCGTCATGCAGGCCAGCAGCTCGGTCGGCGAGCGGCTGGTGCAATAGCGCAAACCGATCGTGTCGACCACCGCATCCAGCTCGTAGAGCTGCACCGAGCGCAAGGTCAGCCGTGTCATCAGCGCGAGCAGGTTGCCAGCGGATTCGCAATCGAAGCCCGGCTCGTGCACCAGCTTGGCCTGGCTCCGCGCCTCGTCCAGGGCAAGCGCCGTCTGCTGGTCTTGCAGCGCCAGCAGACACTGCACCATGCCAAGCAGCCGCTGCATCCGTTGGCTGCTGGGTTGGCGCGCACACAGCTGCTGCATCTGATCGACGCAGCGCTGCAAGCCACGCTGGTCGTTGCTGTCCAGTTTGGCGAACGCCAGCAGCACCAGCGCCTGGGGGTCGTAAAGCTTGGACTCCAGTCCAATGCGGGTGGCGCGATCAAGCAACCCGACACCTTGCTCTCGGTCGCCAGCGTAGTACGCCAGCATGCCGTGCTTGAGCAGGCGCGTGACCGAACCGGGGGAGACTTTGCTGGCTCTGCGAAAGGTGTTGAGCGCGTTTTGGAAGTTGCCCAATTCGAATTGGGCGCGGCTCATCATGTCGTAGGCGTCTGTGTAGCTGGGATCGCTCTCGATCAGACCCTCCAGCGTGGTCGCAGCTGTTGCTGCCTCGCCCGATTCCAGCTGAGCGCAGGCAACACCCAGCTTGGCCCATGGCAGTGTGTTGGCCGCCACCACCGCCTCGTACAACCGCTGCGCCTCGCTGATCTGGCCGGTGCGAAGCATCAGCTCGGCGCCAATGCGTGCGGCATACAGCCAGTATGGTCCACGCTCGGAGAAGCGCTTGGCGCAGAGTGCGCCAGCTTCTTTGAAGCGCTGCTGGTCGATGGCGGCGAAGATGGTTTTCAACGAGAGTTTGCGTTCGCGAGCCTGCGACAAGCGCTTGCTTAGGTTGTTGGCGGTGTGCGGTTTGAGCAGGTAGGCGTCGAGCGCAGATTCCGCCGCCTCGGCCACATTGGTGTAGGTTGCCTCGGCGGTGATGATCACAAACACCGTGTAAAAAGGCAGCAGCTGGTTGCGTCTCAGCTCGTCGAGCAGGTCTTGGCCTGTGGTCTCCTCGTGTTCGAAATACTGCTCGCACAGCACGATGTCGAAATTGCCGGCCTCCAGTTTGACCCGCGCGTCGGCCAGCTTGTTGCACTGCGCAATGGACCCGACGCCCAGATCGCGCAGCTGTGAGGCCAAAATGGAGCGTGACTTCGTGTTGCCGTCGATGACAAGGGCGGTGGCGTCGTTAAGCTGATTGGGTGCGTCTGACATGCTGGGTTGCCGGGCAATGGGTGGACAAGCAAATGGATTTGCGCGAAAAGAAGGTGCCGCCTCAGATGCGATGGGTCTGACGGTTGTCCAAGTGTCTGGCCGAACGCCTGGATCAATCCTTGGAACAACGCGGTTATTGATGGTCTTTTTTGTGGCTGCGCGCCGCCCGGGGCAACGCGGTCGGGGCAGCGCGGTCGGGGTAACCCTCCGTTGTGTGCGGCGCCTTGTCCAAGAGCGATCAGCCGATCTACACGATCCGTGAGAAGCTATTACCCTTGCTTGTTCGGAGCTTGGTGCCTCCGGCGTTTGCGTTTCATCCGCTTTGGCGCTGCTCGCGGTGGTTCGCAGCGGCCCTGCTGCCGCCTGCCGCTTGCCCTGCGCTCGCGCACGGCGCACCGCTCAAAAAACCGACTTTTTTTAGCCAACCCAATCCACCCCATCCCATCCCATGACCTTGAACATCCTCCTGCTTGAAGACCTGCACGACAGCGCCACCCCGATTCTTGACACCTTGCCCGGTGCTCACATCACGCGTCTGAAACATGCGCCTGATGCCCGCGAACTGGCCGCACTGCTGCCCAGTGTGCATCTGCTGGGTTTGCGCTCGCGTACCGCGCTCAACCGCGAGATGCTGGCCTGCGCGAACTCGCTGATGGCGGTTGGCGCTTACTGCACCGGCACCAACAACATCGATCTGGCGGCGGCCAGCGAGCGCGGTGTGGCGGTGTTCAACGGCCCATTTTCCAACACCCGCTCGGTGGCCGAGCTGGTGATCGGCCACGCCATCGAGCTGATGCGCCGGGTGCCCGAGCGCCACGCGGCGGCGCGGCGCGGTGTGTGGCTGAAAGACTCGCGCGGTTCCAACGAAGTGCGCGGCAAGACGCTGGGCATCGTGGGCTACGGCAAGATTGGCACGCAGGTTGGTTTGCTGGCCGAGGCCATTGGCATGCGCGTGACTTACCACGATATCGAAGCGCGCCTACCGCTGGGCAACGCCAGCGCGGCGCCCACGTTGGAGGCGCTGCTGCGAGAGGCCGATGTGGTCACCTTGCATGTGCCGCAAACCGAGCGCACCCGCCTGCTGATCGACGCCGAGCGCCTGGCGCAAATGAAGCCCGGTGCGGTCTTCATGAACCTGGCGCGCGGTCATGCGGTCGATATCGATGCGCTGCACGCCGCCTTGAAGTCAGCGCACCTGCGCGGTGCGGCGATTGATGTGTTTCCGGTCGAGCCATCATCCAACAGCGCCGAGTTCGAGTCGCCGCTGCGCGAGCTGGACAACGTGATCCTCACACCGCACGTGGGCGGCTCCACCATCGAGGCACAGCGCAACCTCGGGGTCGAGGTGTCGGAGAAGCTGCGCGACTATTTGCTGCTGGGCGCGGTCAACGGCAGCGTCAACCTGCCAGCGCTGTCGGTGGGCACGCGGCGTTCGGCGGCGCGCCTGGTGCATGTGCACCGCGACCAGCCGGGCGTGATGTCGCAGCTCAACCACGTGCTGGCAGATGCTGGCATCAACGTCTCGCAGCTGCACCTGGAGACCGACGCCGGCATGGGCGTGGCGGTGATTGATTTGAGCGTGGTGCCCAACGAGACCACGCTTGCCGCGCTGCGCGGCGCCGACGGCACCGTCACCGCATTTCTGGCGATGGCCGCTGCACCCTGAGCGTGTGACAAAGCGCAGCCCGATGTGCAGGGTTGCTCGGTGCCTGTGCCTGTGCCTGTGCCTGTGCAACGGTTGGGTCTTCAGCGCTGCAGCTGGTCACCATGGGCGCGTTGGCCGATCACCACGGGGTGTCGAAAAACCGCCTGTTGAAGACCGTCAACGAGCTGGCAGGCGAAGGTGTGCTGGAGACCACGTGGGGCAGCGGTGGTGGACTGCGGCTGATGAAAGACGCGTGGCAGATTCGGGTGGGTGGTGTGGTCTGCCTGCGAGACCAACTTCCGACTGGTCGAGTGCTTCGGTGCCGAGACCAACCGGTACACGCTCAGCCCCTCGGGTTGTCTCAAGGGCTTGCTCATTGAGGCCTTGAAGGCCTATTTCAAAACGCTGGACAGCATGACGCTGGCAGAGTCGACAGTGCCGGCGCCCTCCAAGGCCATGCCTGGTGGCCGGCTTTTGCCTTCAAGGCCATCGCTGGCGCAGGTGAAGGCTTCGCTAAGTCGCCGCCAGGCCCCTGGCAAACCTGATGCGTCCCGGCCGGACCATCGACCTCGTCACACTTTTCAGCACAAGGACGCAACCCGCGACAGCCCCATCTGCACCGGTTGCTCAAAGCCATTTGCCCCCTCGATGCGCTCGGTGTGGCCAGGCGCGGGTCTTCTGGAATTGCTGCTGCCTCGCGGCCTATGCGCTGTTGTCAGCGCTGTTCGTGGGTGGGTGTCGAGGCGTTCAAGGGTATTGCGCTACCGCTTGTGCAGCAGGCACGATGCTCTGCCCAGACGATTTGCCGGGGGATGGCGAACCCGGGCGGAGTTTTTGTAAGCGACTGGCGCTCTCAGCGAGGTTGACCATGCGGGCCGCCGCATGAATCGTCAGGCGATGTGCTGTGAATCCGGGCCGGGGAGAAATGTAGGCAGACATCTCGCGCACCAGCGCCAGTTGGTGCTCGGAGGCCTCAGCCAGCAGCACAGCCAAGACGTTCTCCAACGCGATGACCCGAATCTGCAGTTGCACGATTTCGGTGTTGTTCAGCGGTAGGGTGTCCGTCTGCAGGTCGATCGACGCCGGTTGCTCTCGAGCGCCCTCACTGGCACCCCCTTCGTTGTCCCACTGGGACACCGCTGTCGCCAGCAGCTGGGTACGTTCAGATCGATTAACTTTGGGGCGGGACATGTTGGGTGCTTGGCGTGCTGTCAAGGGCACGAAGGTGTGGAAAAAGCCCAATGTCAACCCAATGTTAGGTGGGGTCTGTTCGATGGCGCACAGAAAACCGACGCCAAGGCAACGGCCAGCCCGCAAGCAGCCTCTGAACCCTCCCACGCAACAGCGGCGCCAGGTCCCGTTTGAAGCACGGGCGGGCTTGAACCCGAGGCGTGTTGCGTGGTGGTGGATGTGGCAGCGCGATGTGCTGGGGCGCATCCGCCGGCCGCTGTCGCACCGTCTCGGTCAATCTCCACTGGCGGCGGCGAGCACCCAGAAAGTGCCGCTGCGCACGCAGGCCGATCAGCAGGGACAGTTCGATGCTGGGCAGTTTCTCCAGCATCCCAACCAACCGATGGTGATTTGAAAGGCCGCCTTAAAAGGCCGCCTTTTCGACGTCCATTCACCCTCGCCATTGCTCGCCGCTGGCGTCGTCCCACGGAACCCCGCTTGCATGGACCTGCGCCCCGGGTGTTTGACCCACGATGAGAACCCGCCCGCCCGCAGCCACTTGCAAAACCGGGCATGGGCTCAGAGGCAGATGCGCTTCACAGGTGCTTCAAGCGCGCACCGCCTTCGGCAAGATGGGCTGTGTTCGGTAGATGTCTCGGCGTGCGGGCTCTGGTGACATGGCGGCACTCGCACAAGCCATGCGAAGCCAAGCGTGTGCAGGCATCTGCCGCAGCGGCTGTTCGCACCGTGCACCATCGACGTCTGCAAAAGCAGACCGTTGGCAGTGGCCTCGACCCCCGCAGACCCGATGCCCAGCACAGGGTGGCGCACCGACGACAGGCCGCAGGGTCTGGACACCGGGCTTCAGCGCCCCGAACTGGCCGCAGCCAGCGCTGTCATGTTCAGCACCCGGCGCACGGTGGCCGCTGGCGTGAGGATGTAGGCGGTGGCGGCGCCGCCCATCAGCATCGGGCCCACGGTGACACCCCCGCTGGTGGTGGTCTTGAGCACGTTGTAGAGAATGTTGGCCGCGTCCAGATTCGGGCAGATCAGCAGGTTGGCCGCGCCGCTCAAGGTGGACTCGGCGTAGTAGTGGCTGCGAATGTCTTCTTGCAATGCCGCGTCACCGTGCAGCTCGCCGTCGCATTCGATCTCGGGGTGTGCCGCCACAAACAGATCGCGCGCCTGGCGCATCTTCTTGGCCGAGGCGCGCTTGCTGGAGCCGAAGCTGGAATGCGACAGGAAAGCGACCTTGGGCGGCAGGCCAAAGCACTGCACCTGCTGCGCCGCCATCCAGGCGATCTCGGCCAGCTGCTCGGCGTTGGGGTCTTCGTTCACATAGGTGTCGGCCACAAACAACGGGCCCTTGTCGGTCATCAGCGCGTTGACAGCGGCGTAGTTTGTGACGCCGGGGCGCTTGCCCAGGATGCTGTCGATGCGCTCCAGGTGCGTCATGAAGCTGCCGGCCAGGCCGCAGATCAGCGCGTCGGCGTCGCCCAGCGAGACCATCAGCGAGCCGATGATGGTGTTGGAGCGGCGCACGGCGGCCTTGGCCACATCGGGTGTGCCACCGTTGCGGCCCATCAGCTGGTGGTAGTGCTCCCAGTACTGGCGAAAACGCGGGTCGTCTTCCGGGTTGCAGTTCTCCACATCGGCGCCCAGCCGCATACGCAGGCCGGCTTTCTCGATGCGTGCGGCGATCACGGCCGGGCGACCGATCAGGATCGGCGTGGCCAGCTCGTCGTCGATCGCCATTTGCGCGGCGCGCAGGGTGCGCTCGTCTTCGCCATCGGCGTAAGCGACCCGCTTTTTGTCCTTGGGAATGAGCTTGGCAGCGCTGAAGATCGGCCGCATCAGGATGCCGGTCTGGTAAACGAAGCGGCCCAGGCTCTCCTTGTAGGCCGCCATGTCGGTGATGGGCCGGGTGGCCACACCCGAGTCGGCGGCGGCTTGCGCCACCGCCGGCGCGATCTTCAGGATGAGGCGCGAATCGAACGGCTTGGGGATCAAATAGTCGGGGCCAAACACCAGTTCTTGGCCGGCGTAGGCGTTGGCCACCTCTTCGCTGGTTTCGCTTTTGACCAAGTCGGCGATCTCGCGTACGCAGGCCAGCTTCATCTCGTCGGTGATGCGGGTCGCGCCGCAGTCCAGCGCGCCCCGGAAGATATAGGGGAAACACAGGACGTTGTTGACCTGGTTCGGGTAGTCGCTGCGGCCGGTGGCGATGATGCAGTCGGGCCGCGCGGCTTTGGCCAGCTCGGGCCGGATCTCGGGCTCGGGGTTGGCCAGCGCCAGGATGATCGGCTTGTCGGCCATGGTTTTCACCATCTCCACCGTCATCACGCCCGGGGCTGAGCAGCCGAGAAACACGTCGGCTCCTTTCACCGCGTCGGCCAGGGAGCGGTCGCTGGTGACGCTGCAATAGCGCTGCTTGGAGGCGTCGAGCTTGCCGGCCTTGACGTCTTCGCGCTCGCTCTGGATCACGCCCTTGGAGTCGCAGACCAGGATGTGCTCGGCCTTCACGCCCAGGCCCACCATCACGTCCAGGCAGGCAATGGCCGCCGCGCCCGCGCCCGACACCGCCAGCTTGACGCTGCCGATGTCTTTTCCCACCAGTTCCAGGCCGTTCAGCAGGGCGGCGCTGGAGATGATGGCGGTACCGTGCTGGTCGTCGTGGAACACCGGGATGTTCATGCGCTCGCGCAGCTTTTTCTCGATGTAGAAGCACTCGGGCGCCTTGATGTCTTCCAGGTTGATGCCGCCCAGGGTCGGCTCCAGCGCGGCGATGATGTCGACCAGTTTGTCGGGGTCGCGCTCGGCCAGTTCGATGTCGAACACGTCGATGCCGGCGAACTTCTTGAACAGGCAGCCCTTGCCCTCCATCACCGGCTTGGCCGCCAGCGGGCCAATGTCGCCCAGACCCAGCACCGCCGTGCCATTGGTGATCACACCGACCAGGTTGCCGCGCGAGGTGTATTCGTGGGCCAGTGAGGGGTCGGCCTCAATCGCCAGACAGGGGTAGGCCACGCCGGGCGAGTAGGCCAGCGACAGGTCACGCTGGTTGGAGAGTGGCTTGGTGGGCGAGAGGGAAATTTTTCCGCGTGTGGGGCTGCGGTGGTAGTCCAGGGCGGCGTCGCGCAGGGCTTGTTCGGCGGGTGTCATGGTTGTCTCCTCTTTGGGTGGTTTTGAAGGGCCAATGTGCACAAAGCACAAATTCCGAGCAGCGGTCTGCGCGGGGCCTGGGATGGCCCGCCAGCAAATCGCTTTATGCAGGTTGCAGCAGATCGAACAGGGTGCGCGCCACCACCTTGGTGGCGGCGCGCAGGTCTTTCAGGTCCAGCCGCTCATCGGCCCGCTTGGCGTGCGACTCCAGCACGGTGCGCGGGCCGGCGCCGTAGATCACGCCAGGGATGCCGCGCTCCACGTACAGGCGCACGTCGGTGTACAGCGGCGTGCCCAACGCGGGGATGGCTTCACCCAGCACCTCGTGCGCGTTTTTCTGGATCGCCTGCACCAGCGGCTGGTTGCCCGGCAGCGGCTTCATCGCGCGCGACAGCAGCATGCGCCGCACATCAACCGTGACCGCTTTGCCGCCGCGCGGCGGGTTGAAGCTGGCCGCTGCATCGGCAATCGTTTGGCGAATCGACGCTTCGACTTGCGCTGGGTCTTCCTCGGGGATCATGCGGCGGTCGATGTTGAGCACCACCTTGCCCGGGATCACGTTGGTGTTGGTGCCGCCCACAATCTGGCCCACGTTGAGGTAGGGGTGGGTGATGCCTTCGACAGCCGAGCTGATCAACAGATAGTCGGTGTTGAGTGCGTAGAGCGCGTTCAGGATGTGGGTGGCGGCTTGCAGCGCGTCGGTGCCGCTGTCGGGAATGGCGGCGTGCGCCATGTCGCCGTTGACCGTGGCCTGCAGCTGCAGGCAGCCGTTGTGCGCCACCACCACCTGGTAGCTGAAGCCAGCGGCGATCATCAGGTCGGGCTTGGTCAAGCCGTGGTTGAGCAGCCAGTCGGGGCCGACCACGCCACCAAACTCTTCGTCGTAGGTTACATGCAGCTCCACGTTGCCGGCCAGCTGGGCGCCCAGCGACTCGAGCGCGCGGATGGCGAAGCTGAAGCTGGCGATGTCGCCCTTGCTGACCGCGGTGGCGCGGCCGTACATCTTGCCGTCCACGATCTCGCCGCCGTAGGGATCGTGCGTCCAGCCTTCGCCAGGCGGCACCACGTCGCCATGGGCGTTCAGCGCAATGGTCTTGCCACCGTCGCCATAGCGCCGGCGCAGGATCAGATTGGTCACCGACATCATGCCGACTGCTTTCACCTCAGCCTGGGGCACCGGGTGTTGCTCGGCTGGTAAGCCCATCGCAGCCAGCAGCTCGGCTGTGCGCTCGGCGTGTGGCGCGTTGTTGCCGGGTGGCGTGTCGGTGGGCACGCGCACGAGTTCTTGCAGGAAGCGCACTTCTTCCTCGAAGTGGGCATCGACCCAGGCATCAATCTGGTCATGGCGGGCAGTCATCTTGGTGTCTCTTTTCTGGTGGTCAAGGGCAGTGCGATTCGGTGCTGCTCCCCAGCGAGCTGGTGCAGCAGGTGCGAGAAGGCGCGCACACACAAATCGATGTCGTCGCTGGTACTGGATTCGAGCGGGTTGTGGCTGATGCCGCTGTTCAAACCGCGAACGAACAGCATCGCCTGCGGCATCACCTCAAACAGCTTCATCGCGTCGTGCCCGGCGCCGCTGGGCAGGCGGCACACCGGCACACCGAGCGCGTTGACTGCGTTTTCCCAGCGCGCCTGCCACTCGGGCGCGCTTGGCGCGGCGGCGGCGCGCATGATTTCCTCCAGGCTGTGCTGAACACCCCGGCGCTCGCAGATCGCGACCAGCTCGGCCACCACATCGCGCTGCAGCGCGTCGCGCTGGGCGTTGCTGGGCGCGCGCAGATCGAGCGAGAAGGTACAGCGCCCAGGCACCACGTTGATCGAGCCGTTGGGCACCTGCAGCATGCCGATGGTGGCCACCGAGTCGCCATCTTGCAGCGCGCGTTTTTCCGCGAACAGCGCCAGCTCGGCCACCGCGCAGGCGGCGTCGCGGCGGCGGTTCATTGGCGTGGTGCCGGCGTGGCAGGCCATGCCGGTGACCACACCCTGATAACGCACGCTGGCGTTGATGGAGGTGACCACGCCCAGCGGGATATCCACCCCGTTTAGCACCGGGCCTTGCTCGATGTGAACCTCGACAAACCCCAGGTATGCCGCTGGGTCGCGTTGCAGCGCGCCAATCGCCTCCAGCGTGCCGGGCAGGCCGGCGTGGTGCATGGCCTCACGCATCGTTATTCCATCGGCGTCTTTCTGCTCCAGCCAGGCCGGGTTGAAGTGGCCGGTGAGCGCGCCCGAGCCCAGGAAGGTGGCCTTGTAGCGCTGGCCTTCTTCTTCGGCAAAGCCCACCACCTCAATCGCAAACGGCAGCCGTTGCTTGGCCTGGTGCAGTTCTCTGACGCAGGCCATGGGCGCATAGATGCCAAGCCGACCATCGTACTTACCACCGTTGCGCACGGTATCAAAGTGGCTGCCAGTGAGCAGTGTCTTGGCCCCCACGCTAAGCCGCTCTGCGGGTCGCTGCTGCCCAAGGGGTTGCATTTCGCCTTGGGGCGGCCCGGCGGCGAAATCCTGCGCATTGGCTGCGTGGTACACGCCCACCACGTTGCCCACCGCATCAATGTGCGCTTCATCAAAGCCACAGTCCAGCATCCCTTGGCGCAACTGAGCCGCACAAGCGCGGTGGGCGTCGGTGAGGTAGGTGACGGTGAGCTGACCCAGCTCGGCGTAGCCGGGGTCGGTGTGCTGCGCCAGGGCCTCGTGCCAGTCCCACACTTCGTTGCCCAGCGTGGGCTGAAAACCGACCTTGTCGTTCAGGCGAATTTCCGCGATGCGGTGGATGTGGCGCAGGCACTCGGCGCGCTCAATGTCGACCGGGTTCTGTAAGCGCCGCTCAAAGGTGGCGATGATCTCGGCCTTGGCCAGACCGTTGCCGCGCGGGCCGCGCACCGCGAGGACGAATGGAAAGCCAAATTTCGCGTTGTAGTCGGCGTTGAGCTGCTGGATGTGCGCGAACTCCTGTGGCGTGCAGTGGGTCAGGCCCGCCTTGCTTTGCTCGTTGGTCGACTCGGTGGTGAGCGAGTTGCTGACCATCGCCTTGCCGGCGAGCTCCGGGTGGGCGCGAATGAGGCTGAGCTGGGGCGTCACACCGGCGTCGTGCAGCACCGACACCATCGCGTGTTTGAGCGCGGCCAGCGAGGCAAAGGGACGGCGGGCCAGCGCCTGCTCGGCGATCCAGGGCGAGTGCTCGTACAAGCCGTCGAGCAGGTGCGCGGCGTCAATCAGGGGTGCGGTGTTGAGTTGGTCTAGCGTGATGGGCATGGGTTTGATCCTGCGGGTCAAGCGGCGAGGGGGTGGATGGTGGTCCAGTGGCGCGCGATGTCCAGGCGGCTGGCCACCCACACCCGGTCGTGCTGCTGGATGTGGTCGAGGAACCGCTGCAACGCGGTGATGCGGCCCGGGCGGCCGAGCAGGCGGGCGTGCATGCCGACGCTCATCATCTTTGGCCGGTCCAGACCGGCCGGATCGCCCTCGGCATAGAGCGCATCGAATGTGTCTTTCAGGTACTGGAAAAAAGGGTCGGCGTGCGAGTAGCCCTGCGGCAGCGCAAAGCGCATGTCGTTGCAGTCCAGCGTGTAGGGCACGATGAGCTGGTGCGCGTCGCTGCCATCGGTTTTGCGCACCTTCATCCAAAACGGCAGGTCGTCGCCATAGCAGTCGCTGTCGTATTCGAAGCCGCCAAAGTCGGCCACCAAGCGGCGCGTGTTGGGGCTGTCGCGACCGGTGTACCAGCCCAGTGGGCGGTTGCCGGTGAGCCGCTCGATGGCAGCCATCGCCTGTGCCATGTGGGCGCGCTCGGTGTCTTCGGGGATGTTTTGGTAGCTGATCCATTTGAGACCGTGGCAGGCGATCTCATGGCCGAGTTCCTTGAAGGCGGCGGTGACATCCGGCGAGCGCTGCAAAGCGGTGGCAACACCAAACACGGTGAGCGGCAGTCTTCGTTTCTCGAACTCGCGCAGCACGCGCCACACCCCGGCGCGCGAGCCGTACTCGTAAATGCCTTCCATGCTGATGTGGCGCCCCGGGAAAGCCGGCGGGTTGAACATCTCAGAGAGAAACTGCTCCGAGCCTGCATCGCCGTGCAACACGCTGTTCTCGCCCCCTTCCTCGTAATTCAGCACAAACTGCACCGCCACCCGCGCCGCGCCCGGCCAGCGCGCGTGCGGCACCTCGCGGCCATAGCCGATCAGATCGCGCGGGTAGGGGGCGGTGGCGTCGTAGATAGAGGTCATAAAAAAGAGCGATTCGCCGAGTGAAATGTCTTGTTCAAGGATGCCGCAGAACCGGCTCTGCCGGGCCGCCAGCATCGCCGCTGGGGCATGACGCGAAGCGGCGCGGGAGAGCTTAAATTCTCGACCCGCCAGTGTTGCCCCTTGAGGAGCGGAGCGAGCGACGGGGTTGGGTCAAGTCAAGGCGAGCGACAGCTCGCTTATCGGCTGTTTGCGCTCGAATGTCAGGTTTTCTTCTACATGCAGCAGGTGTTCATTCATCAGACGAACCGCCAGCTCCTCGTCCTTGGCCGCCAGCGCCTTCACGATGGCCGCGTGCTCGTCGCTGGAGTGTTCAGCGGCCTGGCTGCTCTGGTACATGAGGGCGATCAATGCGCAGCGCGAAATCAGCTCGCTCAGCAGCTCGGCCAGCACCTGGTTGCCCATCAGCTCGGCCATGCGCACGTGGAAGTCCCCGAGCAGCTCGGTGCGGCTGGGCACATCGTGTTGTTGCACCGCCAGTTTTTCTCGCGCCACGTGTTCGCGCAATGCCCTCAGTTTGGCTGGCGTGGCGGTGCGGGCGAAAGCGCGCGCCATTTCGGCCTCCAGCATGCGGCGCACCGCAAACACCTGCTTGGCTTCTTCCACCGAGGGCTCGGCCACAAAAGCCCCACGCGCTGGCTCCAGTTTGATCAGCCGGTTTTGCGACAACTGAAACAGCGCCTGGCGCACCAGCGTGCGCGAGACGCCAAAGTGGTCGGCCAATTTCTGCGCTGCCAGCTTGGTGCCCGGGTGCAACCGGTGCTCCACGATGGCGCGGGTCAGTGACTCGACAATGAGGTGGGTGCTGGAGATTTCCATGAAATCATGATATCGAGAAAAACAAAAAGTGTATACAATTTTGGTCTACTGATTTCCACCAGCCTGACACGTCAAGGAAATACCCATGGGATTGAGCACCCACGTTCTGGACACAATGCACGGCTGCCCGGCTGCTGGCATGGACGTTGAGCTGTACACCACCGAAGGTGATCAGGCCACGCTGGTCAAGCGCTTCAACCTCAACCAAGACGGCCGCAACCCCGAAGGCCCGCTGTATGACAACGCCAGCCTCAAGGCCGGCACCTACCGCCTGGTGTTCGACGTCAAAGGCTATTTCGCAGCCAAGGGCGTGACGCTGCCCGAGCCCAATTTTCTCAACCGCGTGGCGCTCGATTTCGGCGTGGCCCATGTGGAGCAGCACTACCACGTGCCGCTGTTGGTGAGCCCCTGGAGCTACTCGACCTACCGCGGCAGCTGAGCCCTTGCGCGCCAACAGAAAAGCCCGCTGGAGCGGGCTTTTCTGTTGGCGCGTCGGGGCCTGTCACCGCAGACGCTGGCCTTCGGTGAGGGCGTCGAGCTGGAAATTTCCGCTGCGGTCCCACAGCCAGATGTCGCGGTAGGTCACACCACCGAGCCGCATGGGTGCGGGGAAGGGCGCCGCTGCGCGCACCGTGCGCTCGATCTCGCGCATGACATCGGGGGCATGTGAGGGCGCTCGCAGCCAGCTCATGTTGCGCACATTGCCGCGACCATCCAGCTCCACATCCAGCACGCCGACCGCGTGCATCAGCGGCGGCATCTGCCCTTTGTAAATGCGGTGGGCGTTCAAGCCGTAGAGATGGCGCGCGCCATCGCGTCGGTA
>Ga0105054_10001160_pt1 | contig 43127 bp, 43 predicted proteins | sample BON02_FD_78091 | JGI IMG/M metagenome (GOLD analysis project Ga0105054, IMG submission 78091) | Freshwater microbial communities from Lake Bonney liftoff mats and glacier meltwater in Antarctica - BON-02 (megahit assembly) | ecosystem: Environmental > Aquatic > Freshwater > Ice > Glacier...
CCCGGTTGGCGCAAAATGGCATTCAGACTACCGGCACGCTCAAACGCATTATTGCTGTTCAAAAACTGGCAATGCTGGAATTCACATTTACTGATCTGACGGGCAAAACTTATACGGCGCGGTCCAAGCCTCATCGGCAATGGGTGAATTCCGGGTTAACCCCGGGGGCTGATGTAGACATCATCTACGACCCAAAAGCCCCCCAAAAGGCCCGCCATGTTAGCGACATTCAGCAATAGGTTCTGCGCAGACTTTTCATTGCCACCTGTACAGTTTAGTAAGGTTACTGCGCCGAATGCAGATTTGGCCCGCCATGTGGAGGGATGAGCTGTGACCACGATCCTTGATAAAATTAAGGCTTACAAGCTTGAAGATGTTGCCGCGCGCAAAACCGCGCGACCATTTGCCGAGCTTGAAGCCATGGCGAAAGATGCCAGCCCAACCCGTGGGTTTATCGATGCTTTACGGCTTGCCTCGTCATCCGGTGGTTACGGGCTGATTGCCGAAGTTAAAAAGGCCAGCCCCTCCAAAGGGCTAATCCGGGCCGATTTTGACCCGGTTGCCATTGCCAAAGCCTATGAAGCCGGGGGTGCAGCCTGCCTTTCGGTGTTGACAGATGAACCAAGCTTTCAAGGTAAAGACGCATATTTGCGTGATGCCCGTGCCGCCACCACCCTGCCCGCTTTGCGCAAAGATTTTATGTTTGACACGTATCAAATTGCCGAATCCCGCGCGCTTGGGGCGGATTGTATTCTGCTCGTCATGGCCTGCCTAAGCGATACGCAGGCCGCCGAGCTTGAGGATGCTGCCTTAAGCTGGGGGATGGATGTGCTGGTTGAGGTCCATAATCGTGAGGAACTTGAGCGCACGAGCCAACTAAAATCAACTTTAATTGGTATCAATAACCGTGATCTGAATACCTTTGAAACAAGCCTTGATGTTACCCGTGGCCTTGCCGCCCATGTGCCAGGTGAAGCGCTGATCGTGTCAGAATCGGGCTTAGAAACCCGCCATGATTTGGGTGCAATGGCCCGCTACGGGGTGCGGTGCTTTTTAATCGGTGAAAGCCTGATGCGCCAAGAAAACGTAGAAGGTGCAACGCGCGCCCTGCTCGCCACCCCCTGGACCCCTGAGGCCGCCTGATGCCGCTTACCCATTTTGACGCCACTGGCGCAGCCCATATGGTGGACGTGTCTGACAAGCCCGCGACGGCAAGGGTTGCCGTTGCGCGGGGCCGTGTTTTTATGCAGCCAGAAACCTTGGCGCTGGTGCTGGCAGGCACGGCTGCAAAGGGTGATGTGTTGGGCGTGGCGCGTTTGGCTGGCATTATGGGCGCCAAAAAATGCGCCGATTTAATCCCCCTTTGCCATCCGCTTGCGCTGAGCAAAGTGTCGCTCGACCTTGTGGCCGACCGCGAAACCAATACCGTTAATATTGAAGCGAGTGTTAAAACAAGCGGGCAAACCGGCGTAGAAATGGAAGCGCTAACGGCTGTTTCAGTTGCCGCGCTAACGGTTTACGACATGCTAAAAGCAGTTGATAAACATATGATTATCAGTGACATACGGCTTGTTCTTAAAGAGGGTGGTAAGTCTGGTCGGTTTGAGGCGCCGTGATGTTATCAGTCGCACAGGCCCGCGCACATATTCTGGCGCTCGCCCCACTTCCGCTGCGCGAAATTGTACCGCTGGCCAGTGCTGCTGGCCGCGTTTTATTTGAACCCCTCACAGCCAGCCGCAGCCAGCCGCCATTCGCCGCATCATCCATGGATGGTTATGCCGCTAAGCGTGCCGATTTACATGATGGCGCTGTGCTAACAATCGTCGGCGAATCGGCGGCGGGTGGCGGGTGGGATGGCCAATTACAATCGGGCCAAGCCCTACGTATTTTTACCGGCGCGCCAGTGCCAAATGGGGCGGATACGGTTATCATCCAAGAAGATGTAACATCGGACGGGACCTATATTACATTGGGGCAAAACCGCGATACGGCCCAATATATCCGCCCCGCAGGCGATGATTTTTTGGTGGGCCAAATGTTCGGGGCTGGCCGCCGGTTAAACGCCCAGCATATTGCGCTGCTTGCAGCCATGAACCACGCGTATATTCCCGTTGCCCGCCGCCCAATTGTTGCCCTTGTGCCAACCGGAAATGAGTTGGTAAATGTAGGTGAAATTGCTTCAGCGTCACAAATAATATCGTCCAACAACCTTGGACTAAAGGCGCTGATTGAACAGGCTGGCGCGCTTGTGCGGTTGCTGCCCATTGCGCCTGATACAGCTACCGGGCTCAGCGCCACGCTGGCGCAATGCGCCGAGGCCGATTTGATCGTGACCCTTGGTGGCGCCTCGGTTGGCGACCACGATCTTGTCGCAACGGTTGGGCAAAAAGCCGGGCTAAAGCTCGACTTTTACAAAATCGCAATGCGGCCCGGTAAGCCACTTATGGCCGGGCGGTTAAACGGTATTCCGATGGTCGGCTTGCCGGGCAATCCAGTGTCGTCAATGGTATGCGGCTATGTGTTCCTGCTACCGCTGCTGCGCGCTATACTAGGCCTGCCACAAGCTGCCCCGCTGCAACGGCTGCCACTGGCCGCAGCCCTGCCCCCCAATGGTAAACGCACACATTATATGCGTGCCCGCATAGCCGATGGGCTTGTCCATATCCATCAACGCCAAGATTCGTCGCTGCTTTCTGTTTTGGCCGAAAGCGATTGTTTGGCAATTCAACCCAACGATGACCCCGGAATGCCAAAGGGCGCACTCATTGAAATCATGCCATTATCAACAATAAGTTGACACAAAACGAGAACACATGTAGAACAAGGCAGGTTTAATCGAGGGGTAAGCCATATGTTGACCAAGAAACAGCTTGATTTGTTGCAGTTCATTCACAAACGCGTCCAAAAAGACGGTGTTTCACCCTCCTTTGACGAAATGAAAGATGCGCTGGACCTGCGATCAAAATCCGGCATTCATCGGCTGATTACCGCCTTGGAAGAGCGTGGGTTTTTACGCCGCCTGCCCAATAAAGCCCGCGCGTTGGAAATTGTGCGCCTGCCCGACGCGATGGAGCCGGGGGGTTTTCGCCCCTCTGTGATTGAGGGAAGCCGCACTTCCCCCCCTGCTGCGGCCCGATTTGTCGAAGTTGATGCGCTGGAACTGCCTGTTATGGGGCGGATTGCGGCTGGCACGCCGATTGAGGCTATTCAAACCGTTTCTCACACTGTGGCTGTGCCGGGGGCAATGCTATCGGCTAGCGGCCATCATTTCGCGCTTGAAGTAAAGGGCGATTCGATGATCGGTGCCGGGATCAACAATGGTGATATTGTAGTGATCCGCGAACAGGCAACCGCAGATAACGGTGATATTGTTGTTGCCTTGGTTGAAGACCAAGAAGCGACGCTAAAACGGCTTCGCCGACGTGGGAGCGCCATTGCGCTTGAAGCCGCGAACCCGGAATATGAAACGCGGGTTTACCGTGATGATCAGGTGCGCATTCAGGGCCGGTTAGTCGGGTTAATCCGCACCTATTGAATTTGCCAATAATGGCGCTGATTTGGGCTGAGTGTTTGAACAACGCTTAGCCCATTTTCATTCACCCAAATCGCACGCGCCCCCCCGGCGGTAAATTCTTCGACGGTAATCACCGTGCAGGGGCCGCGCAAATCAAAATTATGCGCCGTAAATATGAAAAGGGTATCGGCTGTGCATGGCGTTTCTGGCACACCGCGCGCCCAATGCAACACCACCCTCCAACCGTTATTGAGTGTCGCAATATTGCCGCCCTGATAAACCTGAAGACCTGCGCGCGCATAGGCTTCGGCCTGCGACGCCGAATCCCCATCATTTTGCAACCAGGTCGAAGCTGCGTAGCTATAGGCACTTTGCTTGTTCAGCGCGCGGCCATCATCCGTCATCAAACCCAAAAGCCGTCCATCCGGGTCAACCAAAATATTTGGGCGTTGCGCGGCCGACCAAATGACCAGCGCGATTGCCATGATCGGCAGGCCAGCCAAGCGTATCGTGCCGCGCATCAGGCACAGCACCAAACCTGCCAGCGTGACAAGCGCTAAAACCGGCCATTGCGCGGCCATAATAGGCCGAACGGCGCCATCTAAATGTGCCACCCAATCGGCGACCATCAAGATCCAGCCGATCCCCCCCCCCATGACGCTGAGCGCAAAACCATCAAGCCCAAGCGGCGCTAGCATTGCCGCCATTACTGCCGCTGGCATAACAACAAGCCCCATCATTGGCACCGCCAGCACATTGGCGAGCAACCCAAACTGCGCCATAGTATTGAAATGAAAAGCAGAAAATGGCGCTGTCGCCAGCCCACCAATTGCAGAGGTTAGCAAAACACCCAGCGCCCAAACCAACAAGCGTTGCCATCGTGACCCACCTCGCCGAAATAAACCGCGCCCATTCAGGCGCCGATAGACGGCGACAAGGGCGGTGGTCGCGGCGAATGACATTTGAAACCCTGCCTCCATCAGGCTTTCTGGTGCGATAAACAAAACCAGCAACGCCGCAAGTGCCACGGCGCGCAAGGTTAAGGCGGGCCGATCAACGATAACTGCACCCAAAACAACCGCCGCCATTATAAAAGCACGCTGTGTGGCCACGTTGCCACCTGAAAGAAATAAATACGCGGTTGCGGCCAGCAAAGCCCCAAAAGCCGCATATTTTTTTATGGGCCAACGCAGGGCAAGGCCGGGGATAAAGACAAGGCCAAGCCGAAGTAAAACAAAAACAAACCCGCTCAGTAGGCCCATATGCAGCCCGGAAATAGCCAATAAATGCGCAAGATTTGAGGCGCGCAAATTGCCCAGCACGCTTGGATCAATTTCGCTTCGATCACCGCTGATAATGGCGGCGGCAAACGCGCCGTTTACGCCGGGAATACCGCTTCGCGCCCAATCGGCAATGTGCATCCGCAATTTCAGCACTGAAATTTCAGCGTCAAACCCTGCCACACGTGGCCATGCGGCCAGAACCGGGTTTCGGCTATAGCCGATCGCGCCATAGCGGTTGAACCACGCAAAGCGACGAAAATCAAAGCCACCCGGTTCAACCGCCGCTTCTGGCGGGGACAAAAACCCTGTTGTTGTAACCCTTTGGCCTGCGGTCAGCAGGTTTGGCGCGATATTTCCGACTGCTGACAGGCGAATCCGGGCGGGCAGATCAATATCCCGTTCCCCCGGCAGCGATATCTGGTCCAGAATCATCCGTGGCGCATTGCTTGCCGATCTGTCTAGGCCGATAATACGCCCTTCAATTGGGCCATAATAATTCCAGCCCAAAACCGGGGCCGCGACAATAATTGCCCGGAGCGCGGCATTTAAGTAACCGAAAATAAACCAAAGCAGGCCAAAACTTAGCCAACGCATTAGCAAATTGCGCCGTTGCAGGGCCAATACTAGGGATATGATGATTATAACCGCAATACTTGCCAATTCGGCCACATTCGGAGGCCCACTTCGCCCAAAATATAGGGCAATGCCGCTGCCAAACAGCACGGGCGCCCATAGAAATAGGCTTGTTGCCTGCGCTGAAAATTGGCGTATCACCCAACGCATTGGCACCTGCCTTGTTCTTACCGTGGCCATACAATAGAAGCGTTAACGATAATCTTACCCTGGTTTCCAAGAGGTTAACGCCATGTCCGTTCCCGAACCTGCAACAAAGCCCGTCGTTACGCGTTTTGCCCCCTCACCGACCGGTTTTTTGCACATTGGCGGTGCGCGCACGGCCCTGTTTAACTGGTTGTTTGCGCGCCACCATGGCGGCACATTCCTGCTGCGGATTGAGGATACCGACCGCGCCCGTTCTACCCCCGAGGCGACTGAGACCATTTATGCCGGCTTGCGCTGGCTCGGGCTGGATTGGGATGGCGATGCGATTAGCCAATTCGCGCGGATTGATCGGCATACCGAGGTGGCGCAAGAAATGTTGGCACGCGGCACCGCCTATAAATGCTATTCAACGACCGAGGAAATTGACACCTTTCGCACCTCAGCACGCGCCGCCGGCCAACCCCCATTGTTCAAATCGCCTTGGCGCGACGTTGACCCGGCTGCGCACCCAGACCTGCCATTTGTGGTGCGCCTAAAGGCCCCGCAAAGCGGCGAAACCACCGTCGTTGACCATGTTCAAGGCGAGATCACTTGGAAGAATGAAACGCTGGATGACCTGATTCTCCTACGCTCTGACGGGGTGCCGACTTATATGCATGCGGTGGTGGTGGACGATCATGACATGGGCGTAACCCATGTTATTCGCGGTGATGATCATCTGACCAATGCCGCCCGCCAATCACTTATTTACTTGGCCGCAGGTTGGGATGTACCTGGATTTGCCCATGTGCCGCTTATTCATGGTGAGGATGGTAAAAAATTGTCCAAACGCCACGGCGCGCTGGGAGTCGAAGAATATCGAGATATGGGATATTTGCCCGCCGCCATGCGCAACTACCTTTTGCGGCTTGGCTGGTCGCATGGTGATGATGAGTTTTTCAGCACCGAACAGGCGATCGCGTGGTTTAATCTTGATTCTCTTGGAAAATCACCCGCGCGGTTTGACTTTAAAAAGCTTGAAAACCTGTCTGGCCAGCATATTCGCAGCGCCGATAACGCTTCACTTGTTGGTGAAGTGCTTGCCTATGTTGCATCGCAAAAGCTTGAAATGCCAAATGCGCACCAACAGGCGCTATTATTCGAAACAATGGACCAACTCAAAGAACGGGCGAAGACTTTGCCAGAACTTCTTGATATGGCACGGTATTTTCTAAAATCGCGCCCGTTCGACCTTGATGAGCGCGCCGTATCGCTGGTGAATTCGGTATCCCGTGGTATGCTCAAAAGATTGACCTCGCGGTTGCAGCATGCTAATTGGTCTGTAGAAAATCTGGAGATCGAAATCCGCGCTTTTGCCGAGAATGAAGGCGAAAAGCTGGGCAAGGTCGCCCAACCGTTGCGTGCAGCACTTTGCGGGCGCAGCGTGTCTCCTAGTGTGTTTGATATGATGATAACACTGGGTCGAGACGAGGTTATTGCCAGATTAAATGATGTCGGCAAATAAGGCTGACACAGATGCGCTAAATGCGCGGGTCCAACCGGCGGAATCGCCGCGTGAACGAGGTGAACTATGCCAACGGAAACACAGAAAACTGCGAAACTATCATTCGGCGATACAAGTTTAGAACTGCCGATGCGTAGCCCAACCGCTGGCCCAGATGTCATCGACATTCGCAAGCTTTATGCCCAAGCTGATGTATTCACCTACGACCCCGGTTTCACATCTACCGCGTCCTGCGAAAGCTCGATCACCTTCATTGATGGTGATAAGGGCGAATTGCTATACCGCGGTTACCCCATCGACCAACTTGCCAGCAAAAGCCATTTTCTGGAAGTGTGTTACCTGCTTCTTTACGGCAACCTGCCCAATGTCGCCCAACAAGATGATTTTGTGAACCGCGTTACACGCCATTCGATGCTGCACGAGCAGATGCATTTCTTCTATCGTGGGTTCCGCCGTGACGCACATCCCATGTCAATTATCTGCGGCGTTCAGGGTGCAATGTCCTCCTTTTACCACGATTCGATTGACATAAATGACCCGTGGCAGCGCGAAGTGGCAACGATCCGCATGATCGCCAAGATGCCGACAATTGTATCTTGGGCCTATAAATATTCAGTTGGTCAGCCATTTATCTATCCTAGCAATGACCTTGATTACGCGTCAAATTTCCTACGGATGTGTTTTGCCGTTCCGGCAGAAGATTATGTTGTTGATCCGATTCTAAGCCGCGCGATGGACCGTATTTTCACGCTTCATGCCGACCATGAACAAAACGCATCTACTTCAACCGTGCGGTTGGCTGGCTCATCAGGTGCCAATCCCTTCGCCTGCATCGCGGCGGGTATTGCCTGCCTTTGGGGCCCGGCCCATGGTGGCGCAAACCAAGCTTGCCTTGAAATGCTGCGCGAAATCGGTTCGGTTGACCGCATTCCAGAATATATAGCCCGCGCCAAAGACAAGGATGACCCATTCCGTCTGATGGGCTTTGGGCACCGAGTTTACAAAAACTTTGATCCGCGCGCAAAGGTTATGAAAGAAAGCGCCGATGAGGTGCTTGGCCTGCTTGGCATTGAAAACAATCCTACCTTGCAAGTGGCCAAGGAATTGGAGCGTATTGCGCTTGAAGACCCGTATTTCGTTGATAAAAAACTGTATCCGAACGTTGATTTCTATTCAGGCATTATTCTTGATGCGATGGGTTTCCCCACATCAATGTTCACACCTATTTTTGCGCTAGCCCGCACTGTTGGCTGGATCGCACAGTGGAAAGAGATGATGGAGGACCCGACACAAAAAATCGGCCGTCCGCGTCAGCTTTATACCGGCGCAACCAACCGCAACTATGTGGATATTGAAAACCGCTCATGAGCAAAAGCCTGAACCGGGTGAAGGCCGAGCTTGAACAGCTTGGCCTGACAACCGAGATCGTCCACAAAGCTGATGGCACGTTAACGGCAGAAGATGCAGCGACGGCCTTAGGGGTGACGGTTGGGCAAATCGTGAAATCTATTCTATTTCGCGTTCAGGGCAGCGATATGCATGTGCTGTTCCTCACCTCGGGCGATAATCGGGTTGATGCGGATAAGGCGGCGAAAGTTGCTGGCAAGCCATTGGAACGCGCCGATGCGGCCAGCATTCGGCAATGGACAGGGTTCGCTATTGGTGGCGTATCACCTTTTGGACATTTGAACCCGGTGCAAAAATTCATGGATGCTGACCTGTTGCGCTATGATGTGGTTTGGGCTGCGGCGGGTACGCCAAACCATAATTTTGCAATTGATCCCAAAGCCTTGCGCGATAAAGGTAATGTAGTGGTTGCTGATTTTACGGAGTAATCCGCCCCAAAACCGCCTTGGCCGCGCGCAAACCCGGTGCTTCGCCACCTTGCCCAATCGCGCGCATTGCGGCCTGCCCCGCGGCGCGCTGGGTATTGGCGGCTGCGGTGTTTTGCAGCAAGGTTAGCAATGCGGGTGCTAGGTTTTCGGGCGTACAATTTGAGAATAAGAATTCTGGCACAGCGCGGCTATCGCTTAGCAAATTGACAAGCGTTACTGTATCAACAAGGGCCATTTGGCGCATTAACCAGCCGGTAAGTGGCGCCATCTGATACCCAATGACCATCGGCACGCCTGCCGCTGCAAGTTCCAACGAGACCGTGCCAGAAGCGGCAAGCGCAACATCGCTTGTTGCAAACAACGCTCTTTTCTGGGCCTCAAACGCATCAGAATCTGGTAGTGGCGGCAGTATAATCGCATCAGTATCTGCAAATGCTTGCTGCAAGGGTGTAACCAAACGCGCCTGTGCTGCGGGCACAACAACGCGCAGTTGCGCTATTTTTCCCTGCAAAAGCTGCGCAGTTTTTGCAAAAATCGGAGCAAGCCGGTCCACCTCACCCCGTCGGCTACCCGGCAAAATGGTGAGCAATTTGGACTCTGGGGTGATTTTCAGGGTGTTACGCAGCGCTGCACAATCTTGCGCGCTGGCAACAGGTTCGGCTGCAACAGGGTGGCCCACAAAGTCACAGCTCATCCCGGCAGCCTGCATATAGGGCGGCTCAAACGGTAACAGCACCAAAACATGGTCAATATAGCGGGCCATTTTGGCGGCACGCCCCGGTTTCCAGGCCCAAACCGACGGTGCAACATAGTGAATAAACGGCGCTTTGCACTGCTTGCGCGCTGCCTTGGCCACACGCAACGTGAAACCGGGGCTATCAATTGTTACTAATGCGTCGGGTTGAATGCGGAGAATGTCAGCAACAACCTCATCGCGGCGTTTGAATAAATCGTGCAAGCGGGGCAATACTTCGACCAACCCCATTATCGACAATTCTTCCATTGCGAATAACGAGTTAAACCCACGGGACTGCATAAGCGGCCCACCTATGCCCACAAATCGAACATCGGGTGAAAGTTGGCGCATGCCATCCATCAGCGATGCGCCGAGCCGATCCCCCGATGCCTCACCGGCAATCAGATAGATCAGAGGGCCGCTGGTCATGACGGCTCGCGCGCCCATAAAAACAGGCCAAGCGCATCGGCGCGGGCAACCGTGTCTTCCAAGCCAAGCACAAGCACACCGCCAGCCTGCACAACAACGCCAGCCAAGCCCGCTTTAGCGGCCATTTCCATGGTTTTTGGGCCAACTGCGGGCAGATCAACCCGCCAATCCTGCCCCAGCTTTGGCGCCTTGAGCAACACGCCCTTGGCACCATCAGGGTCGGGGCGATACCGCGCACCTGTTTCGGCCACAAATTCAAGCATCCGGTCGGTTCCAGGGCTGCTTTCTGTCGCCAAACACAGGCCTTGGGCAACCACAGCCGCCTGCCCGACATCAAGTTTACCCAGCGCGGTTACAATTTCTTCGGCCCGCGCGGCGTCAGCCCTATCTTCTGGGCTCGGCTGCGCGCGGGTTGGAATTCCGGCTTCAATCAACAGCCCCTGTAGCAAATCATGTGCACCGGTAATTCTGAACCCCTCAGCCTCAAATATCCCGGTTACCATCGACAACGTGTCATTATCACCCTTTTTCAGCCCCGCCAGAATGCGCGGTGCAAGCCGCAGGCCCTTAATGTCAAACCGGAGCGGGTTCAGTTTGGGGCGTGTCATGGCGCCAGCCATTGTCACTTCTGTGCAGCCCGCTTTTTTGAGCGCCCGAAACAAGCGGCCCGGTTTTTCAAAAATGGCGTTGATAGTGGTATAATGGTTAGCCCAATCCAATTCGGTGCCTTCAAAAATAACAATCTGGCTGGCGCGACCAATACGGCGACATTCCTCGGCAACAAGGCGCGGTAAAACCCCTTCACCGGCAATAATGGCCAGCGGGTCAATTAACGCAGGAAGGCGGGGGGCTTCAGTCATCGGGTTGAATAAATGAGCGGGTTGAATCGACCAACAAAAAGCTGGTGATTATCTGCACAAGTGCAACATCGGCATAATCAGCCTGCACCCGTTCGGCGCGTTCACGCATGGTGCCCTCACCCTTAAAAATTGCGGTATAAGCAGCCCGTATCTGGTGAATTTCGGCTTTTTCTAAACCGCGCCGTTTGAGCCCGGTTAAGTTTAGGCCCGATAGTTGCGCGCGTGCACCGGTGGTTGCCCCAAAGGGTATAACGTCAGCCGCGACAATGCAGCCCGCCCCCACAATAGCACCTTGGCCTATGCGCGAATGCTGAACAATGCCCGCAAGCCCGCCCAGAATTGCAAAATCACCAATTTCAACATGCCCAGCTAGTGACGCATGGTTCGCCATCACCACCCGGTTGCCAACGCGGCAATCATGCCCAACATGGGTGCCCAGCATAAACAGGCAATCATCGCCAATTTGGGTTATCCCGCCACCACCCGCCGTGCCAGGATTTATTGAAACACTTTCACGGATCATGTTGCGTGCGCCAATCACAAGGCGCGTGGCCTCGCCCGCATATTTCAAATCTTGCGGTTGATGGCCGACAGATGCGAAGGGCCAGATGACAGTGTTTTCACCAATCTTCGTGTCACCCGCCAATGCAACATGGCTTTTTAGCACAACCCCCGCAGCCAGTTTGACCTGAGGGCCAAGCACGCAAAATGGTCCGATCTGGCAACCGGCACCAATTACTGCGCCCGGTTCAACAATGGCTGAACCGTGGATCTGCGCCGTCGGGTGGATCAATGACATTATTACTGATCGTCCGGCATAACGATCATTGCGGAATATTCGCTTTCCGCCACAATCTGGCCGTCAACCTTAGCCTCGCCCCAGAACTTCCAAATTTTTCCACGGCCACGGATAACGGTTACATGAAGTTCCAGCACATCACCCGGCATGACCAGCTTGCGAAAGCGTGTTTTGTCCATCGTCATGAAATAGACGAGCACGTCTGTATCTTCCAAACCTAGGGTTTTGATAACCAAAACGCATGAAGTTTGCGCCATGGCTTCAACAATCGTCACGCCTGGCATAATTGGTTTTGTTGGGAAATGGCCCTGAAAATGCGGCTCATTTACCGTAACATTTTTGATCCCGACAGCTGATTTGCCCAAATCTATGTCGCGCACTTTGTCGATGAATAAGAACGGATAACGATGCGGCAGTAAACGCCGAATTTCCATAATATCAGCGGACAGCAACGCGCCTTCATTCGTTTGGGTCATATGCACTCCTCATCTCGCTTATAGGTCTGTCGGCAGCAGATCGGGGTTGGCGGCAAAGGCCACATCCAATTGCGTTATCGCAAGATCGGTTATATCCAAACCAGTGTTGAATAACAGCACCGAACGACGATCCATGATAGCAGCAGCCCGATTTTGCATCAAAATTTCGCCCAATATCTGGCCTGCGACGCCGTAAAAAGCGCGACGACGGTCATCAATGCGTTGCGATTGCGCCTGATCTTTGGCCAGACGTTCGGCGCGCACCTTTTCTACCCGCAGATTAAACGCCTCAGCTGCAGCGCGAAACTCTGTCGGGTCAGCGGTTGGGCGCTGGTCGGTCAAGGCCTGCTCGGCAGCTTCAAGTTCATCGGCAATGGCTTGGCCTTCGGCTGACAATGCGGCCCGCTCTTCGGATTCTAACGCCAAAATACGCTTGCCCAATTCAGACCCGGCAAGTATTTGTTCTTGATTGACGAATAAAATAGCACCCGGCGGTAGTTGTGCCGTGTCAGTTACAGGCTGCCCATGGGCGGCGCTAACCAGCCCAAGCATTAGACAAACTGCAAATAACCTGCCCAACATAGCCTTTCTTCAGCTGCTTAAAAACTGGTGCTAACCGACACAGAAAAGACCTGTGTAATATCGCCCGGCTGCTGCACAAGCGGATAGGCCCAGCTAAATTGCAGCGGTCCAAGCGGGGTTTGCCAATACAGTGCCAAACCAGCCGTGGCACGTAAATAAGCTGCATCATCAATAGCGCCCGACGCGCCAAAAGGTGCGCCATCCATGCCCCAAACCGAGCCGACATCAATAAAGGCCCCGCCCGTGAAGCCTAAGTCACGCGGCAAGCCAATAGGGAATTGCGCGTCAAAACGGGCAATTGCATAGAAATTACCGCCAAGCGCATCGTTCACACTGCCGCCATCATCGTCGCGTGGGCCAACGCCGCCGACGTCAAATCCACGAAAAGACGTTCCGCCTAAGAAGAACCGATCGGTTACGCGTGACCCGCCGCTCGCCCCAGAAAACAGCGCGCCGCCTTCAAAGTCAGCCGATAGAACAATTGAATCGCCAAACAAGCCCAAATACCCTTTTGCGCGGCCTGTTACCTTAACGTAATCAGCATCGCCACCAAGCCCGGCAAATTGGCCAGTAAGGCGCAAAACGTAACCAGTTGTTGGGTCAAACATATCATTGCGTGTGTCATGCGTCAGCGCAAAACCGATGGCAGACCGTAAAACGGTGCCTTCTTCAGCAATAATTACCGGCGATGTTGTTCCCGGAATTGTGTCACGCAACTCCTCTTCGACCAGTTCATAATTCAAACTAAGCCGTGTATCCGGGCCTAGCGGGAAGCTGAGTTGTGGGCTGAACCCAAATTCAGTTGTTTGGAATGAAGATTCACCGCGATCAGTCTGCCGGTAATACAGGTTAAAACCGAGTGACAGGTCACGGTCATTGAGGCGTGGTTCAGTAAAGCTGAAAGAGGCGATGCTTGAACTCTCACCATATTCCAATTCAAGCGCGAAGCGTTGGCCACGGCCCAAAAAGTTACGCTCTGAGATTGAAACTTTGCCGCTAAAGCCTACATCGGTGGAATAGCCCGCGCCAAATGTGAACGCGCCGGTCGACATCTCTTGAACATCAACTTCAACAATCGCTTGATCTGGTTGCGAACCTTCACGCACACGCACCGACACATTGCCGAAATAACGAAGCGCGCGCAGCGCAGCTTCAGCTTCGCGGATTTTGCGCGGGTTCATCGCGTCGCCTTCGACCATCTCAAATTCGCGGCGGATTACGCGGTCGATCGTTTGGCTGTTGCCGCGAATATCAATCCGCTCAACATAAACGCGTTGGCCATTGACCAGTTCGAAAACTACATCAACTGTGCCATCGGCTTCATTTTTCACATAACGCGGCACGGCCCGCAGGAATGGGTGGCCCTGTTCAGATGCAGCCGCTTCAATTGCCTCAACGGATTGTTGTACGCGTGACGCCCGGTAGCGCTGCCCTTCGCGAACGCGGATCAGGTTTTGATACAGGCTGGCATCTATGCCAGCGACAGCTGTTGAAACGCTGGAGGACCCGAAGTTATAGGACGCGCCCTCATACACCGAATAGGTTAGGAACACGCCGTCGCGGTTAAGCGCAAATTCTGAAAGGCTTGCTTCAACGCTTGCATCAACATAGCCACGTTCGCGGTAAAAATTGAGAAGTGAATCCTCATCGCCGCGCATATTGCCAACGCTAAAATTATCACCTGTCAGCAAGCCAGCCAAAACACCGCCCTCGCTGCTGCGCACAGCGCGGCGCAAACGAGCGTCGGTAAACCGGCTATTGCCGATGAAATTGATACCGTCAACCGAATCGACGCGGCCTTCAATAACCTCAAATACTAGGTTCACGCGGCCATCTTCACGCTGGATGATGGTGGGGCGCACTTCGGCACCAAAACGGCTGCCTTCTGAATAGAGCTGCGCAATGCGGCGGGCATCCGCCTCCACCGTGGCGCGGTTCATTGGTCCACGGGTGGCAGATTGCACAACAGCCGCCAAGCGGGTGTCATTTATAGAGCGGTTACCCTCAAAATTCACGATTCCGATAATTGGATTTTCGCGCACTTCAATAATCATGCGGCCAGATGCGGCACGGATATCGGCAAATTCGAACAGACCGCTGGCATAAAGCCGGCGCAACGCTTCGTTAATGCCCGCAGCGCTCGTCGTCTCACCGGGTGCAAGGCCAGAAAGCGCGACAACTGTCTCATCAGGAATCGCCTGATTCCCTGTAACGACGATGCTCGAAAAGCGGATAGAGCTTTGCGCATGCCCAATTTGAGGGACGACCACAAGGGGTACTGTGACAGCAGTGGCCGATATAATTGTTGCAAAACAACTGGTTAAAAGTCGGTTCTTAAGTCCTGTCAAAATCATCTGTGCATCCGCCTTATTATTGTAACGTCGATTTTTACCGATCGCTAAGCAGGTCGTTATAGAAGTCGCATGATGTCGTTATAAGTAACAAAGACAAACATGAACAGCACGAACACAAGACCAATTGACATCACAAGCTGTAACACACGCGGACTCGCCGGTTTACGCCGCACAGCTTCAACACCCAGCAATACCAGATGCCCACCATCCAGCACGGGAATGGGCAGCAGATTTACGAAACCGATGCCAGCCGACAGGGTCGCCAGCCAAATGATCATAGATGTCGTGCCGCGCTTCACCACGTCGCCGGTGACTTTTGCAATCCCCACCGGGCCGGAAAGTTCTTTGGCGCTGAGCGCACCTCGAATGATTGCGCTAAGCCCGTAAATTGTTGTTCTTAAACGAAACTCGACATTTTTAACCCCAAGCCAAAGCGCCTCCGGCACGCCGGGGTAACGAATTGCACTGCTAAAATAGTAACTGCCCGCAACGCCGATCAGGACATCATTGCTCACGGTGCCATCAAAGTTCAGCCGCTCGGTCGGACGGGGGGCCATGTTCAGCGTTAGTTCTTCGCCGTTGCGCCAGACTGTAAGCGCTAGCGTGACACCGTCGCTTTGCAACACAATGTCGCGCAATTCACCAAAATACCGCACAGGCGTATCATCAACTGCCAGCACAACGTCACCCGGCATAAGGCCCGCATCTTCAGCGGGTGAATCAATTGCAACGCCACTAACCAGCGGCGGCAATAGGAATGGGATTTCAAGCGCTACGGTTGCGCCGTTCCGTTCTACCACGGCTTGCATTGGGCCAGCCGGGTCCATCTCGGTTACGACTGTGCGCAGATCATCATAATTTGTTATTGGTTGGCCATTAACGTTACGAATTACATCGCCGACTTCCAGCCCGGTTTCAAACGGTAGCGCCGTCAGACCGCCAATTTCCGGCTGGTCGGTTTCAACCCCGGTTGAAAGTGCAACACCTGCGAAAACCAATATCGCCAGAATAAAATTTGCCACCGGCCCCGCGGCAATTGTAAGCGCCCGGCGCCATGTTGACGCCGCTGGAAAGCTGCGCGAACGGTCTGGCCCGGCCATAACTGCCGCATCCGCCGTTGCGCTAGCGGCATCGGCATCACCTAAAAACCGGACATATCCACCCATCGGAATAGCGGCGATTTGCCAACGTGTGCCACGTTTATCGTTGCGCGCGTAAATGACTTTGCCAAAGCCCAATGAGAACACTTCAGCATGAATGCCACACCAGCGGCCCACCAGATAATGGCCCATTTCGTGCACGTAAATGATAATACTGATAACAATCAGAAACCCGATTATGGTTTGTGCGAATTCCAGTAATGGGTAAATAAATTCAATCACTTGCATGCCCTTTATTGCGTAGCTGTCCATTGAAGCGCGCAACGTCGTGCGGCCGAATCAATCTGCTCAACATCATCAAGCTTGCGCGGGGTTTGTTGACATAGCTTTTGAAGATAACCTTCTTCAAGCACCGATTCAACCAGCCGTGCCATGTCTAAAAAACCAATCTCACGCGCCAAAAAACGATCCAATGCCGCCTCTTTTGCCGCATTAAACGCCGCACCAGTTCCACCACCGGCCTTCAAAACGTCGCGGGCCAAGCGCAGCGCGGGAAAACGGGTTGGGTCGGGGGCGGCGAAATTTAGCTGGCTAAGGGTTGTCAAATCAAGCCGATCTATGGGCAAGGATTGCCGGTGTGGCCAATTGAGCGCGTAGCCAATAGCGCCGCGCATGTCGGGCGCGCCAAGATGAGCGAGCACCGCGCCATCGCAAAACTCAACCAAGGAATGTACAATAGATTCGGGATGAATGATGACATCAATAGCGTCAGCCGAAACGTCGAAAAGTTGCTTGGCCTCGATAACTTCCAGTGCTTTGTTAAACATACTTGCTGAATCAATAGATATGCGCTGCCCCATCGACCAGTTTGGATGCGCGACGGCCTGTTCGGGCGTGGCGCTTGCCATCTGCTCCAATGTCCAATTACGAAACGGGCCGCCCGACGCAGTTAGGATAAGCCGCTCAATCTTGGCGGCATCCTCGCCATTCATGGCCTGCCATAGGGCGGAATGTTCACTATCGACCGGCAGTAAATGCGTTTTATGCGCCGCACAACTTGCTTGCAACATGGCCCCTGCGCATACCAGCGATTCCTTATTGGCTAAGGCCAAAATACGAGTGCTTGCGGCCAGTTCCAAAGTGGGTCGCAGCCCTGCCACGCCCACGATGGCCGACATTGCCCAATCACTTGGCCTTTGCGCCGCTTCAGCCAAGGCATCAGGGCCCGCACTGGCCTCAATATCGGTGCCAGCCAGCGCGCGTTTTAATTCACCATAATATTCTGGATAGGCTGTAACCGCAGCCTTGGCCCCCAAATTGCGCGCCTGTTCAGCCAATAGCGCAACATTGGCACCGCCGCTTAGGGCCACAATTTCAAACTGGTCGCGCCCACCTGCCCGATTAATTAAATCAAGCGTATTAACGCCAATAGACCCGGTTGACCCGAAAATACTAATTCGGCGCATAGCTTAAAATACCAGCGTCAGCACATAAACATTCACAGCGGCTACAAGCCCATCAAGCCGATCAAGAACGCCGCCATGACCGGGAATAAGGTGCGAACTGTCTTTGACTCCGTGGCGACGTTTTAGCCAGCTTTCTCCCAAATCCCCAAGCTGAGATGAGGCCGCCAGCAATAGGCTTAGCGTAACCGTTGGCCAGAGCGGCCATTCGGGTGCAAATAGGCCAAAGCCCAGCCCGACAATGGCTGCCAAACCCCAACCGCCCAGCGTGCCTGACCATGTTTTACCCGGCGAAATCGCTGGCCATAGCTTGGGGCCACCAACGGCGCGGCCAACGAAATAACCGCCAATATCGGTGGCTACAACCAGCGCGATCAGCCAAAAAATCAATATAAGCCCGGCGGTAGTGTCCCCCCGGTAATGTGCTAAGGCGGCAATCGGCAGGCCCAAATAGGCAATACCAAAGGCCAACCATAGCCAATGTTTCTTGCGTGGCGCGATGATAGCGGCGATTGCCAGGCCAAGCGGCAACATGGCCCAAACAAGGCCAAATATCTGCCCCACCATTGCCGCACCAATCGCGCCTGCAACCATAACCCACAGGCCAATATCACCTAGCCCACCACGGCCGGTAATAAGGCGACGATATTCCCACATCATCAACGCACCACCCAAGGCAAGCATGCCCGACGTCCATATGCCGCCGATGTAAAAACACACAACCGCCAAAGCCGCCAAGGCAACGCCTGAAGCAATACGCAGCCCCAAATCGGCGAAACTACGTTCCTTTGCCAGTATCACCGGGTCAACGGCGAATGGGTTTTCATCACTGGCGCTGGCATTATCAACCAGATCAATCAGATCATCAGCTTCGGGTGCGTTATTGTCTTTTTCATCGTTCATTTGCTTACCGCTCCAAATCGGCGGTCGCGGGCCATGAACCCATCAAGCGCTGCTTGAAAGGCGACGCGGTTAAAATCGGGCCAGTTGATATTCAAAAAATCATATTCCGAATAGGCGGCCTGCCAGAGCAGGAGATTTGAGGTCCGACATTCGCCTGAGGTCCGGATGACCAAATCAGGCTCAGGCAGATCGGCGGTATCCAAATGCGCGGTGATCACGTCTTCATCAATCTGCTCAGGCGTCAACTCTCCGGCAGCAACGCGGCGGGCGATGGATTGCACGGCGCGGGTCATCTCATCCCGGCCACCATAATCCACTGCAATCGTTAGGTTCAGGGCCTCACCTTGCGCAGTACGCTGTTCTGCCATTTCCATCAGCGCGCGCAGGCTTTTGGTAAACCGGTCCCGCCGCCCGATGAAACGGAGCCGGATGCCATGCTCAACCAAACTCGCCACTTCCTTTTGGATGTAGCGACGCAATAAGCGCATTAGCCCCGAAACCTCATCAGCCGATCGCTTCCAGTTTTCGGTGGAAAACGCATATAGCGTTAGATGTGTCACACCCAAATCCGGGCAGGCCTTAACCGTATCGCGCACGGTTTCCACGCCACGTTTATGGCCGAGCAACCGCGGCAAGCCACGCTGGGTTGCCCAGCGGCCATTGCCATCCATAATCATCGCAACATGTCGCGCTTGCGTCACATTCCGTCTAGCCCGGGAATTCGCCATCTCTGCTCCTACGCAGGCTAAACCTGCATAATTTCGGCCTGCTTGCCTTCAAGTGTCTTATCGATTTTGGCTATATGGCTATCAGTCGAAGATTGAATTTCATCAGCCCAAAGCTTTTGGTCATCTTCGGACATGCCCGCCGTTTTTGCCTTTTTCAGCTGATCCATACCATCACGACGCACATTGCGCACCGAAATCCGCGCGTTTTCGGCGTAGGTTCCGGCTAGCTTGGCTAAATCTCGCCGACGTTCTTCGTTCAATTCAGGAATAGGTAGGCGTAGCGTCATGCCATCCATCACAGGATTAATGCCAATGCCCGAATTGCGGATCGCTTTGTCGACCGCAATGACCATGGCTTTATCCCAAACATTCACCGTTACCATGCGCGGTTCGGGCACATTAATTGTGGCAACTTGGTTTATCGGGGTTGGGCTGCCATAGGCTTCAACTGTCACAGCATCTAGCATGCCAGCACTGGCGCGGCCCGTGCGCAATGACGCAAAATCTTGCTTTAGTGCGCCAAGCGCGCCATCCATGCGTTTGTTAATTGCATCAATATCAATGTCTAGCTCATCCGACATAATCACCCTTTACTTTTGTTCTACCACTGTAAAGCGGCCCTTGCCTTGCAATACCGACACAATCCCGCCCGAATCTGTAAGACTGAATACCACAATTGGCAACTTGTTGTCGCGTGCCAGCGCAATGGCCGACGCATCCATAACTTTTAGGTGCTTTTGCAACACTTCATCATAGGTGATCCGCTCAAACCGCTTAGCGTCGGGGTTTTTCTTGGGGTCACTGTCATAGATACCATCAACCGAGGTGCCTTTGAATATGGCTTGGCAGCTCATCTCTGTGGCGCGCAGAGTGGCAGCCGTGTCGGTTGTAAAATACGGGTTGCCAGTGCCAGCCGCAAATATAACAACACGGCCTTTTTCAAGGTGGCGGACAGCGCGCCGCCGAATATAGGGTTCGCAGATCTGGTCCATCGGAATAGCCGAAACAACGCGGGTAAACACGTTAATAGCCTCAAGTGCTGACTGCATAGCCAGCGCGTTCATCACCGTGGCCAACATGCCCATATAATCGGCTGTTGTGCGTTCCATGCCTTGGGCTGAACCTTGCAACCCGCGGAAGATATTGCCACCGCCGATGACCACACAAACCTCAACCCCAAGGGCGACGACTGATTTGATTTCAGCGGCAACCCGTTCAACGGTGGGCGGATGCAGGCCAAACTGCCCCGGCCCCATCAGTGCCTCACCAGAAATTTTAAGCATGACCCGTTTATAGTTGAGCGGCGGCGTGGTGGCATCCGAGGTCATGGAATCTCCTAATTTTGATTTGGCGTAAAGTGGTTGAAAACCGCGCTTGATTCAATGGCAAATGGCCGGTCATGCCCTGAAACTGGCAAGGCTTTGCCGTTTTAAGGCTTAATCATCCACCGATTTGATGATGCAGGCCGGGTTTCCAACAGCCACCACCCGTTCGGGCAGCGATTTAGTAACAACTGACCCCGCCCCAACCACAGAACCATCGCCAATACTAACACCGGGCAAAATTATGGCCCCCGCCCCAATCCAACACCGCTTTCCAATGGTGATAGGCCGCGCGATGTTGACCACCGAAAACGGAATCGGCATTTGCCCTGTCGATGGGCCAAAACGGTCTTCGGGGCGAATGGGGTGTTCGGCGGTGATAAACTGCACATTTGGCCCAACCATCGTTTGATCACCGATCGTGATGATGTTGGAATCCAGAAATGTGGCACCGGAATTTATGTAGACATAGGCACCCAGCCGGATATGAATTCCATATTCCAGCGTAAATGGTGGACGGATCATCGCCGGGCCGCCCATATCACCCAGCAGGCTTTGCATGGCTGCAATTCTGCCTTCAAAATCATCCGGCGCAATTGCATCAAGCACCGCTTTATTTGCTCGGGCACTGGCTTGCAATTCGAACAAATAAGTGTCGCCGCCATTATGCAGTTGGCCCGCCAACATGTTTTGGTAGTTTACGTTCATCCCGAACCCCTTCGCTGCCCTCTAATACGCAAAGGGCCCGATAACTTATGTTACCGAGCCCAAGCTTAGCAGATTTTTGCAGCTTAGTTGCCGCGGGTTTTTGCAACTTCGGCAGCGAAGTCTTCTTCTTCTTTTTCGATACCATCGCCAACAGCCATGCGCACAAAGCCAAGAACCTCAACACCAGCGTCTTTGGCAGCGGCGCCAACGGTCAGGTCGGGGTTGATAACAAAGGCTTGGTTCAGCAGCGTTACTTCTTGGAAGAATTTCTGCATGCGGCCTTTGATCATGTTTTCAATGATCGCTTCGGGCTTGCCCGATTCGCGCGCCTGCTCGGTCAAAACAGATTTTTCACGCTCAATCAGGTCATTCGGCAAATCTGCTTCTGACAATGAGGCTGGATTGGTCGCTGCAATATGCATCGCAATCTGCTTGCCAATGCCGTTATCAGTGCCTTTGATCGCCACCAATACGCCGATTTTGCCCAAGCCATCGGCAACCGCATTATGCACATAATGCGCAACCGATTCACCCTCGATCCGGGCCATACGCCGCACACCAAGGTTTTCACCAATTGTGATAACTTTTTCAGTTACAACATCTGCAACCGATTTGCCGCCCATATCGGCTGCGCGCAGCGAGTCGATATCGGAAGCTTTGAAAGCGACATTTGTAATACCAGCAACAAGCTTTTGAAACTCGCCATTCTGGGCCACAAAGTCAGTTTCCGAGTTCACCTCGACAACGACGCCAACGCCATCAATGACAGCGGCACCAACCAAGCCTTCAGCCGCAATACGGCCAGCTTTCTTGGCGGCTTTCGCCAAGCCTTTGGTGCGCAGCCAGTCAACGGCAGCCTCCATATCGCCTTCGGTTTCCACGAGCGCACGTTTTGCATCCATCATGCCAACGCCAGTGGAATCGCGCAGTTCTTTAACCATGCTTGCGGTGATCGACATCGTCGTTCTCCTTTAGGAATTTGGGTTTGAAACACAAACGGGGGGCTTGCCACCCCCCGTGTTAGCCGGGTTCGGCCTGATTTATTCTTTGGTCTCGGCAGCGGCCTCTTCGGCCATCGCTTCTTCCATCGGCGCTTCTTCCATGGCACCAACGTCAACACCACGGGCACCCATCTGCTGGGCCATACCGTCTAGCGCCGCACGGGCGATCAGGTCAGTATACAGCGCAATTGCGCGGCCAGCATCGTCATTACCGGGAATCGGGAAATCAATGCCGCGCGGGTCGGAATTGGTGTCCAAAATCGCAATAACCGGAATGCCCAGTTTTTTGGCTTCGGTGATGGCCAGCGCTTCTTTATTGGTGTCGATGACAAACAACAAATCAGGAACGCCACCCATGGAACGAATGCCGCCAAGCGAGGCTTGCAATTTGCCCTGCTCACGCTCCATGCCCAAACGCTCTTTCTTGGTTAGGCCCGAGGCCCCACCTTCAAGCGCTTCGTCAATTTGCTTCAAACGCGAAATCGAGTTGGACACGGTTTTCCAGTTGGTCAATGTGCCACCCAACCAGCGGTGGTTCATGTAATACTGCGCCGAACGTTCAGCAGCTTCTGCGATGGCTTTGGAAGCCTGACGCTTGGTGCCAACGAACAGAATGCGGCCGCCACGGGCAACAGTTGCTGCTACAGCCTGCAAAGCTGCATCAAGCAGCGGCACGGTCTGTGTCAGGTCCAAAATGTGGATGCCATTGCGGTCACCGTAAATATACGGGCCCATAAGTGGGTTCCAGCGATGCTTCTGATGGCCAAAGTGAACGCCTGCTTCCAAGAGCTGGCGCAATGTAAACTCGGGTAGAGCCATTGTCGTTTCCTTTCCGGTTTCGCCTTGGCAGAGAATCAGGGCGGCGCCCCAACCGGTGGATTTAGGGGGATGTCTGTCCCCAAACCCGTCTCTACCTGTGGATTTAGTGAGCGCGAAATACCGCGTTCGGCGGAATTACGCAAGGGGTGCACTCAAATATTTGGAAAATGGCCCAGACAGTATAATAAACCGATATTCGGCGGTGACACTCTGCGCTGTTACCTGTATCCAAAACTTAACGCATGAAAAGGTTGTATAGAATGAAAACCGGCGCTCTTATAGATCCGAAATATATCTCGTTCAACCAATCGCTGCCACGCGGGTTGCAAGCAACTGCTATTCGGACGCTGGAAAACCTAACCGGGCGTATCAAGGTGTTGCGTTTAGCCCACAAGCACGCATCTCAAGCCGCCCTGCCCGGCAATTTCTGGAAACAGGCGCTCACGCGGATGCAGGTGGATAATGAAGTATCCGAAGCCGCGCTCGCCCGCATTCCTAAAACAGGCCCGCTGGTTGTGTTTGCCAATCATCCGCATGGCTTGGTGGATGGTATGGTGCTGTGCAACAATATTTCTCGTGTCCGCTCCGATTTTAAAATTCTGACCCGCCCCTTCCTAACCAAGCTGGAAGAAATCAACCCGCATATGATGCCAGTGGCCTATAACCACGAACCGGATGCGATTGAGAAAAACATCCAGATGCATAAAGACGCTGTTGGCCATGTGCGCGGCGGTGGTTGCCTGATCCTGTTCCCGGCTGGGGCTGTTGCGCGCGCTAAATCCTGGTGGGGCGATGCCGAGGAAATGGATTGGACACCGTTTCTCGCCCGCCTCATTTTGCGCGGCCAAGCCAATGCCCTGCCGATGTATTTCGGCACACAAAACAGTCGCTGGTTCCAGATGGCCGCACAGTTTTCAGATACGGCACGCCAAGGCCTGCTGATGCATGAAATTGCGCGGAGCTTCGGCTCGGTTATGAAGCCGATTGTTGGCCAAGCCGTATCCCATACCGATTTTCAAGGCATGGGGTTGCGGATGCCGGAAATGGTGCAAAAACTGCGCGAAATGACATTTGCACTGGCAAATTCGGCTGATGGTGATGAGTTACCTGCCGAATTGGAACTGCCCCGCGCCGCAGAATAATGCCGCAGCCTGTCCTATGTATTGGCGCCGCATTGTGGGATGTCATTGCAAGCGCCTCGGGGACGATGCGCGCGGGGTATGATATTGCGGGCACAATCCAGCGCCGTCCCGGTGGGGTGGCGTTAAATATCGCAGCGGCCTTAGCCGCACATGGAATGCACCCAACCCTGCTTTCAACAATTGGTGCTGATGCTGACGGCGATGCACTTGTTTCATTGCTAACGAATATGGGTATTGATTGCCGCCATGTGCTGCGCACCTTAGCCCCAACCGATTGTTATTTAGCTATTGAACAGCCCGGCGGAGATGTTTTTGGCGCCATCGCCGATTGCGCGGGGCTTGAACGCGCGGGTGACACGGTTTTAGCACCCGCATCGCAAGGCGCATTGGCACCTTTTCCGGGCGAGGTTGTGGTTGATGGAAATCTGCCGGTTGATGTGCTGGCACGGCTCCACCAACTTTTGCCCTTGGCCCAGCTAACGCTTGTGCCCGCTTCGCCCGGTAAGGCCGATAGGCTGCGCGCACCTATTCAGCATGGCCATGCCGCAATTTGTATCAATCTGGGTGAGGCTGAGACATTGTGCGAGACACCATTTAAAAATAGCGCGATAGCCGCACAGGCGCTTATTCGTATGGGCGCGCGTCGGGCTTTGGTGACAAACAGTGCCGCACCGGCCAGCCTGGCTACGGCTGAACATTGTGTCACCTTGGCCCCGCCGCCCGTCCAAGCCATTTCGACCACAGGCGCGGGTGATGTTGTATTGGCCGCACATTTGGCCGCCCGACAGCAAGATGAAAACCCCGACACATGCGCAGCTATGTTGCGCCAATTAACAGCCGCGCTTGATGCTGCGGCCACCCATATTACAAAGGCCCATCCATGACCCTGCCCCTCATATTCTCAGCAGAAGTTGCAGCAGCCCGCGCAAGTGGCGCACCAATTGTGGCGCTCGAATCCACAATCATCACCCATGGCATGCCTTGGCCGCAGAATTTTGAAACTGCCCAACTGGTGGAAGCTGATATCCGCGCTGGCGGTGCGGTTCCGGCAACAATCGCCATAATGAACGGGCATATCTACATCGGCTTGGACGAAGACAGGCTGAAAGAGCTGGCACAGATGCAGAACGTCGCCAAACTTTCACGCGCTGATTTGGCTGTTGCATTGGCCACGGGCATTTCCGGCGCGACGACGGTTGCGGCCACAATGATTTGTGCGCATTTGGCCGGAATTCAGGTTTTTGCAACGGGAGGCATTGGTGGTGTTCATCAAGGAGCAGAACAGAGCTTTGATATTTCTGCCGACCTGCAAGAACTTGCCCAAACCCCGGTAACTGTGGTGGCTGCGGGGGCCAAAGCCATTCTGGACATTCCCAAAACGCTTGAAGTGCTTGAAACACTTGGCGTGCCGGTCATCGCCTTCGGACAAGATGAATTTCCAGCCTTTTGGTCGCGCAATTCAGGGCTGGCCTCCCCGCTGAGGCTCGACACGCCCAGCGACATTGCCGCCAGCCATAAAATGCGCGCCAATTTGGGGCTACCCGGTGGGCAACTGATTGCCAACCCAGTGCCTGTTGCCGATGAAATTAGCCGTAATACGCTGGCCCCAATTATCGCCGCAGCACAGGCCAAGGCCGAACGTGAGGGCATAAGCGGCAAAGCGGTCACGCCGTTTTTGTTGGGTGAAATATTAACCGCCACTAACGGCGCATCATTGGTGACGAATATCGCGCTTGTTCGCAATAATGCCCGGCTTGCCGCTGCAATTGCGCAGCATTTTAAGTAACCCACCTTTACGACGGGTCATCCCCTGCCTATCTTAAAAAAAAATCGGGGATAGATATGGCACGCAAGCCGAAACGATCAAAAAACAATTCGCCGGAACCCGGGCTTCTGCAACGATTTCGTGGTAATTTTTTCACCGGTTTGGTGATTATCGCGCCGATCTTGCTTACGGTCTATTTGATCTGGTGGATCATAACGCTGGTGGACGGGCTTATCGTGCCTTGGGTGCCAAGCATTTATAACCCTTCTTATTATCTGGGGCAGGATATTCCCGGGTTTGGTGTGGTGGTATTCTTGTTGTTTACCAGCGCAGTGGGCGCGCTCACAAAAGGGCTGTTTGGCAGACAGTTGATCAAGTTTGGTGAGGCTATAGTTGATCGGATGCCGATCGTCCGGTCTATTTATAACGCGTTGAAGCAGATCGCGGAAACCGTGCTCAGCCAAACGAACAGTTCCTTTCAACACGCATGTTTGGTGGAATATCCGCGCAAGGGCATTTGGGCAATTGCCTTTGTTTCAACCGTAACAAAGGGTGAGGTGAATGCGCTCACGGGTGATCAAGCGGTGCTAACAGTTTTCTTGCCAACCACGCCAAACCCGACTTCCGGTTTTTTGCTATTCGTGCCAAAAGCTGACGTGATATTGCTCGATATGTCGGTTGAAGAGGCTGCAAAACTGGTCATTTCAGCGGGGCTTGTTACCCCGCCTTATAAAGACCCAAATGCGCTGCCCTTAAAAGCCAAGGCTGAATGATCTTCGCGCCAGCGTCTATCGGTTTTGCCACCGGGTTTTCGCTTATTCTGGCGATTGGCGCGCAGAATGCGTTTGTGCTGCAACAAGGGCTACGGCGGCGCTATGTTTTCGCCGTTTGCCTAACCTGCGCTATGTCTGATGCGCTGCTCATTGCCGCTGGCGTTGCCGGGTTTGGCGTTGCTGTATCTGCCCTACCATGGCTGCCTGCCGTCATGCGCGTTTTGGGTGCGGCATTTCTGTTTGCCTATGGCGCGGTGCGGTTTCGGGCGGCATGGCGCGGGGCCTATGATATGGTTGAAGCCACGCGCACACAAAGCTTTCGCGCCGCCATTTTAACCTGCCTCGCCTTCACGTGGCTGAACCCGCATGTTTATTTAGACACATTGGCGCTTATTGGTGCGGCCTCTACGCGCTATACCGACAGCGCAAAAATTGCTTTTGGTGGCGGGGCAATGCTGGCCTCCTTCGTGTTTTTCTTTGGTCTTGGCTATGGCGCGCGCCTGCTTGCGCCCATTATGTCCAGCCCCCGCGCATGGCGGGTGCTGGACGTTGTTATTGGCACCATCATGTGGGCGCTTGCGGCCCTATTGGCCTTTGGCGGTTAGTTTTCAGCCCACCACCACACATCGGGCAAAAAGCCAACCCAATCGCCATAAATCGGAATGTAATCCGGGTAATGCAGGCGTGCGTCGTGGGCAAGCCAGCTTTCCGGGTTATACCAAAATGGGATCACGTAGCGCCCTGTCATTAGCACCCGGTCAAGCGCTTGGGCTGCGGCGGTGAAATCATCATCGCTGGTGGACGCAAGCATCGCATCAACCATTGCATCAGCTGCCGACGAATTAACCCCGGCATAATTGCGGGTGCCCGGCGTTTCAACACCATTGCTACCCCAATATAACCGCTGCTCATTGCCCGGTGAAAGCGACATGCCCCAAATATAGGTGGAGACATCATAGTCATATGTTTCGCGGCGTTCGACCAATTGCGCGCGGTCTATCATTTGGGTTGTTGCCAAGATCCCGATTTGTTTAAGCGCATCGGTATACAGGCTGGCCAAACGGTCTTCATCCGGCGTGGATAGCGTAAATTCCAAGGTAAAAGCATCACCTTCAGCGTTTTTCATCACCCCATCTTGGATGGTCCAGCCGGCCTCAGCAAACAGATCTATCGCAGCGCGAATATTGTCGCGGTTCCGTTCTCCACCCGATGCGATTGGCAGCGCATACGGGTCTAGGGCGCCGGGGACCAGCGTATCAGTAAACGGGGCTAACAGTGCCTGAACGGCTGGCGATGGAGCTTCGGTGCCCATTCCAAAACGGGTATTCGAGAAGTAAGACTCAATGCGCGGATAGCGCGACCTATTAACCGTTTGGTTGATGAACTCAAAGTTAAACGCCAAAATCAGTGCTTCACGCACGCGCCAATCTGCCAATTGCGGGCGACGCGTGTTTAACACAAAGCCCGACATGCCTGAGGGGCGCTGGTGCTGGATGATAGATTTTACAATCTCACCATTCACCGCAGCCGGGAATGTATAACCCTCATCCCAACGCGCCGGCTCACCATCACGAAACACATTGGTAATACCTGCGGTAAAACTTTGGAACATGGCATTGGCATCGGAGAAATATTCATAGCGAATGCGGTCAATATTGTTACGCCCACGATTAAATGCCAAATCGCGGCCCCAATAATTTGGATTGCGATCAAAATTGATGTAGCGACCCGCTTCAAATTCCCCGACCTCATAGGGGCCAGAACCGATGGGCACAATCAGATCGCTTTCCTCAAAGTCACGCCCCTCCGGCCAATCCGCTTTGCGCAGAATCGGACGTAGGCCAATAATCAACACAAGCTCCCGATCATCTGCCGTCAGTGCGAATCGGACAGAGCGCGGGCCGGTTCGCGTTACTGATTCGATTTTCGACCATGTGTTCTGATAGGCCGGAACCCCCAAAGTGCCGAGCGTTTCAAACGACCAAATCACATCTTCCACGGTAATCGGGTCACCATTTGAAAACGCGGCTTCTTCGCGCAATGTAAACTCAACAAAGTTACGCTCGGCATTCGTCTCAATGGTTTCACAAATCAGGCAATAGAGCGTGAAGGGCTCATCATAACTGCGCCCCATAAGGGATTCATACACATGGGCCCGAACGCCATAAGGCGCACGCCCTTTCACGATATAGGGGCTGAACGCATCAAAACCACCATATTCGGCGTAAACAACTTGGCCACCAGTGGGCGCATCAGGGTTGGCATAAGGCAGATGAGTATAATCAGCCGCCAAAGCGGGCGCACCATACATTGAAATTGCATATGTCGGCTCTGCTTGGGCGGCACCACTGCCGACCAGCATTGCCGCTAAGATTGTAAGAATCCGGCTTCGCTTGCCTATCATTTGTCCCGTCCTTTTTATGTTCTACCTGCACCGATGCCGCTAAGCATAACGCTACAATGGATTATTTTCAAAAACTACTTGGACTCGCGTTTGACGAGTCGTATAGTCAAATCACTGCTCGATAGGTTTCTTGCCTGTATGAAACCTGCCTCAATAACTTAGCGCCCTCTTCGTGAGGGCGTTTTTTTTGGCCCAATTCGCGCCGTGTTGCATTGCAAAATGGCATTCGCAGGCGCAATATGCCCTATATTTTTCCGGAGGCATATATGACTTCACTAGCAGGAAAACTGGCCGTTGTGACAGGCTCAAACTCGGGCATTGGGTTGGGGATTGCCGAAACATTGGCCGAGGCGGGCGCTAATGTTGTGCTGAATTCCTTTACCGATAATCCAGTCGACCACGAACTGGCTGCCGATCTGGCGGCCCGCCATGGGGTGGAGGTGCGCTATATTCAGGCCGATATGTCCAAAGGTGATGATTGTCGTCGGCTTATCGCGTCGGCGGGCGCGGTGGATATTTTGGTTAATAATGCCGGCATTCAGTATGTCGCCGCCGTTGAAGAATTTCCGACCGCGAAATGGGATATGATTCTCGCCGTCAATCTTAGCTCTAACTTTCACACCAGCGCTGCGGCCCTGCCCGGCATGAAGGCGCGCGGTTGGGGGCGGATTGTAAATATCGCCTCGGCCCATGGATTGACCGCCAGCCCATTCAAATCGGCCTATATCGCCGCCAAGCATGGGGTTGTTGGGCTTAGCAAGACCATTGCACTGGAAACGGCTGGCCTTGGTATTACCTGTAACGCCATTTGCCCCGGCTATGTATTAACGCCCTTGGTCGAAGCGCAAATTCCCGACCAGATGAAAGCCCATAATTTGGACCGTGAAACTGTAATCAAAGAGGTGATGCTTGATCGTCAGCCTTCGCGCCAATTTGCGACGGTTGAACAGATTGGCGGCACAACCGTGTTTTTGTGCAGCCCGGCGGCAGACCAAATTACCGGAACAACCATTTCGGTTGATGGCGGTTGGACCGCGCTATAGCCCATGAAACCTCGGCGCATAAACTTAGCATTACAAGGCGGCGGGGCGCATGGCGCTTTTACCTGGGGTGTGCTTGATCATCTGCTGAACGAGCCAAAAATCGAAATTGCTGCCATATCCGGCACATCGGCGGGCGCGCTAAACGGCGCAGCCCTTAAGGCCGGAATGGTGAGCGGGGGACGGCAAGCGGCGCGTGAAAACCTTGATTGGTTATGGGCGCAAATGGGCGCTGTTAAAGATAGCCGCTTCGCCCAATGGATGGGGCAAGGTTTGCCGGGGTTTGAACATTTTACCCAAATGTTGGGGCCGTTTTCGCCGCAATCTATGGCCGAAGCGGTTGGCCGCATTTTTAGCCCCTATGATTTTGGCCCGTTTTACACCAACCCGCTACAAGATATCGCCGCGCGTTTTAGCTATGATCAAATATGCCATAGCGAAGGCCCGGCCCTTTTTATTGCGGCCACCAATGTGCGCAGTGGTAAAATTCGCGTCTTTTCAAATGAAGATATAAGCGCGCAGGCAATCTTGGCATCCGCATGCCTGCCCAACCTGTTCCAAGCCGTTGAAATAACCGACCCCACAACTGGTAAAACTGATGCCTATTGGGATGGCGGATATGCAGGCAACCCGGCACTATTCCCATTATTTGATTCAGCTTTGCCCAACGATATTGTGATTGTGAATATCAACCCGCTAGAGCGCGGCACCCTACCGCGCAGCGCGCAGGATATTCAGAACCGGATCAATGAAATCAGCTTCAATTCGTCGCTTTTTCGAGAACTTCGCGCCATTCAATTCGTAAAAGACCTGCTCGCACATGGCCAAGTTAAACCGGGCGCTATGAAGGATGTTTATATCCATATGGTTGCTGATGATGAACTGATGAACAGGCTAAATGCAACTACCAAAATGATGGCTGGCCCGGCCTTGTTGGCCGAGCTTAAGCAAGCCGGCCAAGATACTGCTGAGGCGTTTTTATCAGCACATATGGGTGATATAAATAAGCGTGGCAGCGTGGATTTGCGGGCCATGTTTGCTTAGCCCAAATCGTGCCTAGCTTTGCGATGTTACCCACAAAATAACCGCATCCTCATCGCTTTTTGAGATGACGTTATGGCCCATTGTGGCGTCATAATAAGCGCTGTCACCACGGCCCATTTCAACGGGTTCATAAAACTCAGTGTAAAACTCAATCCGCCCAGTCAGCACATACATAAATTCTTCACCGTCATGGCGCACCCAACCGTCAAATTCATCAAAGGCGCGGGCGTGAACGGTTGCGCGGTAAGGCAGCATGGCTTTTTGGCTTATATCGCCAGCCAAAATCTCATGCTCATAAGTCGCCGTTACATGGTGCTTGCCCTGCCCCATGCGCGTAACCGAGCGGCGCCCCAACACCCGCGATGATTTGGGCGCGGTAAATAGCTGCGGGATGGAAATATCGAGGCCCGTTGCCAATTTGCGCACGGCATCAAAGGTTGGTGACATTTGGCCGTTTTCAATTTTGGATAGTGTTGAGCGCGCCAAACCTGCCTGCTGGGCGGCCTGTTCCAATGTCCAATTGCGCGCCTTGCGCAGCTGACGCACGCGTTCACCCAAATTAAGGTGTTCAACCGTTTCACTCGCGCCACCGGCCCGTGCGATTTCAAATACTGAGGGTTGGTTAATATCGCTCATCTTCACCCGAAAAAATATTCAGCGCTATTTAGGGCATGGCCCATGGCGAATGCAACGCCGTAAGCCAATATTGCCTCCAATTATTGCACGGCCTTGCGCCATTCACCTATCCCTTGGCGAAATATCTGTGTTGCCGAAGTTAAAAACAGCCCCGACATGCCAAGCGCAACAACAAGGTCTGGCCAGCCTGTTGCGGTGTCCCAAACACCAAGCGCAGCGATCATTACGGCAACATTACCAATGGCATCATTGCGCGAGCATAACCAAACCGAGCGGACATTCGCATCACCGTCTTTATAGCGTACCAATATCAGCACCGAGGCTACATTGGCCAAAAGCGCCAGCGCACCAATCCAGCCCATAACGCTGGCCTCTGGCACCCCGGCTTCAAAGAACCGCCAAACCGTGCTGCCGCCAACCCAAAACCCCATGGCCAATAGGCTAACTGCTTTTGCAATGGCCACACTGGCGCGACGCTGCAAGCTCATCCCTATCACGGCAAGCGATAGGCTATAGGTCAGCGCATCGCCTAAAAAGTGGAGCGCATCGGCTTGCAATGCTTGCGAGCGCGCAGCCTAGCCGGCCACCATTTCCACGCCAAACATTGTAGCATTGATTATAATGACCGCCCAAAGGCGGCGCCTATAGTCGGATGAAATCCCATCAAAATCATGGGAATGGCCAGTGCTGGCACTCATCTTATTTCTCCTTGTATGCGGTGCCCTTCCTACCTAATGTCTCTAGTAGCTATAGGGTCAAGGGTTAGTATGCTTTCAATCGGACAATTGGCAGAAAAATGCGGGGTCAAGGTTCCGACAATACGCTATTATGAACAGATGGGCTTGATTGACGAGCCCGACCGCAGTGCTGGCAACCAACGTCGTTATGATAAGGCGGCCTTGCAGCGCCTTCGCTTTATTCGACATGCACGCGATCTTGGGCTCGATTTAGCCGCTATCCGGGCGTTGTTTTCGCTTGATGATGAGCCCGATTTGCCCTGCCAGCAGGCACATGCCATTGCGCAGGCACATTTGGATGATGTTTACCGCCGCATAGCTTGGTTGCAAGGCTTAGCACAGGAACTCACCCGGATCACAAAAGAATGTTCTGGGGCCACGATTGGCGCTTGCAATGTGATGGCATCCCTGGCCGATCATCAATATTGTGCCGCCGACCATTCAAAAGACGCAGGAGCACCCTATGACCACACGACTTGATATTATATCCGACCCCATTTGCCCTTGGTGTTACATTGGCAAGGCCCGGCTAGAAGCGGCGCTTAAAGATGCGCCAACGGGTATTTTTGAAATTCATTGGCACCCCTTCCAGCTAAACCCCGATATGCCGCCCGAAGGCCGCGACCGGCGCGAATATTTGGAAACTAAATTTGGCGGCAAAGATGGAGCTGTAAAAGCTTATGCCCCTGTTGCCGCAGCGGCTGAGGCCAGCGGGCTGACGATAAACCTTGAGAAAATCAACCGCACACCCAACACCATGAACGCGCATCGGCTTATTCATTGGGCCGGTGTTGAAGGCGTTCAAAATGCCGTAGTTGATGCCATGTTTGACGCGAATTTTGTGCTTGGCCTTGATATTTCTAACCATGACGTGCTGGCCGATATTGCCGCAGGTGCGGGTATGGACCGTGCAGCGACGCTGGCACTGCTGCAATCCGATGCCGACCTTGACGATGTGCGTGCCCGCGATGTGCAGGCACGCGAGATGGGTGTAGGCGGCGTTCCGTGCTTCATCATCGCCAATAAATATGCGGTTGAGGGCGCTCAGCCCGCCGGAACTTGGGCCAATATCATCGCTGAAATTGATGAATTGGTGCAGCAGCAAGGCTAAGGTTTGGCCAAAGCCGCCAGATCGCGTGCAATTGTGAACGCGCCGCGCACGCGGTCTGCCTCCGATGTCCAATTGCGGGTCAGGATAACTTTATTGTCTTTAACCCGCGCATTGCCCTTTTCACCCTGCAGGAACGTAACCAGCCCGGCGGGGTTGGCATATTTATCACGGTGGAACTGCACAGTGGCCCCTTTCGGCCCGCCATCCAGCCGCGCAATGCCCGCCCGGCGGCAAGCATCTTTGATACGCACGATATTCATGAGCATGTTCACTTCGCGTGGCAAAGGGCCGAACCGGTCAATCATCTCGGCAGCAAAACCTTCCAAATCCACCTTGCTGGCAAGCGCTGATAGGCGTCGATACAGGCCAAGCCGCACATCCAAATCTGACACATAGGCTTCGGGGATTAGCACCGGCACACCCAAATTGATGGTCGGCGACCATTGCTCATCCATCTCGGCCAGCCCTTCCAGCCCGCCAGATTTCATTTTGGCAATCGCCTCTTGCAGCATATCTTGGTAAAGTTCATAGCCAACTTCGCGCACTTGGCCCGACTGTTCTTCGCCCAGCAAATTACCCGCGCCGCGAATATCCATATCTTGGCTGGCCAATGAAAACCCTGCGCCCAAACTATCCAAACTGCCCAAAACACGCAGGCGTTTTTCGGCCTGAACGGTGAGTTTCGCGCGCGGTTTGGTGGTAAAATAGGCATAGGCGCGCAGCTTTGATCGCCCGACCCGGCCGCGAATTTGGTAAAGCTGCGCAAGGCCATACATATCTGCCCGGTGAACAATCAGCGTATTGGCGGCCGGAATATCAAGCCCGGATTCGATGATCGTGGTGGCTAGAAGCACATCATATTTGCCGTCATAAAACGCGTTCATGCGGTCATCCAGCACGCCCGCTGCCATTTGCCCATGGGCGATGACAAAGGAAAGCTCTGGCATTTGGTCGCGCAAAAACTCCTCAATTTCTGGCAAGTCAGCAACACGGGGCACAACATAAAAGCTTTGCCCACCCCGATAATGTTCGCGCAATAGCGCCTCGCGCACGGTTACCGGGTCAAATTCGGAAACATAGGTGCGGATGGCCAAGCGATCTATTGGGGGGGTGCCAATAAGTGATAGTTCCCGCACACCAGATAGCGCCATTTGTAACGTGCGTGGAATGGGTGTGGCCGAAAGTGTTAACACATGCACTTCTGATCGCAGTTGCTTGAGCCGCTCTTTATGCGTCACTCCAAATTTTTGTTCCTCATCAATGACAATCAGGCCCAAATTCGCAAAGCGCATATCTTTGGCCAGCACGGCATGGGTGCCAATTACAATATCAACCTTGCCTCGCGCCAGACCGTCCCGCGCTTCAGCCATATCCTTGGTGGAAATAAACCGCGACATTGGGCTTAGGTTGATCGGCAAGCCGCGAAACCGTTCCGCAAAGCTTTTGAAATGTTGGCGGGCCAGAAGGGTTGTGGGTGCAATCACCGCAACCTGCATTCCGTTCATCGCCGCAATAAAGGCTGCGCGCATAGCAACTTCGGTTTTACCAAAGCCGACATCGCCGCAAATGAGCCTGTCCATTGGTTGGCCGGATTCGAGGTCTTTAATAACATCCTCAATCGCCGAAAGCTGATCATCCGTTTCTTGATAGGGGAAGCGGGCGCAAAATTCATCCCACATGCCATCGGGCGGGGTCATCACTTTGCCTTGGCGCAGCGCACGTTCGGCAGCTAGGCGGATAAGCTTTTCGGCAATATCGCGGATACGGTCTTTTAGGCGGGCCTTGCGGGCCTGCCATGCGCCGCCGCCCAGCCTGTCAAGCAAGCCCTCTTCATGGCCATAACGGCTCAGAAGCTCAATGTTTTCAACGGGTAAATACAGCTTGGCATTGTCAGCATATTCCAGCGCAATACAATCATGCGGCGCGCCAGCAGCGGTAATGGTTTCCAAACCCAAATAACGGCCAACGCCGTGGTCGACATGCACAATCAAATCACCGGGCGTTAGGCTTTGCGCCTCGGTTAGGTAATTTTCAGCCTTTTTGCGGCGCTTTGGCGCGCGGATAAGCCGATCGCCCAGAATATCTTGTTCGGCGATAACCGTCAGGCCTTCAGCTTCAAACCCCGCCTCAAGCCCCCAAATGACCAGTGACAGGCTACCTTTTGGTCGGTCCTCCCAATGATCAAGCAGCTTGTGGCCCAAAATACCGGCATCATCTAGCATGTGCTGGAACCGATCACGCGAACCTGTAGAATAACAGGCCAGAACCACATGGCCAGCCTTGCGCCGGGCGGCAATATGTTCGGCCAAGGCCCCGAAAAGCGAAATATTTTCTTGCTGGCGTTCAGCCAGAAAACTGCGCCCTGCCCGGCCACCCGCATCCACACAGCCCGGCCCCGGCGGTTGCGGCAACGGTGATAGCTGGCGCAGCGCGCGGCCTGTTAGCTGCGCCGTTAGCGTTGCCGGGTCCAGATAACTTTCAAGCGGCGGCACAGGCTTGTAAACGCTGCCCATGCGGGCGCGATTATTCAGCGCCTCGCGCCGGGTTTCATACTGATCTGTAATTTGAATCCAGCGCGCATCGTGCAAAGCTTGGAGGCCATGGTCAAACACCACGGGGGCGCTGGGCAGGTAATCAAACAAGGTTTCCATTGTTTCATGGAAGAACGGCGCCCAATGCTCCATCCCCTGATGTTTGCGCCCGGCAGATACCGCCTCATATAACGGATCATCGGTTCCAGCAGCACCAAACATAGCGCGATACCGCGTCCGAAACCGTTCAATTGCTGCCTCATCCAGCGCAATTTCACTGGCGGGGGCAAGCTCAATGGTTTTAATCTTCTCCAACGTCCGTTGAGTTTGCGCATCAAACCGACGCAATCCGTCCAGCACATCGCCAAACAAATCAAGGCGCACTGGGTTTTCAGCCCCGGGCGGGAAAATATCAATTAACCCGCCACGCTGGGCATATTCGCCATGTTCGGTAACGGTAGAAACCTGCGTATAGCCCATGCGCACAAGGTAATTTTGGAGCGCGCCCAGGTTTATGTTGCGCCCGACTTCCGCCAAAAAGCTGGCCCCGGCAATATGCGCCCGGCTTGGCACGCGCTGTATGGCGGCGTTCAGTGTTGTTAACACGAGGGCTGGCCGATCAAACCCCTGCGCCAGCATGGCCAAGGTCGCCATGCGGCGCGCCACAATCTCTCCATTCGGGGAAATCCGGTCATAGGCAAGGCAATCCCAAGCGGGAAACTCAAACACAGCCACATTGGGGGCCAAAACGGCCAAAGCCTCGCGCAGGGCGGCCATGCGCGCATCGTCACGCAGCACCACCACCATAGGTGCTGTAACGCGCTCCAGATCATTGGCAATGATGCGCGCATCATAACCTTCAGGGGCGCCGCCGATTATTGTGCGGCCAATGGATAAAGGCTTGGATTTCATGGCGTCGCCTAACAAGCGTTTGGGCTTGCGGCAAGCAAAAACCGCAACTTAGGATAAGGCATGGGCCAAATTCAGGTAATACCATGTGGCCACGCCGGTTTGCGCGATGATTGCAAATAACCCAATGACCTGATTCCAGAACCGCCGACGCGAAAGTGCCATGCGCAATGAATGGCCCCGCAACTCATCCCGCTCTATTCGGTAGGCGAGCCGTGTAGTGAAAACACTGGCAATTATCAACGGAAACACCAGCATAAACATTGCTTGCGCAATTTCCGAGCCATAGCCAAAGCCGATGGTCAGTAACCCTGCTAGAGCAAAGCTAATAAGCGCGGCAAAGACAACACCGCCACGATCCACAAAATAACGCAGCCGGGTTGAATAAACCACAGCGAGCGCGTCGCAATGTTCTTCCCATGCGCCACCAAGCCGTTCTGCCCGCTGCACACAATCATGCGGCACACCCATAGTGAAATGCGCAGTCATCGACCATGCGACAACGGTAATAATCCAATACCAGATGTTCCAGAAGCTATTTAGATCAATGAGTTCAAAACTAAGCACACAATTCTCCTGCCGTGCTAAGCAAACCTACGGATTTTGGCAGGTGATACAATTGCAAAACCGCTTGGCGCGGTGGCTTTGTCATGGCATTCAGGATGAAACAGGAGATTGTGATGACACCCACCGTTGCCCCCTACCCGCTTGCCCGGTCTCGTCGCTTGCGCCGCACGGGCTGGCTGCGAGATATGGTGGCTGAAAACCACCTGAACATAGCCGATTTGATATGGCCAATTTTTGTGCGAGACGGTGATAACGCTGAAGAGCCGGTGGCCGCCATGCCCGGCGTTTCGCGCCTGTCGGTTGATCGCGCGGTTGAGGCTGCCAAAGCGGCGGCGGGGTTGGGGATACGCTGCATGGCGCTGTTTCCCTATACCGACCCATCGTTAAAGACCCCCGATGCGGCCGAGGCTTGGAACCCCGATAACCTTGTAAACCGGGCGACAAGGGCCATCAAATCCGCCCAGCCAGATATGGGTATCATGCTCGATGTCGCATTGGACCCTTATAATTCAGACGGCCATGATGGGTTGGTACAGGACGGGATTGTGCTCAACGATGCCACATTGGAATGCCTTGTCCGCCAAGCCCTTATCCAAGCCGAATCCGGGGCCGATATACTTGGCCCATCAGATATGATGGACGGGCGCATTGGGGCCATTCGCCATGCGTTGGAAGATGGCGGGCATTGCGATACGGTTATCATGTCCTATGCCGCCAAATACGCCTCGGCTTTTTACGGCCCATTCCGTGATGCCGTAGGGGCCAGTAGCCTACTGAAAGGCGATAAAAAAACCTACCAGATGGACCCGGCCAATAGCGATGAGGCCCTGCGCGAAGTGGCCCGCGATATTGCCGAGGGTGCTGATATGGTCATGGTCAAACCCGGCATGCCGTATTTGGATATTTGTAGCCGTGTGAAGCGTGAATTCGGCGTGCCAACCTATGCGTATCAAGTCTCGGGCGAATACGCGATGATTATGGCTGCGGCGCAAAACGGCTGGATTGATGGCGACAAAGCGATGCTGGAATCGCTATTAGCGTTCAAACGTGCTGGCTGCGATGGCGTGCTCAGTTATTTTGCACCACGGGTTGCCGCAGGGTTGCAGGGTTAATCGGCTATTAACCGCCAAAGATGCAGCCATTTCTGGCTGACTGTGAATATATATGCTAGATTTAGGCAAAGCTGGCATAGACTGGCCCACATATGGAGATTGAGCAGATGGAAAATTGGACACGTCGTAGTTTTGTTGTGGCCGGGGCTGCCGTAGTTGGCGGCTGTGCTAATGGCGCTATAACAGGGTCGGGTTCACAAATTGATGCGAATGTAGACGCGGCAATGGCGCAAATGTATAACCTAATTCCCGGCTCACGCGAGGCAGCCCAAGATGCAGCGGGTGTTTTGATGATGCCCTCGGTCACCAAGGCTGGGTTGTTTATCGGCGGCTCATACGGCGAAGGAGCGTTGCGCATTGGCAATGCCACGGTTGATTATTTCTCGGTCGCATCAGCCTCGCTTGGCTGGCAAATCGGCGGGCAGCAATACAGCCATGCTTTGTTTTTTATGACCCCAGAAGCGCTGCGTGATTTCCGGATCTCGGATGGCTGGCAAATTGGCGTCGATGCCGAGGTTGTGGTCGAAGAGGAAGGCGGCGCGGTCGGCCTTACGTCAGTCACATCTAACCGCCCGGTTATCGCCGTTGTGTTTGGCAATCGGGGGCTTATTGTCGGGGCCTCGCTTGCGGGTGCGAAATATTCGCGGCTTGTGCGTTAGAAAACCAAAGCCGTTCCGGCCTTATCCGGAACCACAGTCCCAAACCAAATGACCCCAGATCATCTCTGGGGCCAATTTAATTTCCGAACCTATTCAGGTTATTCGTATTCCATCCGGTTGATCAGCACTGTGCAGACCGGTTTTTTACCCGATTCTGACTTGGCCGCACGGTTTACTGCGCGCTTTACCAATTCCTCAACAGCTTTGTCCTTATCAAGGTCGCGCGCCGATGCACGGCCAAGTTCGGTGGCCACCGATTCTTCAATCGCGGCCGACAGCGCCTCAAAATCACCGCCGGGGGCTGGCACACCTAGGGTTTCAACCCATGGTGCATCCATCACTTCCCCGCCCTCATCCAACATCAGGTTCACAATAACATGGCCACGCAGTGCCATTTGCATCCGCTCACGCACAATGCCGTCTAGCGCGTTTATCAACAGCGCGCCGTCCAAATAGGTGCGGCCCGTGTCGATATGCTCAACCACTTTTGCATTGCCGCCGGTTAAATCAACCATCGCCCCATTGGGTGCGATAACCGATTTACGACCCGCGTCATTTGACAATTCGGCATGTTTGCGTAAATGCCGATATTCGCCATGCATCGGCACCACAACTTGTGGGTTCATCAAGGACTGCATTTCAAGCAAATCGGGGCAGTTGGCATGCCCAGACACATGATAACGGTCATCATCAGCGACAACGACAACGCCTTTTTCGGCCAATGCGTTCCAAATCCGCGCCACGCCAGTTTCATTCCCCGGAATGGTTTTTGATGAGAACAGAAACGTATCGCCCTCTTTCAACTTCAGGCCCATATAGCCATCACCGGCAAGCTGGGCACTGGCGGCACGGCGTTCACCTTGGCTGCCGGTTGCCAGCACCATTACCTTATGACGCGGCATGTCATTGGCCATGTCCATGTCAATCACAGCAGGGAAATCGTGCAACACGCCCGTTTCAACGCCTGTCTGGATCATCGTACGCATCGCACGCCCCACCACCACAACCGAGCGGCCAGCCGCCTTCGCAGCCTCGGCCAAGGTTTTAAGGCGCGCCACGTTTGACGCAAATGTCGTCGCAACAAACATACCCGAAGCCGCAGACATCAACTCTGTAATCGGCGCGCGCAGGCCCGATTCTGAGCGGCCCGGATTGGGCGAAAACACATTGGTAGAATCACATACCAAGGCCAACACGCCGGGCGCTGCCACGGCACGCATGGCGTCAGGGTCAAACGGTTCACCAACCAATGGGCTTGGATCAAGCTTAAAGTCACCCGTATGCACAATGCGCCCTTCAGGCGTATCAATCACCAAGCCGCTCGCCTCAGGAATGGAATGTGACAGCGGCATAAAGCCAACTTTAAAAGGCCCCGCCTCAATCATGGCAGGCATTGGCCCAACCGTTGTTACATGGGCCGGGTCTTGGCCGTAGCGCTCCATTTTGTTGCGCGCGATGGCGGCCGTAAATGCGCGCGCATAAATCGGCGCCTGCAATTGCGGATATAACATTCCCAATGCGCCAACATGGTCTTCATGGGCATGGGTAATAAAAATTGCGGCCAAACGATCGGCGCGTTCCGCTATCCAGGCTGCATCGGCCATAATCAGGTCAACGCCCGGTGTGCCGTCCATGTCGGGAAAGGTTACACCCGTATCGACAAGGATATATTGCTCCTTGCCCGCCGGGCCATAGCCGTAAACATACATATTCATGCCGATTTCACCGGCCCCGCCTAGCGGCAGATAAATCAGCCGGTTTTTCTTGCTCATGCGTAGGTGCTTTCCTGATTGCGTCCCGCGATCAACACCAAACCATGAATTGTCAGGTCGGTATCAATTTCGGTAAATATATCTGTGCCTTGCGCGAACAGCGTTGAAAGCCCGCCCGTGCCAATGAATTTCATTTCGCGACCGCGTTCCGCGGCTATGCGGCGGCATAGCCCTTCGACCAAACCAATATAGCCCCAGTATATGCCCGACTGCATACAGGCAACAGTATTCGTCCCAACAACACGGTCGGGCTTGGTTACATCAATATGCGGCAAGGCGGCAGCAGCTTGGTGTAGCGCCTCAAGTGACAGGTTTACCCCGGGCGCAATAACACCGCCTTCATAGGCGCCATCATGGCCCACAACATCAAAGGTGGTCGCCGTGCCAAAATCCACAATCACCAAATCGGGGCCATAGCGGTCATATCCGGCAACTGTATTCACCAGCCTGTCAGGGCCAACGCGGGCATCCCTATCCACGCGAACCGGCACCCCAAGGTCAACCTCGGGCTTACCCACCACAATGGGGCGACAATTGAAATACCGATCACATAAAACCCGCAGGTTAAACACGACCCGTGGCACGGTTGACGAAATAACCACCCGGCCGATTGAGCCGACAATGCCCGAATATTCCATCAACTCTTTGAGCCAGACAAAATACTCATCCGCCGTGCGACGATAATCTGACACGCAGCGCCATTGCCCCAAGAGGCGCTTGCCATCATGCAGCGCAAAAACGGCGTTGGTATTACCAACATCAATGGCCAAGATCATCGCGCTCTCCCGGACTAAAAATAGATATCTGCCGCAGCGATTGTCTGCGTTCCAGCCGCATTGCGCAAGAGCAGCGAACCGTCGCTGTCGAGCGTCTCAAAAACACCCTTAACGTCCCGATCACCCATACGCGCGGTAATACTTGCGCCCAAATTGGCCGCTTGGGCCAACCAATCTGCGCGGATAGACGCGAAACCATTTTGCACAAGCTGCTGTTCACGGTTTTGATATGACGCGGCGAGCTGGTTTAGAAAATCAACCGGCGCTACATCAACTCCGGTCGCTTGGCGCAGTGAAATGGGTAAAACCGCCCCCGGCTCAACATCGTCAGCCGTTGGGGCATGGGCCAAATTAACGCCAAACCCGATAATCAAATGTTCCACCCGCGCGCCATTGCCACTGGTTTCAAGCAAAATCCCAGCCAATTTTTGACCGCGCGCCAATACATCATTGGGCCATTTGAGGCTAAACACATCAGGCTGGGCGGTTAGGGCAACCAGCGCATCATACAAGGCGAGTGCGGCTACAAAACTGCGTTGGGCGGCTTGCTGGGCTGGACCATCAAGCCGCATCAGCAGGCTGGCCATAAAATTACCAGCAGGCGCATGCCAAACCCGGCCACGCCGCCCCCGCGCGGCGGTTTGCTGGTGCGCCATAATCCACGCATCACCCTGCCCTATGCGGCGGCGCGCTTCTGAACTGGTGCTATCAACCTCATCCAAAACCCACCGCTGCACCTGATCGGGCCAATCGGCCATAACGGTTACAGCAGGGCCTTGGCGGCGGCCTCTGCCATCGTATCAACGCCAAATAGGTTGATAATGCCAAGCAGCATAATCGCGGCGGAGCCCCCGAGGAATAGCCAATGCAAAAGCGGGATTTTATCACTGAGCGGTTCAGTTTCTGCCCCGAAATACATGATATAGATGATGCGCAAATAATAAAACGCTGAG
>Ga0105054_10001171_pt1 | contig 43023 bp, 36 predicted proteins | sample BON02_FD_78091 | JGI IMG/M metagenome (GOLD analysis project Ga0105054, IMG submission 78091) | Freshwater microbial communities from Lake Bonney liftoff mats and glacier meltwater in Antarctica - BON-02 (megahit assembly) | ecosystem: Environmental > Aquatic > Freshwater > Ice > Glacier...
CAGCAGTTTCGCCGTGGACTGGGGAAATCTGCTGGTGGGAGTGCGTAAAAGCTCGGGAAATTCGGATTGCTTAAACTTTAAGCAGATGAATTTTTTTAAAACAGGGGGTTTTCGGCCAGGCACGATATAGCCGCCACCCGAGACGGTGGACAGGTAGTCGAGTCGCCCAAGCAGGCCCTCGCGCGTCAGATCGGCTTGTGCGTCATCGGTGTCCGGCGACCGGTTCTGCGCCAGGCCCCGCATCAGACCCAAGGCAAAGGTGGCGCTTCGGATGCCGCCGCCGGACAGTGCCAGTCCGACCCTGGGCAGCTTCGCCGGCTGTTCGGCGCCGGCCTTGACGCCTTGCGCCAGTTGTCGACGCTGGGCGATCGCCTGCTGCTCCTGCGCGCACAAGGTGCTCCAGTCGTCGGATAGCGTGTCGTCGGATGGGCTGGCGGCGTTGACGGCGCCAGGCCGATGGGGGGCCGGGTCGGTTGGCATGGTGCTTCCTCCGCTGTGGGGCCATGCGCCAGACGGGGTGCCGGCGCCAACCCCTTTGTCCGGCCACTTTAACCGCATCTGCCCGCTGCATACTCCGCGACGGCTTGGCGCCGTTCATGGTTGCTGCCCTGCGACGTGGCGCAGCAGCTTTGCGCAGTGGCAGGCCGAGGCCGCGCGCGGGAGCGCTACGAGCGGGTCGTCGCGACCAGTCGCCACAAGGACGTGACCTCTGCCGCACGGGCAAGGTGCAGCCGGTCGCGCCCGTCGTTTGCCTTTGGGTGGTGGGGCAGGGTGTCGACGCGCCCTGCCACCTGCAGGCCGGCCTGTTCAATAGCCGAGAGCAGATCGTCTCGACTGCGCAGACCCAGGTTTTCAGCCAGATCCGACAGGATCAGCCAGGCTTCTCCGCCAGGGGCCAGATGCGCTGCCAACCCGGTCAGCAGCCCGGCGAGCATGCGCCCGCCTTCGTCATACACCGCCTGCTCGATCGGGGCCGTCGGTCGGGCCGGCAACCAGGGCGGATTGCAGACGATCAGCGAGGCCAGGCCGTCCGGGAACAGGTCGGTCTGACGCAGTTCGATGTGGTCTTGCAGGCCGAGTCGTCGCAAGTTGTCCAGAGCACAGGCCAGTGCCCGGGGCTCCAGGTCGGTTGCGACAATATGTTGCAGGCCGCGCCGCGCCAGCACTGCTGCCAGCACACCGCTGCCAGTACCGATGTCGAACGCCACATAAGGTTGCTGTCCGGTGACCGGTAGGGTGGTGCGGGCGACCAGGTCGATGTATTCGCCGCGGGCCGGGGAAAAAACGCCGTAGTGGGGATGGATGCGGTTGTTGGGCGCCTGGCCCAGCGCGGGCACTTCGATGCCTTTGCTGCGCCACTCACTGGCGCTGGTCACGCCCATCAGTTCACGCAGCGACACCACCGACTCGCCACCCAACGGATCGGCGGAGCCCCAGGCCCGGGTACAGGCCAGCCGGACGTCGGGCGCGCGGCGCAGCGCGATGGCGTAGTCAGGACCGAGCTGCATCAGCACCATGCCCAGGATACGCGCGCGCTGGGCCTGCGCCTGGCGGTGAAGGTGGAAGCCGGCGGTTGCGTTGTCCGCCGCCCCGTCCACCTGTTTGCCTGCGCGGCGCTTGCGCCGGGGCGGCTGGTCGATGCGCCGGGCCAGGGCTTGCACCAATTGGCGCGCATTGTGGAAGTCACCGCGCCACAAAAGCGCGGTGCCGGCGCAGGCGAGCCGGTAGGCGGCATCGGCGCTGGTGCTGTCGTCCGCGAGCACGACCTGGGCAGGCGCTGGGGCGGCGCGTTCGCTGCGCCAGTGCGCCGAACGGGCGATTCCTTGCTCGATCCAATGAATGGTCGACCCCAATGCAACCATGTCCACGCCATGGGGGTCGGCGGGGGTACAGGAACCGGGAACTGGCAGGCTTAGGGCGATCATCACCCGTTTTACCAGATGCGGATGGCCGACATGCGCAAGCGTGCTTCTCACGCTCTCAGTCGATGCCATCGCGTACAGTTACGCGCATGGATAGATTGAGCAGTTTCTTGAGTCAGCATATCGGGATCGAGGTCTGGATGGCATCGCTGGTGGCGATCGCCTTGGCCACGGTCATTCTCAACCAGATCGCGCAGGTGTTGTTGCGCCAGGCCGCCAAGGCGACCCTGCGTACCGCGTCGGTCTGGGACGATGCACTGGTGCAAAGCGCCAGTCGACCGGTGCTCGCCGCGATGTGGGTGATCGGTGCCAGTGTCATGGCGCGGGTGTTGCAACGCCAGGTCGACGAGCCGTTCCTGGTCGAGGCCATGGCCTTGCGCGATGTCGCACTGATCATGTGTGTCAGCTGGTTTCTGCTCGGTTTCGTCGGCCAGGTCGGGCAAAATGTTGTGGCCTCTCGCAAAGCGCGCGGCGAGGAAGTCGATAACACCACCATCGACGCGCTGAGCAAGCTGGCGCGGCTGGTCACGGTGATCGTGGCCATCCTGATGTCGGCCCAGACGCTGGGCTTTCAGATCACCGGTCTGCTGGCCTTGGGCGGGGTTGGTGGCATTGCCGTGGGTTTTGCCGCGAAGGACCTGCTGGCCAATTTCTTTGGCGGCCTGACGATCTACCTGGACCGACCGTTCGCCGTCGGCGACTGGGTCCGCTCGCCCGACAAGGACCTGGAGGGCACGGTCGAATACATCAGCTGGCGCCATACCCGCGTCCGCGGATTCAACAAGAACCCGATCTACGTGCCCAATGCGGTATTCACCAGCATCGTGGTCGAGAACCCCTCACGCATGAGCCATCGGCGGATCAAGGAGACGATCGGCCTGCGCTACGACGACTTTTCAGTGGTGAAACCGGTGGTGGACGACATCCGCGCAATGCTGCAGGCCCATCCCGATATCGACTCCACCCAGACCCTGATCGTCAATTTCAACGCCTATGGCGGCTCGTCGCTCGACCTGATGGTCTACACGTTCACGAAGACCACGAACTGGATGGCCTTTCAGCACATCAAGCAGGATGTGTTGCTGCAGATGGGGCAGATCATCGAGAAACACGGTGCCGAGATCGCGTTTCCAACCCATACGCTGCACATGGCAGGCGATGCGCAGGCTGCCGAGGTTCCGGTCCAAGGGGCCGCGTAGCGAAGGCTACACACCGGCAGGGCAGGGTTGCCGACCGGTGTTGGTTGAGTTCAGGGTTGCTGCGCGGCCTTGAGCACACCGCGCACGGTGTTGCGGCTGTGCGCGCCCAGGCGGCTCAGCAATTCGGCCACCAACTTTTCCAGCTCGGCACGCTTGCCCGGCCCCACGCGCTCGATTTCGGCCAGCAGATTGATGTCGGCTTCCTTCACGCCGAAGTCGAACTTCGGATCCGACACCAGCTTGCCGGGCACTGTCGCAAGAAGGGTGTCGACCGTGCGCTTGCTGATCGCATGCGCCTCGCGCGCGACAGTGTCGCGCGCATAGAGCTCGCTCCAGGCCGGGTACGCTGCATCGAGTTCCAGCCGGCGCAAGGCTGTCTCCAGCGATGAGTCCTTGCCGGTTTTGGCACTTTCGACCATTGATTCGTTCTGAAATTTTTCCAGCACCAGGTGGCGATTCGACAACAGAACGATCAGGTCGTCGCGCCGGCCAGGGAATCCTGCCATGGCCATGACATTGGCGCTGATCAGCCGTACGGTGCTGTCACCGGGCGCCAGGTCGGAGTGGTAGGGCTGGGTCAGGTCCTGCATGTAGTGCAGTGCCAGCCCGCTGAAGCGCCATCCCCAGTAGGCGTGACCGGTGCGAAATGCCAGCGCAGCCAGGCTGGTGTACTGCTGGATTCGCATCAGCGGATAGGTGCGCTGGATGAAGGGCGCGGCCTTGTAGATCAGCCAGTCCTGATGGTAGAAGCCCATATGAAACGGCGCCTGCGTTGCGTAGTACAACGCCGGATTGCCGAACGGCAAGCTACCGAAGCCGTAGGTCTTGCCCCACTCCGACGGGCTGTCCTGCCACAGGTTGATGTCCAGCCCGTAGTCGGGCTCGTCCGAGGCCGACGCCAGCACCGCCAGCGGTGCAACCCGTTGCTGCGGCGCAATGGCCACGAAGCGGCGCGTGTCGTCGCGCTGTTCGGGCAAAAAACTGACGGCGTCGTGCGGCAGCACACTTGCCGGGTTTGGTGTGGTCCGTGGATCAGCTTGCACGTACAGCGCAAAGCGGCTAAGCGGCGACACGCGCAGCGCCTGCAGGAAGGACTTGCGTCGCTCGGCGTCACTGCGCGCCGGGTCCGCCTTGAATACCAGCGCATCGGCGCGCGGTGCGTATTGGGGCATGTGCGTGCGTGCCCATTGCTCCTGTCGCACCAGCAAGTCGGCGATTGGCGCTTCCTGCGCCTTCAAGAACGCTTCCAGCGGCTCGGCTGCGACCGGCGCGGCCTGCGCGACCTCCGCCATGGTTTCGAAGGCGCGGTAGGTGACCAGACTGTGGTTGCTCCAGGCCAGAGCCGGGAGCGATAAAGTAGCCAGACAGGTGGCAAGCAGCAGGGCGGCAGGTTTCATGGCGGATTTCCGTGGGCAAGTCGGCCGGGCCGGGCGAGGCGCCGGTACGGGTCATGATAACCAGAGTGTCGTGCGCGTGGCGAACACGCCACATCGCCGACCCATGCCGATGAATAGTGACGCCCAATGAAAGAAACCCGCACACTTGCGCGACCTATGTCCATATGGCCGATACAACCCCTTCCCCTGACGCTGTCCTGAGCTGGCTTGGCCAGTGGCGAGGCGAACCTGGTGCCGGCATGCCGGCCAGGGTCGCGCGTGCCCTGCATGAGCTCGATCGCAAGAGTGAGATCCTGATCGGCTGGGTACAGGCGGCCTTGATCTCCGTGCTCGGTGGTTTGTACCTGGTGGCGCCGGGCACGGCGCCGGACGATGCCAGCTTCCATCCGGTGCCCTGGGCTCTGGGCTTTTATGGCCTGTTCACAGTGCTGCGGATATGGCTGTCCTACCGGGGCCCATTGCCGATGGCGATGCGCCTGTTGTCGGTGGTGGTCGATATCACCATGCTGATGGTCACGATCTGGAGTTTTCACCTGCAATACGGGCAACACGCCGCGTTCTACCTCAAGGCGCCGACCTTGTTGTACGTATTCATCTTCATCGTGTTGCGTGCCCTGAGCATTTCGCCGGGCTATGTGCTGTTCACCGGATTGCTTGCGGCCGGCGGCTGGTTGGCCTTGCTGTCATACGCCCTGATGGCGCCCGGTGGCGCAGAGATGATCACGCACGACTATGTGCAGTACATGAACTCCACCAGCATCCTGATTGGGGGCGAGATCGATCGGGTGGTGTCGATCGTCATCGTGACTCTGGTGCTGTCGGTGGCGGTGGCGCGGGCACGGCAGTTGCTGTTCCATGCGGTGGAGGACCAGGCCGCGGTATCGCAGCTGTCGCGCTTTTTTGCGCCCGAGGTGGCCGAGCGGCTGTCCAATGCCGACGAACTGCTGCAAAGTGGCGACGGCGAGCAGCGCAAGGCGGCTGCGATGTTCATTGACCTGCGCGGCTTCACCACGCTGGCCTCGCGCCTGCCGCCTGGCGAACTGATCGAGATCCTGCGTGAATACCAGGGCAGTGCGGTTCCGGTGATCCATCGCCACCACGGCAGCGTCACCACCTACCTGGGGGACGGCATCATGGTCACCTTCGGCGCCACGCGGCCGTCGAGCACTTATTGCGCCGATGCCATGCGTTGCGCCGAGGAACTGCTGCAGGTGCTCGAGGCCTGGCGGCTTCGGCGCGAGGCAGCCGGGCAGCCGGCGCCTGGCGTGGGGCTTGGCCTGGACACCGGAACCGTGACCTGTGGTGTCATCGGCGACGAGGGGCGGCTGGAATATGCGGTGATCGGCAACCCGGTTAACCGTGCGGCAAAACTGCAGAATCACACCAAGGTCGAGGCTGTGCATGGCCTGGCCAGCATGGCCTGCCTGAAGGACGCAAGGGAGCAGGGCTACATTGCGCTGGCCGAACATCCGGTCCTGACCGGTCGCCAGGTGGGCGGAGTCAGCCAGCCGATGGACCTTGTTGCCCTGGGCGCGGCCTTGGCCTGAGTCGCGACGCGCCACCCGGCCGGGCCAGTGCTCAGTTTCGCGTGGGGGTGTCGTCGCCGGCTGGCGCTTGGGCTGGCGCTGGCATTGGCGTAACGGTTCCGACCGACGACGTGGCCGGTGCCGCCTGGGGCAGCACCGGTGCGGGCGGTTGGGCACCGTTGGTTGCGAGCGCCCCGGGCATCGACGCCAACTCGATGGTGACGGTTGGCGCACGGCTGTCGGCCGATGTCAATGTGGCCGACCGGGTGCTGACCTTTTGCAGCTTCCAGCCGCCCTCGAGTGCGCTGCCGACACGGTAGGGGCGCGGCGGCTGCCCGTCGACGGAAATCAGCGCCACACCCGCTTGCGCACGATTGGCCACCACGCCAAGCAGACGCAGCCGCGCGGCGGCATCCACCGCCGGGTTCGCTGCGGCAGACATGGTTGTCGATGCCATGCCGGCGGGCCCGAACACACGCGCCAGATCGGCGGTCTGCACGGCGGGGACATCGGGCGCCAGGGTAGTGGCCGAGGTGGCATGGTGCGACGTGCCGCTCACTTGCGTGAACCAGAAGCTGGCCGACAAGGCCGCCAGCGCCCAAAGGAGGAAGGCTGCAAGACGTGCAGGCCAAGGCTTGGTCATGGCCGATTATGATCCAGTGTGCGCCTGCTCCAAGCGGAGCCCAACCATTGTGGAAATGACTTGATGACAACGAATCTGGCCGCCAGGTGCGGCGCTGTGCGCGCCTACCTGCAACGGGGTTTCACCCTGATCGAATTGATGGTGGTGCTGGTCATCATTGGCGTGCTTGCGGCGCTGATCGTGCCCAATGTGCTTGAGCGTGCCGACGACGCGCGAATCGTGGCCGCACGGACCGATGTCAACAACCTGATGCAGGCGCTCAAGTTGTACCGGCTGGACAACCAGCGCTATCCGAGTGCCGAGCAGGGGCTGGGCGCGCTGGTGACCCGGCCCACGACCGCGCCTGTCCCGCCCAACTGGAAGCCGTATCTGGACAAGCTGCCCGCCGATCCGTGGGGCCAGGCCTACCAGTACCTGAATCCGGGGCTCAAGGGCGAGGTCGATGTGTTGTCGTTCGGCGCCGATGGCCAGGCCGGGGGCGAAGGCAAGAACGCCGATGTCGGCTCCTGGCAATAGGCGCTGGCGCATCGTCGTCGCCGGCGTGTCCGGCTTTACGCTGCTTGAACTGTTGCTGGTCGTCGCCATCATTGCCATGGCCAGCGCCGGTGTCGGATGGGCCTTGCGCGATATCGGCCAGAGCCAACTCGAACGGGAGGGCCTGCGCCTGGCGGCAATGCTCGAATCCGCACGCGCGCGTTCGCGCACCAGTGGCGTGCCGGTGTACTGGCGTGCCACGCCGACCGGATTCGAGTTCATCGGTTTGCCGCAGCCACCGGTGGTCGATGGTGACAGCGCATCACTACCGAGTGGCGCGTTCGCCCCGGTGATGTCGTGGCTGGACCAAGGGCTGACCGTGACGGCCGCCAGTGTCATCAACCTGGGTCCGGAGCCCCTCATTGCGCGCCAGGACATCGTGCTGGCGCTAGGTGTGCAGCGCATCCACGTGGTCACCGACGGCTTGCGCGCCTTTGCCGTGCAAGCCCCGGCTGCTGCAGGCAGCACACCATGAACCGGTCGACGCGCGGTTTCACGCTGATCGAGGTGCTGGTGGCGCTGGGGATCGTCGCGCTGGCGCTGGTGAGCGGCCTGCAGGCGACGATGGCGCTGACCCACAATGCGCAGCGTCAGGCCGACGTGTTGCTGGCCCAGGTGTGTGCCGAGAATGCGCTGATCCGCATGCGGCTGTCGCGCCAGTTGCCACCGATCGGCGTGTCAGACTTCAGCTGCGATGACGTCGGGCGCGATTTCAGCGGCAGCCTGCAGGTGAGCAGCACACCGAACCCAATTTTCCGCAGGGTCGACGCCCAGGTGCGCGATGGCAGCTTCACCGTGATGCGCATCACCACCATCGTGGGGAGTTTCCAGTGACACGGCGGCTGCGGCCCGTTGCACGGGGTTTCACGCTGGTGGAACTGCTGGTGGCGCTGGCCGCGATGGCGTTGTTGTCGCTGATGGCCTGGCGCGGTATCGATGCCATGGGCCGGGCCCAGGCGTCGACGCGCATTTTCAGCGCGGATGTACAGGCCTTGCAGGCCGGTCTGGGGCAGTGGACGAGCGACCTGGACGCGGTGGCCGTGATGCCGGCGGTCAAGGCGCTGGATTTTGATGGCCGGGTGCTGCGCATCACGCGTCGCTGGTCCTACGCCGACCCGATGGCGACGGATACGGATGCGGCAGGCGTCGGCCTGCGTGTCGTGGCCTGGGGCCTGCGCGATATCGACGGGCGCCGACAGTGGTCGCGCTGGCAATCCGCTGTGCTGCGCACCCGCGCGCAATGGGCCGAGGCCTGGCAGCAGGCCGAGTGGTGGGGCCAGAACCCGACCGAGGCCTTGCGCCAGGGCGAGGTGGTAATAGCCGGGGTCAAGGACTGGCAAATTTTCTACTTCCGCAACAACGCGTGGACCAGCCCGCTGTCCAGCGCCGCCGATGGCGCCACGGCGACCCCCGAGCAGGCGCCGCTGCCCGACGGGGTGCGCTTGATCCTGGGCCTCGCACCGGGCCAGGCCGTGAGTGGGCGCCTGACGCGCGACTGGGTGCGTCCGACGCTGGGGCCGGGCGGGTCGTGATGGGGTGCCGTCTGCGCATGCGCCCCATGCCCGGCCGCCAGGGTGGTGCTGCCATTTTGCTGGCCATGTTGACGGTCGCTCTGGTGGCCACGATGGCGGCTGCTGCTCTGTGGCAGCAATGGCGCAGCGTCGAGATCGAGGCGCGCGAACGCGAGCGGCTGCAGGCGGCGTGGGTGCTGATCGGCGCGCTGGACTGGGCGCGGCTGATCCTGCGCGAGGATGCGCGCAGCGGAGGCCCCGATCATCTGGCCGAACCCTGGAGCATCGCCTTGCGCGAGGCCCGTCTGTCGACGTTTCTGGCCATGGATCCAGGTGACAGTGCACTGGGCGACGATGTCTTTCTGTCCGGCCAGATCACGGACGCGCAGGCGCGACTCAATATCAGCAATTTGATCGTCGGCAATCAGGTTTCGGAGTCCGATCGCGACGCCTTTGCGCGGCTGTTCTTGCAGCTCGGCATCGCCCGCGCCGAACTCGACACCCTGGTGGACAAGCTGCTACTTGCGACCGGCAGCAGCGACAAGGCTGCCGACGCCAGTGTGCCGGTTCCGCTGGTTCCTCAACGTTTCGCGCAACTGGCCTGGCTCGGCCTTTCCGCGCATTCCCTGGCCCTGCTGGAACCCTACGTGGTGGTGCTGCCTACGCGCACCCAGCTCAATCTGAATACGGCCAGTGCGCAGGCGATCGCGGCCCGCATCGAAGGTATCGACCTGTCGGACGCGCGCAATCTGGTCCAGGCGCGCAACCGGACGCCGTTTCGCACCTTGTCCGAGGTCGGGCGCCTGTTGCCGACGGCCCAGCGGCTCGATCCGAGCCAGGTCGGTGTGGCGTCGCGCTTTTTCGAAGTTCAGGGGCGACTGCGCCTGCGCGACGCCGACGTGTTTGAGCGCTCTCTGGTGCAACGCAATGGTTTGAGCGTGAGGACGGTCTGGCGCGAACGCGGTGCCGGCGATCCGGGCGAGGCGCGCTGAACCATGGTCCGCTCGCTCACTACAATCCGCGCATGACGACCTTGATCCTCGTGTTGCCACTGGTTCGCCCGACGGCCGGCACGGAGTTTGAACACGTCGTATCGACGCCGCGTGACGCGCTGCAGACCCATGGCACGGCCGCACTGGCCCTGTTGCCGCGGGCCGATACGCTGGTGCTGGTAGTTCCCGCAACGGCCTTGTCCTGGCACAGCGTGCGGCTGCCGCCAGTGTCTGGCGCGCGCTTGCGCGCTGCGCTCGATGGCCTGCTCGAGGAGCAATTACTCGATGAGCCGGCACAACTCGGGCTGGCCCTGGCGCCCGCTCGGCTGCCCAATGGCGATGCGCTGGTGGCGGCCTATGACAAGGCCTGGCTGCGCGCCATGCTGACCTTCTTCGAACAGGCGGACCGACCGGCCAGCCGTGTGGTGCCGGAGTTCGCGCCGCTGGGGCACGAGGGTGCCGGTGCGCGCTGGCATGTGGGTGGATCGGCCCAGGATGCGCGGCTGGTGATGATGCAGCCACAAGGTCTGGTGTGTGTGCCGCTGGCCAGTGCGCCGGCCTTGCTCGGCGCCAAACCCGCGTGGCGTGTCGACGACCGGGTCGTGGCCGAGCCCGCTGTGGCCGAACTGGCCGAACTGGCGCTGGGCACGGCGGTATTGGTGCAACCGGCGGCGCAGCGTCTTTGTGACGCGGCCCAGGGGGCTTGGGAACTGGCGCAGTTCGACCTGGCCCTGTCCGGTGGCGGGCACATGGCCAGGCGTTGGCGCCAATGGCTGGCGCTGGTGCTGCATGCGCCCAGCTGGCGTGGTGCGCGCTGGGGCGTGCTGGCCTTGTTGCTGGCCCATCTGGTGGGGCTCAATGCCTGGGCCTGGAAGCTTGACGCGCGCGTGCGTGACCAGCAGCAGCAGGTCCGGTCCACGCTGACCCAGGCTTTTCCCGAAATTCGCACGGTGGTCGATGCGCCACTGCAGATGCAGCGCCAGTTCGACCTGTTGCGCCGCTCCGGCGGCGCATTGGCCTCTGACGACATGGAGCCCATGCTCGCCGCCCTTGGCGCGGCGCTGCCGGCGGGCAGCCACGCGACGGGGATTGACTTTGCGCCGGGGCAATTGACCTTGCAGGGGCTGGATCTGGCCGATTCGGCGCAGGCCGCGTTGCGTGACAGCCTGGGCGCCCAGGGTTATCGGCTGCAGGCGCAGGGCGATCGGCTGGTGATGCGTGCAGGAGACCGGCCATGATTCTCTGGTTGAACTGGCAGAACACCTGGTCGGCGCTGGCCCGGCGCGAACGCGTGCTGGTCTGGTTGGCATTGACGGTAGTAGTGGCGGGATTGTTGTGGCGTCTGGCGCTGGCGCCGGCGCTGCAGACCGTGCAGACGGCGCCGAAGCGCGGTGATCAACTGGCGCAGCAGTTGCAGTCGATGCAGGCCATGGCCGCCGCGGCGCGCGAATGGCAGGGCCGCCCAAAGGTGAGCCGCGAAGACGCATTGCGTGTGCTGGCGACATCGCTGCAGCAACGCCTGGCGGGACGCGCGCAGCTGACGCCGACCGGCGAGCGGGCGACCGTGACGCTATCGGGCGTGGCGCCCGAATTGCTCGCGCCCTGGTTGGCCCAGGCGCGCAGCGCGGCGCGTGTGGTGGTATTGCAGGCGCGCCTGACGCGTGGCGTCAACGGCTGGGACGGCAGCATCGTGCTGCAGTTGCCGCCGCCATGAGACTTTTCGTGCTGTGCAGCGCTGTCCGGCATCCGGCGCGGGACCGGGTGCATGGCTGAGGCGCGCTGGGGCCTTGCCGGTGCGCTGCTCGGCCTGGCGATCGGCGCGGTGGTGTTCGCGCCGGCGGCCTGGCTGGCAGATGCCATCGGCCGCTTGAGTCACGGCCAGGTGCAGTGGGTTGAGCCGCGTGGCACGGTCTGGCGCGGTGACGCCCGGTTGATGTTGTCGGGCGGCTCGGCCAGCCGCGACGCACGCATATTGCCGGGACGGGTGTCCTGGACCTTGCGGCCCGGTATTTCAGCGTGGCAGCTGGCCGTTGGCGCCGAATGCTGCACGGCGCAGCCACAGCTTGTCGATCTGTCGTGGCGCTGGGGCGTCTGGCGCCTGGCCATGGCCGCAGGCGAGAGCCACTGGCCGGCAGCGCTGCTGGTCGGTCTGGGCGCACCCTGGAACACCGTGCAGCCGCGCGGGCAGTTGCGGCTTCGTGCGCAGGGCTTGTCATTAGAATGGTCCGCCGGGCGTGTCCAGGTGCAAGGGGTGGCGACACTCGATGCGCTGGACCTGTCTTCCGGTCTGTCGACATTGCGGCCGGTGGGCAGTTACCGCTTGCGTCTGCTGGGCCATGGATTGGCCAGCCCGCCACAACTGGAACTGGAAACACTGGAAGGCAGCCTGAAGCTGTCCGGCCGGGGCCAGTGGAATGGCGCGCGCTGGAACTTTCGCGGGCAGGCCAGTGCGGCGCCCGAACAGGAACTGGTGCTGGGCAACCTGCTCAACATCGTGGGCCGCCGACAAGGGGCCCGCTCGGACATCGCGCTGGATTGACCTGTGGCAGACGATGATGCGCGTGTGGGACATGGAGAAGGCTGCGATATGAATAAGACTGCGTTGGGCTCTGGGTGGATGAGCTATTTCCGGATTGGCCTGTGTAGTTGGCTGCTGTGTGGTGCCGCGTGGGCGCAAAAACCGGGCGAACCCATCACGCTGAACTTCGTCGGTGCCGAGATCGAGGCGGTGGCCCGCACCATGGGGGTCATCACCGGTCGCATCGTCGTGGTCGATCCGCGGGTGCGCGGCACCATCAACCTTTCCAGCGAAAAGCCCCAGTCGCCAGTCGCAGCGTATGCCCAATTTTTGGCGGCCTTACGGCTGCAGGGCTACACAGTGGTGGAGTCCGGTGGCATCTCCAAGGTCGTGCCCGAGGCCGAAGGCAAGCTGCAGGGACAGGTGGTGACGATCTCGCCCGATCAGCCGGCGGGCAACCAGATCGTGACCCAGATATTCAGGCTCGACCATGAAAGTGCGCTCAATCTGGTGCCGGTGTTGCGGCCGCTGATCAGCCCGAACAACACGATCAATGTCAATCCTGGCAGCAATGCCCTGGTGATCACCGACTATGCCGACAACCTGCGCCGGCTGGCCCGCATCATCGCAGCGATGGACATGCCCAACGCCACGGACGTCGAGGTCATCCCGCTCAAGCATGCGCTGGCATCCGACCTCGCGCCGCTGGTGTTGCGCCTGACCCAGAGCAGCGGCTCGGCCGCCGTGCAGGGACAGGTGGACAACAGCTTTCGCACCGCCATCATTGCCGAGCCACGCAGCAACGCCTTGATCGTGCGCGCGGCCAATCCGGCGCGGGTGGCGCTGGTGCGCTCGCTGGTGGAGCGGCTGGACGTGCCGTCTTCGGGCGACGCTGCCGGCAACATCCACGTGGTCTATCTGAAAAACGCCGAAGCGGTAAAGCTGGCGGCGACGCTGCGCGCGGCGATGGCCAGCGCGGCTACGGCCGCGTCCAGTGGCGTGGCGACTGCCGGTCGTGCCGTCATCGGTGGTGCGGCGGGTGCGATGGCCGCGGCCGCTGCCGCTGCGTCATCCGCATCGCAAAGCGAAACCGGTGGCCAGATCCAGGCCGACCCGGCGACCAATTCGCTGGTCATCACGGCGTCCGAGCCGCAGTACCGCCAGATGCGCGCCGTCATCGACAAGCTCGATGCGCGGCGTGCCCAGGTGTTTGTCGAATCCTTGATCGCCGAGGTCAATGCGGACAAGGCGGCGGAGTTCGGCATCCAGTGGCAGGGGCCGATAGGCAAGAACGGCGACGGCGCGATCGGGATTCTGGGCACCAATTTTGGCAGCGGCGGCAACAACATCCTCTCGTTGGCCACCGGTGCGGCCAGCGGTTCGGTGGTGCCGGGCGGCGGTCTGAACGTGGGCGTGGCCGGGCGTGCCAACGGTATCTACTACCTGGGATTTCTCGCCCGTTTCCTGCAGTCCACCGGTGACGGCAACATCCTGTCCACTCCGAATCTGCTGACGCTGGACAACGAGGAGGCCAAGATTGTGATCGGCCAGAACGTGCCCTTCGTGACCGGCTCCTATACCAATAACAACGCCGGTGTCAGCGGCAGCGTCAACCCGTTCCAGACCATCGAACGCAAGGATGTCGGCCTGACGCTGCGCGTGAAGCCGCAGATCAGCGAGAACGGCACCATCCGTCTGTCGATCTTCCAGGAGGTCTCCAGCGTGCAGGCCTCGTCGGTGAATTCGCCCACCGGCCTGATCACCAACAAGCGTTCGATCGAATCGAACGTGTTGGTCGAAGACGGCGCCATCATCGTGCTTGGTGGTCTGCTGCAGGACGAGTCGGCCAACAACGAGGAGAAGGTGCCGGTTCTGGGTGATTTGCCGCTGTTCGGCAACCTGTTTCGCAGCGAGACGCGCTCGCGCAGGAAGACCAATCTGATGGTGTTTTTACGGCCGGTGGTGGTGCGCGACGCGGCAGCGATGGAAGCCTTGTCGTTGGGGCGCTACGGCTTGATGCGAACGGATCAGCAGGCGGTGCAGCCGCGACAAAGTGCGGTGCTGCCCGATTTCGGAACGGCGCAGTTGCCGGCCCCCGAGCCGGTCAAGCCGCGGCCGGTCGAGCCAGTCAGGCTTGGCGGCGGCGATCGTTGAGGCGCACATGCGTTTTCCCTTGCCGTATGGGTTTGCCCGTACCCACCAGTTGCTGTTGGAGGACGACGGCAACCATCTGACGCTGGTGGTGCATCCGCGCTCGTCCCCTGCCGCGCTCGGCGAGGTGCTGCGCAAATACCCGGCGGCGCAGATCGCTGCCATGGACGCGGAGTCGCTGGTGCAGCGCATCAGTGTGGCCTATTCGCAAGGCGAGTCCAGTGCTGCATTGGTGGCCAGCGAGGTCGCCTCGGACGTCGACCTGCAGCGCATGATGCAGGAGTTGCCGGCGGTGGAGGACTTGCTCGAGGCGGCGGACGACGCGCCCATCATTCGCCTGCTCAATGCGCTGCTGACACAGGCCGCGCGCGAGGGCGCCAGCGACATCCACATCGAGCCCTACGAACGGCACAGCAGCGTGCGCTTTCGTGTCGACGGCAGCTTGCGCGAGGTGGTGCAGCCCAACCGTGCCCTGCATGCGGCGCTGATCTCGCGCCTCAAAATCATGGCGGAGCTCGACATCTCCGAGAAACGCATGCCGCAGGACGGACGCATCAGCCTGCGTATCGGTACCCGGGCGGTCGATGTACGTGTCAGCACCTTGCCCAGCGCACAAGGCGAGCGTGCCGTGTTGCGCTTGCTGGACAAGTCCGGTTCGCGTCTGAACCTGGAATCGGTGGGCATGGCGGGCCAGACGCTGCAGCGGTTCGAGCAGTTGATTGGCCAGCCGCACGGCATCATTCTGGTGACCGGTCCGACCGGGTCGGGCAAGACCACCACCTTGTACGCGGCGCTGAGCCGGCTCGATGCAGCGCACACCAATATCATGACAGTCGAGGACCCGATCGAGTACGAACTCTCGGGCATCGGCCAGACCCAGGTCAACAGCCGCATCGACCTCAATTTCGCTACGGCATTGCGCGCCATCCTGCGTCAGGACCCGGACGTCATCATGATCGGCGAGATCCGCGACTTCGAGACCGCGCAGATCGCCATCCAGGCCTCGCTCACCGGTCATCTGGTGCTGGCCACGCTGCATACCAATGATGCGGCCAGTGCCGTGACGCGGCTGATCGACATGGGCGTCGAGCCTTTTTTGCTGAGCTCGTCGCTGCTCGGCGTGCTGGCACAGCGCCTGGTGCGAAAATGGTGTCTGCAATGCGGTGGCAAGGGCTGCGAACATTGTGGCCAGAGCGGGTATGCGGGGCGCACCGGGGTCTACGAGTTGCTGGTGGCCGACGCGGCGATCCGCGACCAGATCCACCGCCAGGCGCCGGAGTCCGAAATCCGCGCTGCGGCCATTGCCGGCGGCATGCAGCTGATGCGCAACGACGGCGAACGCCTGGTCGCCGCCGGCATCACGGCGCCCGAAGAAGTGCTGCGCGTCACGCGCGACTGAGCCTGCCGGCTGCCATCCATCCGCCATGCCTGCTTATTCCTTTGAAGCCATTGATGCGCTGGGCGCAACGCGCAAGGGCGTTATTGATGCGGAAACCGCCCGAGCAGCGCGTGCCGCCTTGCGCGCGCAGGCCCTGGTGCCGCTGCAGGTGGCGCAAGTCGGCGCCGCTGCTGGCTCCGAAGACGCTTCTGGTACTGCAACAACGTCCGGCTGGTTTACGTCGCGTGTATTCAGTGCCGCTGCGCTGGCCGTGTGGACGCGACAACTCGCCGGTCTGGTGTCGGCCAGCCTGCCGCTCGAGCGTGCGCTGACCGCCTTGAGCGACGAGGCCGAGGATCCGCGCCAGCGCAATCTGGTCGCGGCGCTGCGTGCCGAGGTCAATGCGGGCAGCGGTTTTGCCAAGGCGCTGGCGCAATATCCGCGCGAGTTTTCGGCCATCTACGTTGCAGTGATCGGCGCCGGCGAAAACAGTGGCAACCTGGGCCTGGTGCTCGAACGCCTGGCCGACGATCTGGCCGAGCAGCAGCAGCTCAAGGGCCGACTGATAGGCGCTGCCTTGTACCCGGGCATCGTGACCCTGGTCGCGATCCTGATCGTCACCTTCCTGGTGGCCTATGTCGTACCCCAGGTGGCCAATGTGTTCGCCGGCACCAAACAAAGCCTGCCGACCCTGACCGTGTTGATGTTGGCTGCCAGCGCATTGGTGCGTGACTACGGTCTGTGGGTATTGGCCGGCTTGCTGCTGGCGGCAGTGGCCTTGCGTTATGCCTTGCGCAGCGAAGCCGTGCGCCAGCGCTTCGACGCAAGCTTTCTCACGCTGCCGCTGATCGGCCGACTGGCGCGCGGCTACAACGCGGCGCGTTTCGCCAACACCTTGGCCATGCTGGCAGCGGCCGGTGTACCCATCCTCAAGGCCTTGCAGTCGGCCGCGGAGACCTTGAACAACCGGGCCATGCGCGCTGATGCATTGGCCGCGCTGGTGCTGGTGCGCGAAGGCGCGCCGATCGCCTCGGCGCTGGGTCGACACAAGCGTTTTCCACCGATGTTGTCGATGTTCGCGCGTTTGGGCGAGCAGACCGGTCAGCTCCCGCTGATGCTGCAACGCGTCGCCGCGCAGCTCAGCGCCGACGTGCAGCGCCGTGCGATGCAGTTGGCCACGATCCTGGAGCCGCTGTTGATCGTGGCCATGGGCCTGGTCGTGATGCTGATTGTGCTGGCGGTGATGTTGCCGATCATCCAGCTCAACCAACTGGTGCGCTGAGCCGCATGCCTGCCCGCTTATGTCAAGCGGCAGGCGGTCGAACAAGGGCCCGCCGGCCGGCAAACTCAAGTCCGGCTACCAGCAGCTCTACATCGACCGGGTGCTGCAGGCCGACGAAGGCTGCGACTTTGACTTCCTGGTCGGATGCCGCGGTTCTGAGGTGCCGAAACACTCGCATTGAGCGCACGATTGCCCACGGCAGGTCGCGGATCTACCGGATCGGCGTGCGGCACCCGCGCTCAGTCCTCGACGATCTGTAGCCAGTCCCAGCGCGCGCGGTAGCTGGCTGCCTTCTGGCGAAACAGTTCGCGGTGGTCGATCAGCGGGTTCGGGCGCAGGATGCCGCGGTACAAGGCATCGAGGCCGTAGGGCGCATACAGCAGGGGAGTGCCATCTTCGTCGGGCTGCAGTCCGACGCAGGTGCACGGCACCAGGAAGCGCTCTATGCCGTCGCGCGATGAATGCAGTGGCGCATAAGGCAGGCCGAACCACTGGGGATACCAGGTATGGACCCGCGCCTGGTTTTTGGCTTCGATGGTCACGTCCAAGTCAGCAAAAAGTGCTTCGACCCGTTGACCGATATGCGCCTCGGCCTGCTCCGATAGATCGGAGCGGTCGAAGTAGAACAGGTCGTAATCCTTGATGCCCGCGGTTGGTGCTTGTCCAGCCTGGAGGTTCCAGGCGGTCTGGAACAGACAACCTGCCACCAGCCATGCATCGGGCAAATGCAGCGACGGAAGCCGTAGCAAAATCTCGCGGTTATGCGGGTTTTGTAGCGTATCAAGGATGAACCGACCCGCCAGCGGGTCGGTCGTCCCCTTGGGTGGCTCGCCGCGGCGCAAGCTCAGATGACCTTGGCGATCGACGCACAGACGTGCGCGATGTTTTTGTCGTTGAGTGCAGCCACACACATGCGGCCGGTATCGGTGCCATAGACGCCGAACTCGCTGCGCAGGCGCACCATCTGGTCCTTGCTCAGGCCGGAGTAGCTGAACATGCCGATCTGGGTCGTGATGAAACCCATGTCCTGCTTTACGCCGGCCTCCTTCAGGCCGTCGACCAGCTTCTGGCGCATGGCCTTGATGCGCACCCGCATCGCGCCGAGTTCCTGCTCCCACAAGGCGCGCAGTTTGGTGTCGGCCAACACCGCGGCCACCACGGCACCGCCATGGGTGGGTGGGTTGCTGTAATTGGTGCGGATGACGACCTTGAGCTGGCTGAGCACGCGCGCGGCCTCATCCTTGTCCTGGCACAACACGCTCAGCGCGCCGACGCGTTCGCCATACAGGCTGAAGCTCTTGCTGAAACTGGTTGACACCAGAAAGCTCAGCCCGGCCGCGACAAATTTCTGCACCGCGGCGCCGTCCTCGGTCAGCCCGAAGCCGAAGCCCTGGTAGGCCATGTCCAGGAACGGTGTCAGCTTTCCCGCCTTGCAGATCGCCACGACCTCGTCCCACTGTTGTGGGCTGATGTCGTAGCCGGTCGGGTTGTGGCAGCAGGCGTGCAACACGATGATGGTGCCCGGTGCGGCGGATTGCAGTGCGGCTTTCATGCCGGCAAAGTTGATGGCGCGGCTTTGCGCGTCGTAGTAGGGGTACATGTCGACCTCGAAGCCCGCGTTGCGGAACAAGGCCTGGTGGTTTTCCCAGCTCGGGTCGCTGATCATGACCTTGGCCTGCGGGCTGAGCCGGCGCAGAAAGTCGGCGCCGATCTTCAGGCCACCGGTTCCGCCAACCGCTTGCACGGTCGCCACACGGGCGGACTGGACAGGCTCGGAGTCGGCGCCAAAGACCAGTTCCTTGACGGCGCTGTCGTAGGCGGCAATGCCGTCGATCGGCAGATAACCACGCGGCTTGGGCGAGGCCATCATCTGCTTCTCGGCCTCCTGCACGCACTGCAGCAAGGGCAGCTTGCCGTTTTCATCGTAATAGACCCCGACGCCCAGGTTCACCTTGGCGGGGTTGGTATCGGCGCCGAATTGCTCGTTCAGACCCAGGATCGGGTCGCGCGGGGCCATTTCTACTGTGGTGAACAAGGACATGGTGGATTTCTCTGAATGATTTGCGGCTTGGATGATCGGGTGTGCCGGCACGATCGGATGCGCTGCTGGGCCATCTGCGGTACGCTTGCCGGTTGCCCCCAATTTTAGCCCCCACCTGTGCGGAGACCGAGTGCCAGCCATGTCCCAAGCCTCCCTGTCTGTTGTTGAAACTGCCACCCAAGGCGAATTGCCGACGACCGAGGGCAGGTTCGTGCATTTTCCCGATTCGCCCTTCGAGTTGTTCCAGCCGTATCCGCCGGCCGGGGACCAGCCGCAGGCGATCGACAAGCTGGTCGACGGTGTCAACGACGGCGAGGTGTTTCAGACCTTGCTCGGCGTGACCGGCTCGGGCAAGACTTTCACGATGGCCAATGTGATCGCCCGGCTGGGCCGACCGGCGATCGTGTTCGCCCCCAACAAGACGCTGGCCGCCCAGCTGTATAGCGAGTTTCGTGAATTTTTTCCGCGCAATGCGGTCGAGTATTTCGTCAGCTACTACGACTACTACCAGCCCGAGGCCTATGTGCCGCAGCGTGATCTGTTCATCGAGAAGGACTCGGCGATCAACGAGCACATCGAGCAGATGCGTCTGTCGTGTACCAAGAGCGTGCTTGAGCGGCGCGATGTGGTGATCGTGGCCACGGTGTCGGCCATTTACGGCATCGGCCAGCCCGAGGCCTATCACCAGATGGTGATGACGCTGCGCGTGGGCGACAAGATGGGCCAGCGCGACGTGATCGCGCAGCTGGTGCGCATGCAGTATCAGCGCAACGAGGAGGATTTCTCGCGCGGCAAGTTCCGCGTACGCGGCGACACCATCGACGTGTTTCCGGCCGAGCACAGCGAGCTGGCGATCCGCGTCGAACTGTTCGACGATGAGATCGAAACCTTGCAGCTGTTCGACCCGCTGACCGGCCGCGTCCGGCAGAAGATTCTGCGCTTCACGGTCTATCCGAGCAGCCACTATGTGACACCGCGTGACAAGGTGCTGGCGGCTGTGGAGACCATCAAGTTGGAGCTGGCCGCGCGGCTCAAGCAGCTGACCGGCGACGGCAAGCTGGTGGAAGCGCAGCGGCTGGAGCAGCGCACCCGGTTCGACCTGGAGATGCTCAGCGAAGTCGGTCATTGCAAGGGCATCGAGAACTACACGCGCCATCTGTCGGGTGCCGCACCGGGCGACCCACCGGCCACGCTGACCGACTATCTGCCCAAGGATGCGATCATGTTCCTGGACGAGTCGCATGTGCTGATCGGCCAGTTCAGTGCCATGTACAACGGCGACCGTTCGCGCAAGACGACCCTGGTCGAGTATGGCTTTCGGCTGCCCAGTGCGCTGGACAACCGGCCGCTGAAGTTCGAGGAGTTCGAGGCCCGCATGCGCCAGGCCATTTTCGTGTCGGCGACACCGGCGCAGTGGGAAAAGGACCATGCCGGGCAGGTGGTGGAGCAACTGGTGCGACCGACCGGCCTGGTCGATCCGCTGGTCGAGGTACGGCCCGCCACGCACCAGGTCGACGACGTGCTGCAGGAGATCCGGATCCGGGTCGAAAAGTCCGAACGGGTGCTGATCACGACGTTGACCAAACGCATGGCCGAGCAACTCACCGACTACCTGAGCGACAACGGCGTCAAGGTGCGTTATCTGCACAGCGACGTGGACACCGTGGAGCGGGTCGAGATTTTGCGCGACCTGCGACTGGGCGCCTTTGACGTGCTGGTGGGCATCAACCTGTTGCGCGAGGGGCTGGACATTCCCGAGGTCTCACTGGTGGCGATCCTCGACGCCGACAAGGAAGGTTTTTTGCGCTCCGAGCGCAGCCTGATCCAGACCATCGGCCGCGCAGCGCGCAACCTGCAGGGCAGGGCCATTCTTTATGCTGACCGCATCACCGACTCTATGGACCGCGCCATTGGCGAGACCAATCGCCGGCGCGAGCGCCAGGTCGCGCACAACCTGGCCCACGGCATCACGCCGCGCAGCATCATCAAGAGCGTGCGCGATCTGATCGACGGTGTTTACAGCGAAAAGGCAGGGCGCGAGATGGAGCGCATGGAACAGGACGCGATGCAACGCGCGCTGGTCGAGGACATGAGCGAAAAGGACATGGCGCGCGAGATCAAGCGGCTGGAGAAGCAGATGCTCGAACATGCGCGCAACCTGGAGTTCGAACAGGCCGCCAAGACGCGCGACCAGCTGGTTTTGCTCAAGAAGCGGATGTTCGGCGCTACCGGCGTGGACCTGGTCGACCGCTCGGCGTGACCGGATTCGGCGCGGCGACTCCCGGATCGTCTCAAGCGGCGCCGGCGCGTTTGAAGGCGTACGTCTGGGCGTCGGACCATTCTGTCGGCAGGGTTATGAGGTGGCTGGGAGAATGGTTGACAAAATTAGATCGGTATTGATAACGGAGAGTCTTCCTGAAGACTGACGAGTCTTTTAACCCGAGTAAACCCGAGGGTCAGTGGTATAGTTGAACTAATTAGTCAACAACTACTCCCACTCGTGTGAAACGGGACTTGAGGCCGGTTTTCCAGGCGATCGAGGGCCTGGCGTCCCACAAGGATCCCGGGCGGTTCTTGGCCCACATAACCAAACTGAAGGAGTTTGCGATGCGTCTCACTACCAAAGGCCGTTTTGCGGTCACAGCCATGATTGACCTCGGCCTGCGCCAAAGTAACGGGCCGGTGACTTTGGCTGCGATCAGCCAGCGCCAGCAAATCTCCCTGTCCTATCTTGAGCAGCTATTCGGCAAGTTGCGCCGGCACGAGCTGGTCGAGTCCACGCGTGGGCCAGGTGGTGGATACACACTGGCGCGAAAAGCCGCGGACATCACGGTGGCCGACATCATTGTGTCGGTCGACGAGCCGATTGATGCCACCCATTGCGCTGGCAAGGAAAACTGCCTGGGTGAAGGTACGCGCTGCATGACCCACGACCTGTGGGCTTCGCTGAATGTGCGCATGGTGGAGTTTCTGGACTCGGTGAGCCTGCAAAAGCTGGTGGACGAGCAACTCGCCAAAGGTCTGCAGATCGAGGACAAGCCGCACGTCAAGCGCGCCATCTCGGCGATGCCGCTGAGCAGCAAGCCGATCCGGGTGAATGCGCCCAACTCGGTGTTTGCCCTGGGCAACGCGTTGGCAAAGTCCTGACCTCAGCAAAGCCTGCCGTCGTGCAGGCCGGTTCGCGCAAGCCCGCACTTTCGAATTCGAACAACACAGCCAGCCACTTATCAGAGCCAGCCATGGATACGACCCCTCATTTCCCCATCTATATGGACTACAGCGCCACCAACCCCTGCGACGAGCGGGTGGTGGATTTGATGGTCCCTTGGCTGCGCCAGCATTTCGGCAATCCGGCATCACGCAGCCACGCCTGGGGTTGGGAGGCGGAAGCTGCGGTCGAGCAGGCGCGCGTCCACGTGGCAGACCTGGTCGGAGCGGACCCGCGCGAGATCGTCTGGACCTCGGGTGCCACCGAATCGAACAATCTGGCGCTCAAGGGCGCTGCCGGTTTTTACAAGTCCAAGGGCAAGCACATCATCACGGTGAAAACCGAGCACAAGGCGGTGCTGGACACCTGCCGCGAGCTCGAGCGCCAGGGCTTTGAGGTGACGTATCTGGATGTGCAGAGCGACGGCCTGCTCGACCTGGAGGTGTTCAAGGCGGCGATCCGCCCGGACACGATTGTGGCCAGCGTGATGTTCGTCAACAACGAGATCGGCGTAATCCAGGACATCGCGGCGATTGGTGCGATTTGCCGTGCCAAGGGCGTGATCTTCCATGTTGACGCTGCGCAGGCCACCGGGCGCGTGGCCTTCAATCTGGCCGAGCTGCCGGTCGACCTGATGAGCCTGACGGCACACAAGACTTACGGTCCCAAGGGCGTGGGCGCGCTGTTCGTGCGGCGCAAGCCGCGCGTGCGTATCGAGGCACAGATGCACGGCGGCGGGCATGAGCGCGGCATGCGTTCGGGTACCTTGCCGACCCACCAGATCGTCGGCATGGGCGAGGCCTATCGCATTGCCAAAGCCGAGATGGCGCAGGAAAACCTGCGTATCCAGGCCTTGCATGACCGCATGCTCGCTGGCTTGCAAGGCATCGAACAGATTTTCATCAACGGCCACCCGGACAAGCGCGTGCCGCACAACCTGAACATCAGCTTCAACTATGTCGAGGGCGAGTCGCTGATCATGGGCATCAAGGGCCTGGCTGTGTCCAGTGGCTCGGCTTGCACGTCGGCCAGCCTTGAGCCGAGTTATGTGCTCCGCGCGCTCGGGCGCAGCGATGAATTGGCGCACAGCAGCCTGCGCATGACGATTGGCCGCTACACGACAGAAGAAGAGATCGACTATGCAGTCGACACGATCAAGAAAAATGTCGCGAAGTTGCGCGACCTGAGCCCGCTGTGGGAGATGTACCAGGACGGCATCGACATCAGCACCATCCAGTGGGCCGCCCACTGACCGCCGAACGAAACTGAGAGAGGTAACACCATGGCATATTCCGAAAAAGTCGTAGACCACTACGAAAACCCGCGCAATGTCGGCTCCTTCGACAAGGGCGACGATGCGGTTGGCACCGGCATGGTCGGAGCGCCGGCTTGCGGCGACGTGATGAAGTTGCAGATCAAGGTCAATCCGCAGACCGGCGTCATTGAGGACGCACGCTTCAAGACCTATGGTTGCGGCTCGGCCATCGCATCGTCGTCGCTGGTGACCGAATGGGTCAAGGGCAAGACGCTGGATCAGGCGGCCGCCTTGAAAAACAGCCAGATCGCCGAAGAACTGGCGCTGCCGCCGGTGAAGATCCATTGCTCCATCCTGGCCGAAGACGCGATCAAGGCCGCTGTGGACGACTACAAGAAGAAGCACAGCCACTGACATGAATCAACCCCCACGCTCGCTGCGTTCGCTGGACGTGCCTCGGCCAGAGGCCACGGCTCTTCGTCCTGTCCGACTCTGCGCAGGCAGAGTCAGAGCCGCAGGACTCAGCCCCTCGGGGGCCGTCAGCACCTTCGGAACGGCCGGGCGGTACTGGAATCAGCCCCCACGCTCACTGCGTTCGCTGCCCCCCGAGGGGGCCGTCAGCACCTTCGGAACGGCCGGGCGGTACTGACATGTCCGTATCGCTTTCTGAAGCCGCGGCGCGGCACGTCAACCGTTACCTGTCCAAGCGTGGCAAGGGTGTGGGCGTGCGTCTTGGCGTCAAGACCACGGGTTGTTCCGGTCTGGCCTATACGCTCGAATACGTCGACGAAATGGCGCCGGAAGATGTGGTGTTCGAGGAGCACGGCGTCAAGGTACTGGTCGACCCGAAGAGCATGGCCTATATCGAAGGCACGCAACTCGACTATGTGCGTGAAGGTCTGAACGAGGGGTTCAGGTTCAACAACCCGAACGAGCGCGACAAGTGCGGTTGCGGCGAATCCTTCCGGGTGTGAACGGGCGCTGCGGTCTTGACGGGCGGACACGCCATGGTTGACAAGCCGCTGACACTGGCGTCGAACGACTTCGAACTGTTCGCGGTGCCGGCGCGTTTTGCACAGGATCCCGCCGCTCTTGATGCGCGCTGGAAGGAACTGCAGCGCGAGGCGCATCCCGACCGGTTTGCAGCCCAGGGTGTTGCCGCGCAACGCCAGGCCATGCAGTGGTCAGTAAGGATCAATGAGGCCTACCAGCGGCTCAAGCATCCGCTCAAGCGGGCGGCCTATTTGTGTGAGTTGGCAGGCGCGCCGATCAATGCCGAGAACAACACCGCCATGCCGGCGGATTTTTTGATCGAGCAGATGCAGTGGCGCGAAGCGCTGGACGATGCGAGCAGTGAGGCCGACATCGCCCGCTTGCTGGAACAGGTGAACCAGGCGCGCGTGGGGGCGTTGCAGCATTGCGAAGAACTGCTCGACGTTCGACATGCGCCCGATCAGGCCGTCGGTCAGGTGCGGGCAATGATGTTCATCGAGCGCTTCAGCCACGACGTGGAGTCGCGGCTCGATGATTTCCAGAATCCACCCGCCGACATGGCGGGCACAACAGGGCAGGCGACTTGACGCACTGACCGACGATATCCATGGCTTTATTGCAGATTTCCGAACCGGGCCACACGCCCAATCCGCATGAGCGCCGCCTGGCGGTGGGCATCGATCTGGGCACGACACATTCGCTGGTGGCCGCGGTACGCAGCGGTGTCGCCGAATGCCTGCCCGACGAAGAAGGCCATGTGATCCTGCCGTCGGTCGTGCGCTACCTGGACGGCGGCAGGCGCGAGATCGGTCGGCAGGCCCTGCGGGCATTGGCGCAGGATCCGCAGAACACGGTGGCATCGGTCAAACGTTTCATGGGTCGCTCGCTGGCCGACGTGGCCGATCGCGAGCACCTGCCGTACCAGTTCATCGACAAGCCCGGCATGCTGGCGCTGCAGACGGCTGGCGGCGAAAAATCGCCGGTCGAGATCAGCGCTGACATCCTGGCCACCTTGCGCTACCGCGCCGAGGACACGCTGGGTGACGATCTGGTGGGTGCGGTCATCACGGTGCCGGCGTATTTCGACGACGCGCAGCGCCAGGCGACCAAGGACGCGGCCAAACTGGCCGGTCTGAATGTATTGCGGCTGATCAACGAGCCGACCGCTGCGGCCATTGCGTATGGCCTGGAAAACGCGAGCGAAGGGGTGTACGCGATCTACGACCTGGGCGGCGGCACCTTCGACATCTCCATCCTGCGACTGAACCAGGGGGTTTTCGAGGTCATTGCGACCGGCGGCGATTCGGCGCTGGGTGGAGACGATTATGACCGTGCCCTGGCCGCGCGGGTGGCAGAGCAGACCGGTGTTGCCTTGACAACGGCATCGGACAAGTCAGCGTTCAGCATGGCGGCACGCGCCTGCAAGGAGTCCTTGTCGAAGCAGGACTCCGCCACGTTCAGCGCCCTTTTGGGCGAGCAGACCATCACACAGCGGGTCGCGCGCGCGCAGTTCGAGCAGGCGACCACGGCCTTGACGGCGCGTACCATTACCGCTGCACGCAAGGCCTTGCGCGACGCGAAACTGGTGGCAGCCGATATCAAGGGTGTGGTGATGGTGGGCGGCTCGACCCGCATGCCCCAGATCCAGGCTGCCGTGGGCCGCTTCTTCGACTGCGAGCCGCTGAACAATCTCAATCCGGACGAAGTCGTTGCGCTGGGCGCGGCGATCCAGGCGAATCAACTCGCAGGCAATCGACCCGATGGGGATCTGCTGCTGCTCGATGTGATTCCGCTGTCGCTGGGCCTGGAGACCATGGGTGGCTTGGTCGAACGTATCGTGCCACGCAACCAGACAATCCCGACCGCGATGGCGCAGGACTTCACCACCTACAAGGACGGGCAGACCGCGCTCGCGCTGCATGTCGTTCAAGGCGAGCGCGACATGGTGGCGGATTGCCGCAGCCTGGCGCGATTCGAGTTGCGCGGTATTCCGCCGATGGTTGCGGGCGCGGCGCGTATTCGCGTCACGTTCACCGTCGACGCCGACGGCCTGCTCAACGTCTCGGCGCAGGAACTACTCAGCGGCGTGCAGGCGCAGATCGACGTCAAGCCCAGCTACGGCCTGGACGATGGTCAGATCGCCAAGATGCTGCAAGACAGCTTTTCGACGGCCCAGTCGGATATGCGCTCCCGCGCCATTGCCGAGGCCCGTCTGGACGCTGAACGCCTGTTGCTGGCAACGCAGACCGCACTTAACGCCGACGCTGACCTGCTGGCGGCTGACGAGCGCGAAGCCGTACTGGCCGTGATGCAATCGGTCCGTGAGGTGCTGGGGTCGGACGACCCCGCCGTGATCGAGGCGGCCTGCAAGGCGCTGGCCAATGGAACCGAGAGTTTCGCCGCCATGCGCATGAACCGCGGCATCCGCCAGGCACTCGCCGGCAAGAACATCGAAACCATCTAAGAATAACGAGCGACTGCACGCCATGCCCACCATCAAAATACTGCCGCACGCCGAATACTGCCCGCAGGGCGCAGAGATTTTTGCACCGACAGGCACGTCCATCTGCGAAGCGTTGCTGGACAACAAAATCAACATCGAACATGCCTGCGACATGAGTTGCGCATGCACCACCTGCCATGTGATCGTGCGCGCGGGCATAGCCTCGCTTAACGAGCAGGACGAAAGCGAGGAAGACCTGCTCGATCGGGCCTGGGGTCTGGAGCCGAATTCGCGCCTGAGTTGCCAGGCCATCTTGGCACAGGCGGACGTGGTGGTGGAGATTCCGCGCTATTCGATCAACCACGCCAAAGAGAACCACTGAAGCCGCGCCATGCGTCAGATCTTCCTGGATACCGAAACCACTGGCTTGTCGCCGGATAACGGCGACCGCATCATCGAGGTTGGCTGTGTCGAACTGCTGCATCGCAAGCTCACCGGCAACAACAAGCATTTCTACCTGAACCCGGGGCGTGACAGCCATGAGGAAGCGCTGCGGGTGCACGGCATCAGCAACGAGTTCCTGCGCGACAAGCCGGTGTTTGCGGCGGTTGCCGATGAGTTGCTGGAGTATCTGGCCGGCGCCGAAATCATCATCCACAACGCACCGTTTGATGTCGGCTTTCTCAACAAGGAACTGGAACTGATCGGCCGTGGGCCGTTACCGCCGATGGTCGGCGCAATCGTCGACACCTTGGCCATGGCCAAGGAGATGTACCCCGGCAAACGCAATTCGCTCGATTCCCTGTGCGCCCGGCTCGATGTCGACAATTCGGGCCGCACGCTGCACGGCGCCTTGCTCGATGCGGAACTGCTGGCCGACGTCTACATCAACATGACGCGCGGCCAGGAGGCCTTGTTGATGGAAACCGACGCCGGGGCGGACGAGGTCGGAGCCGTTGCCAATGTGGATCTGCGAAGCTTTGACCTACCGGTGCTGCAGGCCAGCGATTCCGAGCGCGAGGCCCATGCGCAGGTACTCAAGGAATTGGATAAGGCCAGCGGCGGAAAAGTGTTGTGGCTGACGCCAGAAGCGGCATGATGCTGTGGCATAATTTGCGGCTGTTCCGGTAACGGCAACAGGGCGGTTAGCTCAGGGGTAGAGCACAGCATTCACACTGCTGGGGTCGGAGGTTCGAAGCCTCCACCGCCCACCAGAAATAACTAAAGAATCAAGGACTTGCAAGCGCGGCAAGTCCTTCTCGCTTCTGGGTATGAAAAATGTATGAAAAAGAGCGGTCTGAAACTATTCGATCACCACTGATCGGTCGCCAGCCTGTTGGCTCCGGCGATTGCTGAGTTGACCAAGGCTGCCGGAAGTCATTGTCCGACCTTGGCGATGTGCAATCCCGCACCTCCCCTGGGTTAATTTGGCGTCGGCGCACACATTCAAGATCCTTGCGCTGGCGGCGGATTCCAAATACGACCAGTTAACCTCTCTTTGCCCGTAAATACATCACTTTGTGATTGGAGCCGACGACAGAGCGCTCGTCGGTCTCGAACAAATCCGGCCGCCCCCGAACGAGGTCTGAGAGCTTTTTGAAGCCATGAAGGCGAGAGTCAAAGTCGGGCTGCACTTTTTGTAGGTAGCTTCCGAACGTGCCGAGGTGCGACCAACCAGAATCGTCAACGGAGTTATCAAGCGCCTCCATAAGGAACTTCTCGGGAAATGGAGGGCGCGCGAGCGCGGCCAGCATCACCGGAGGCGTGCCCAGCGCCTCTGGTTGCGACGGCATTGGCTGCGGTGTAGCTGTTTGCACTCTCGGAGAGTCTTGACCTCGCAGAACCTCAGTGAAGACAAACCTATGACACGCGTTTCTGAAGGCCTCGGGGGTCTTTTGCTCGCCGAACCCAAATACAAGCAGACCCTCTTCCCGCAGTCGAACCGCCAAGCCCGTGAAGTCGCTGTCGCTGGTGACAAGGCAGAAGCCATCGAACCTGCGCGTGTAAAGCAGGTCCATCGCATCGATGATCATCGTTCCATCAGTTGCGTTTTTGCCTGTGGTGTAGGCGAATTGTTGTACGGGCTTGATGGAGTGCTTATTGAGGAACTTCTTCCACGAAGAACTATGCGGTGACGTGAAGTCACCGTAGATACGACGGACCGTTGCTTCGCCGAAGCGGGCGACCTCTTCAAGCAACGCCTCGATCACGGCAGCCTGAGCGTTGTCCGCGTCGATCAGTAGCGCGAGGCGCCTACTGGGTTGGTCCGTAGATCCATCGACCTGCCGTTCGATATTGGGTGTCATAGCAGCACTCTAAGCCCATCGGCTCACGCCTGGCTTTTTAGGTAGTCGCCCACCGCCAAGTGTTGGGCTGAGATGGTTAGCCGCTGGAACATCGGCACAACATAGCGAAGTTGCGAATTGAAAAGCGCATCAAGAGACCTAGGATTTGCCTGCATCAGTTGCCCCGAGATAGTCGGTGGATAGTACCCCACGGTTCACTGTCGGGCAGCCCGGAATCAACACCTATGCCGGCCCCAGCGGCCACGATCAAGGCCTTGGCCTGCCGCAATAAGGCCAGCGGCACGCTCCGGGCTGTCGAGCGAAATCGGTTCGCTCGGCAGCCGGTCCATCCATCACATCCTACCGGTTTCCAACGCCAAAAACCCCGACTCACGCGCCGAACGTAGGATCGGCAGAACCGCGTAACTCACGGGCCAGCGCCTTTGCAAGTTCGTTGACGTTCGGCGACAAAGCCTGTGGTGTGGCTGCCAGCCCCTTGATGATTTGCCCCTGCCTGGGGCTCGCCACCTGGCCATAACTGAGAAACGTCGTCAACACTTTGTCGTGCCCCAGGTTCTGGCTCCACGCCTTGAACTCCTCCGGGCTCTTGCATACGATCTGGCCTAGCCGTACCAGCGTGTTGCGAAAACTGTGCGGGTTGAAATACGGTAACCCGGCATTGGTGAAAGCCTCACGAAATATCGTGCGAATGCGCGCTGCGCTGCTCCAGTGCCCCCGCTCCAGGCCGGCAGCTTCAAATTGGCGCGTCGCGCCCAAGGCAATTCGGGTTGCCGGGAATAGTGGGTCGTCGTTGCCCCACAGCATCTCCTGCCGCAGATACGCGACCCACTCCGACACGATCTGGGCAATGTCATCGCCGACCGGAAAGAAGAAGGTCGTGAAAGTCTTGCTGAACTTGGTCTTGACTTCGCGCGCATCCTGATTGACGCAGCCCGCCACCAGATCAACATGCTTCAGCTTCATCGAGGCAATGGCGCTGTCCCGTGCGCCGGTCAGCAGCGTGAATGCCATGAGCGCGCGGTCCCGGCGCTCGGTTGCGCTGCCGGTCGGCATCATCGTGATGGCATGCTTCACCTGCTCCAGGGTCGGCCCCGCTTGTTCCCGCCGGGCTGTGGCGACCCGCACGTCCTTCTCAGACAAATTGAAATAGTCGGCGTCGGAATACTGCAGGCGGGATTTGTAACCTGGTTGCCCGGCGAGCCAGTGGAAGAACTTCTTGACGTTGGCCAGCGTCGCGTGCAGCGTCGCCTTGCTCAGCTTGTCCCCGGTCCGCACGCTGTTCTGTTCGTTCAGGTGGCGCTTGAATGCGATTGCCTGCTCAAAGTGGAAAAACTTGAAGTCACGGTGTTTGGTGTAAACCTCGAACCGATCCAGCGCCTTCGCCACGGCGTCCACCGTGGGCTCGCTGTGCCGCCTGGCCTCCTTCAGGTACGCGAAGTACCGGCGCTTCGTCCGCTCGTTGTTGGCGTTGTGTGTTGTCATGGTCTGCTGCTCCCTATTCCAAGTCACTGTTTACGCAGGGCTGAATGCTCTCGCCTATGTGTGGCCGTGCCTTCGGCAGCGTGATGTCCAATTTCGCGCCAACCTGGTCCAGCGTGGCGAAGTTGACCCGCCGGTACATCATGGTTTCGCAACTCGGGCAGATGCCAACCAGATTGCCAGCGGTGCCGGTCAGCGGCAGGTATTCGGCCATGTCGCCAGCAGGATGCCTTGGAACGCGGCACCGCATGCAATAGATTTCACCGGGCTGGCAAGGCCGCTTGTTCTTCACCCTGCGGGCCTGCAAAAATTCCACCAGCGCGCGCCCGAGGATCAACATCGGCCGCTTGTCATCGCTGACCGGCAGGCCACGCTTGACCCATTCCCGCACGCTGTTCCGATGCACACCAAACAGGGCGGCAACCTCTTCCACCGTGTAGTTCCGGTGAATCTTGGCGAGGCGCGGGTTGGGGTGGCGCTTGCGCTTTGGTTTGCCAGTCATTGCGGTCATGCGCCTCGACTGGCGCGCGCGTAGGCGTTGCTGCCGTCAATCACTCGGCTGCCACTTTTCCAGTTCTGTTCGACAGGAACCGGTGAAACCGTCGAAACCGACAAAGGTGCAGCGACCATCGAAGGTGTCGAAGCCGTCGCAGCGCCTTCCACCTGCCATGCTTCTGCCGACCGTTTACCGCTGGACCGCACGAAACGCAGGCCATCGACGATGCGACCGGCATGGCGGCGTATCCACCATCCCAACTTGCGACGATTGATCTCGCCGCGCTCGTCGGCGATGTCGTGCAGCACTTCCCGCAATTCAACGTGCTGGTCCTGGAACAGCGATGCCTGTTTCACGGCATCGCGCACCATGGCCGCCGTCTTGCCGAACACCGCCTGCCAGGCATTCAAGATGCGGGCCAGCGTCTCGCGGTCCGGGTCGTCCGCCATGGCCTCGAATACGGATTCGGTCGGGTCGGCCAGGCCCAGCCAAAGCAAAGGCTGGCGGCACAGGTCCGACCAGTCGCCAAAGCCCGCCAGCGATTTGCATTCGGTCTTCGGCCTGCCAGCCACGATCCAGGCCCGCACGATGGTCAACGCTGCGGATACATAGCGCCCGCGGTCACGCAAGACATCACGCACAAGGTCGGGCCGGGTGAAGCTGCGGGCCGCCGGAACTTCGCAATCTGGCGACAGGTTGATCGTGATGCAGCGCCGGGTCATATCCTGCACCGGCCCCACGTTGTTGCCGCTGGACAAGAAAAGGGCGCGAGTATTGACTGTGGCTGTCTTGGATACGCCCAGAATGCGCCCGCTCATATGCTCCGATGTCAGCGCCGTGCACAGGCTCTTGTGCGCCACCAGATCGCCGGTGAGGTTGTCGAACTCGATCACTGCCGGTGCCCGCAGCAACTCCGCCAGCAGCAGCTTTCGACACTCCTCGTCGTCGCCCGGGAAGGTGGTGGGCGTCCCGCGTTGCGGCGTGGCAAACGCGGTGATCAGTTCGCAAAGGTACGACTTGCCGGAACCCAGCATGTGCGCTCGGACGTGGGTCATTGGCGCGTGCGCCAGGCTGGCGCGCACGGCAGCGGTGAGCATGGCGGCGACGGTAGCGCCCAGGTCAGATGGCCGGCTCAGGCTGAACTCGGTCAACAGGTCCGTGAGAATGGCGAGCTTGTTGTCGGCATCCTTGCGGGTGGGTTTGTCGGGCACGGTGAAGTCGTTCGCATTGAAAACGCCAAACATGCCGGTGGACAGGTCATAACCCGGTGCCTGCATCAGGCTGCCATCCGGTCGTAGGTAGGGTTGGCGGGTCAGGCCGGTCAGCACTGGCAAGTGGGGGTAACTGGTTGAGTCGAACAGCACTGCGGCGTGGCGCGCCGGCGGGTCGGTGCGCACCCAGTCTTCTGTGCGGCTGTCAAAGCGCTCCCAGGTGGCCGCGCCCGCCAAGGCGCGTACCAAAGCAGGTGGGCTGATGTCTTGCACGCAGGTTTCGCGGGTTCCGGGGTCCGTCACTACGGTGACGATCAGGCCACCGCGTTGGTAGTGCCGCCGTGACTGCGCCAATTCACGCTCACCAGCGTCAACCACACGGTTCAGTTCCCCCGCCACGACGCGAATGGTGGGTTTCATGCGCGCGGTATTGCTGTCGATGCCCACAAAGTGAAGCAGATCGCGCACATGCCTATCAGCGCAGTGGCCGTGCAGGCACTTGAAGCCACCAATCGGCCAGCTGTCGTCGGGCTCAAAATAGGCCGTGCCACCGTCCACCGCTCCCGTGTGATCCGCCACCCAGGGGCAAGTGATGTCGTGCTTGCCGTCGCCCAGCGGCAGCTTGTACAGGCCACGGTCTCGCAATGCCACCAGTATGGCGTTTTCATCCGGGCGCGGAATCCAGACCGGGTCGCCGTCGCTGGGGCGGGCCTGTGCTGCGCGGGTGCTTGGGCGCTTGGCGCGTCCCTCGGGCGCGATCTCCAGTTGCAGGCCATCGACCAGCGCGGTGATGGAGTAGCGCAGCTCCGGGGACCAGCTCACCATCTGGCACGGGAAGGGCGGCGTAAGCTTGCCATTCATCGCAACAGGCAAGCGTGCCAATCGCGCCCTCGGGCCATTCGCGCCAGGGTCACACAAACCGGCGGCAACGATGGCATTCATCAGGCGGTCGGCGGTAGCGCCATCGGTCAACGGCTCCTGCAGCAGATACCCGGCCTGGTGGTTACCGGCGGATGTTTCCAGCAGCCAGGACGGTGCCAAGGTCAGCCGCTCCATCGCCACCTTGGTTCCCACGTCATCCAGCATCACAGCGTGGAGCGCTTGGAAGCGCGCTTTCAGCCGCCGGAATTGGCCAGCTTCGTCGGGTATGAACACGGCCAGGCTGAAATAATTGTTGGCGCTGGCATGCAGCTCGAAGGGCGAGTCGGGTTCACCCGGCCACGGCTTGCCGAACCAGGCCTTTGCCGACACCTTTCCCGGGTTGCCCTCAAAGCCAACCACCACCGGACGCGCAATTGCAAGCTGGTCGCCGAACACCGCCAGCAGGAAGTCGCCGTTGCCGACGGCGTAGGTTTTGTCGGTTGTGTCGGTTCCCACGGCATCCTGCGCAGAAACTGTCACGAGCGTATTCATCGGCGCCACCGCTACGCCGCAGTCTTGCGGGCTGCTTCGAGCCTCAGCACCAAGGTGCGGATCTCGTCGTCTGATCTGCCCGCAATGCGTGCCGCGTTCAGCGCCGCGACCTCTTTTTCAGGCCAACCGACGCAGCGCGGCCCCAAGATGACTTGCTTGGTCCACAAACCCTGGGCAATGCGTAGATAGACGGTAGAGCGGGAGTACCCCGAATGCGACCGAACGTCTGGAAGTCGCAGGATGGTCTGCTGCATGTTGGCACCTCATAGGGTGTTGTTGAACATGCCGCGATTCAATCGCTGTGTCTTACCCTTGTGAAGTGCAGCCGCTTAGCAGCGGCTAACCTGTGCTTAGCAGCGACTAGGCTCCGCCGTGTTGGTCAAAGCCCTACGTGCAGCGTCATAAGACATTTCCAGTGCAGCGCATTCCTGCTCGGCGCAAAGGGTCCGTGACGAGTACTTGCCGGTGGCCCAAATTTCTTGAATCTGTCTTTTTTTATCCCTGGAGCCGCCAGGCTGATCGTGCAGCGCATTGGCGGCGGTTTGGGCGGTTTGTTTGCGCCACTCGGATGTACCCAAAGCAGGCAGTTTGGCTGCGCCGGGTCTGCTTGAAGCCTCAAAATCCTCCGCCTCAACCTGCAGGACGTAGGCTAAAGGAAACAACCCGCTTTCCAGCGACGGCAAATACGGATGCTCTGAAAAAGTGCCGCGTGTACCCCCATAGATAGGATGAATATCCAAGAGGCGGGACTCCGCGATCTTGGCCTGGATGAAGGCCACCGCGTGTAAGCCTGGTATTTTGTTCCACCGCTCAATCAGCGCCGCGCCTACGATGTAACGGTCAACAGGCTCAAACTGGTTGATGTCCTCTTCCCTAAACCAACAAGCCATTAAAGGGGCGATGTAGTCGTGGGTGTCACCACCCGTTGCATAGAAAAAACGGGGTGGTGGCACTAACTCATTGGCATTCAAGTACGCGGCCAAACCCCCATCCTTTGGGCCAAGCCATATCCATGCAGCCAGCTCCTCCGGTGTGGCAGCCAGCCGCCGCGTCAATTGGTACATGGCATTGGGGTACGCGATGTACCGGGCAGAAACTGTCGGCCCTGTTGAAGGCGCGCCATCCACGTTTTGACTTGGTTTTCGCTCGGGAAAGTAGTCACCCCGCGCCAGCCGCTGTTGCGCATTCATGCGGGCGAGCTCCTGCTTGAGTTCTGTCAGTCGGGTTTCCTTGAGCGCCAGCTCGGCGGCGGTTGGTGTCGCAACTGCTTCCCACTCGGCAACCTGCGTCTTTAGGCTGATCATCCGCTCAAAGAAGTCCCACCAAAATTTTTGATCTTGCGCCGTGGCTGGGTCATGCTGGTAGTCCAACTGCAATGCCACGCTGCGCCGCTGTTCTGCGGACAGCTTGTCCCAAGGCATTGGTGCAAATTCTTGATCGACGCGGTTCCGCAGTTCGGAGGGTAGCGCAGCCAACGGTCGGTCGAACCAACCCTCAAGCGCGAGCGCCAGGCTCTCAAAAGTGAGAGCCGCCTCTGGCTGGCTGGCCGCCTTACCAATTGCGTCCCGCACTGCGATGGCAAGGTCACCCGGGAAAGGGATCTCCGACTGCGTCTTGGCGATGTATTGCGCCAGCCAATTCAAAAATTCGCGGGCATCCACATAGCGACAGTCGTCGCGCAGCACCACCCGAGGATGGGCGTCGGTGTAGTGGTCTTGGCTGAACTGGCTGAGCAGGGTTCTTTCATTGGCGCGAATCCGATTGTTCCTGGCACGCAGGACTGGGTTCAGATCACGCGCATCATCGCCGACTGGCAGATAGCCCGCACCAAGCTTTATGGCGTCAGCCATCTGCCACCATATGCTTCCGTCTTGCCCGACGTGAAGGAAGGGCGCGTAGTCGATATTCATTGCGCCTCTTGACCCAGAATCGCCCGAAAGCCCTTCTCGCAACTCAGCTCGAAGATGTCCCGGAACTCTGCTTCCATTGCATTGCGATGGGGCTCGGCCAAGTACAGCCACGACCCGAACGGCTCACCCGGTTTTGCCTTGGCGGTTGCAGAAAAATTCAGCACACGGCACGCCTCCTGCCCCTGAAAATAGCGGGCAAGCAGGGCATTGGGCATCTGCCGGAAGAAGTCTTTGGTTGAGTAGTGACGGGCCATTCTTTTCTCCCTGGGGCGCGGTGGAATCAAGGTGGTTCTTACGCTATCGGATGCCCTTGGACTTCACTGTACATTGCAGCATAGAAGTGGAGGAGCCCGATGCCAAGAATTTTTGACAACATAAAAGACGATCTACTTCCAGCATTGCGTCAAACGCTACAAGTATCGGAGCGTGCTGATTTTTGCGTTGGCTATTTCAACCTGCGGGGCTGGAAGTCTATTGACGGGCTGATTGACCAGTGGGATGGTGGCAACGCCCACCAATGTCGCCTCCTGGTGGGCATGCAACGCTTGCCGCATGACGACCTGCGTGAAGCCTACAGCTTGTTGCCGCAGGACGATCAGATGAGCAATCAAACGGTCATCCGCTTGAAGCGCCGTTTGGCGGAGGAATTCCGCACCCAACTCACCATGGGTGCACCTACTGACGCTGATGAAGCAGGTTTGCGCAAGCTTTCCGAGCAACTCAAAGCAGGCAAGGTGGTCGTCAAGCTCTTTTTGCGCCACACACTGCACGCCAAACTGTACCTGTGTTTCCGGCCGGACACCAACAACCCTATCACCGGTTTCTTGGGCTCCAGCAACCTCACGTTTTCCGGCCTGTCGAATCAGGGCGAACTCAATGTGGATGTGCTCGACCACGATGCCACAAAAAAACTTGAAGAGTGGTTCAAAGACCGCTGGAACGACAAGTGGTGTGTTGACATCACCAAAGAACTCATTACCGTGATTGATGAAAGTTGGGCACGACCAGACTGCCCGCCGCCGTATCAAATTTACGTCAAGATGGCCTATCACCTTGCTGAAGAGGCCCGGGCAGGGCTGTCTGAATTTGACATTCCGGTGGACATGCGTGGTGTATTGCTTGAATTCCAATCGGCGGCTGTGCGCATTGCTGCCCGGCACTTGGAAAAGCGCGGCGGCGTGATCTTGGGTGACGTGGTCGGCTTGGGTAAAACGCTGATGGCCACCGCGTTGGCGCGCATGTTCCAAGACCCCCCGCGTTCGCTTGAAACGCTCATCATTTGCCCCAAAAACCTGGTGGGCATGTGGGAAGACTATGCCCACACCTATCGGTTGATTGCCAAAGTGGTATCCGTCACCCAAGCCCAAAACAGCCTGCCGGATATGCGGCGTTTTCGCGTGGTCATCATTGACGAGAGCCACAACCTGCGCAACCGGGAGGGCAAGCGCTGGGCCGTGGTGCGCGACTACATTGCCCGCAACGCCAGCAAGTGCATCTTGTTGTCGGCCACGCCCTACAACAAGGCTTACCTTGACTTGGCCAACCAGTTGCGTTTGTTTCTGGAGCCCGAAGATGTGGTGGGCATTCGCCCGGAAGAATATTTGCGCAACGACTGTGATGGCCGACCTGAAGAATTCACCCGCCGCCACCAGTGCGCTTTGAACTGCCTTTCGGCATTTGAGAAAAGCACTTACCCCGATGACTGGCGCGAGATGATGCGCCTCTTCATGGTCCGGCGTACCCGCAGTTTTGTAGAGCGCAATTACGCTTTTGTTGAATGCCCCAAGTGCCAAACCATCGTGCTTGCGACGCAGCCGGCGTGCCCAAGTTGCACACGCACCAAGGCCCTGACGGATCGCCGCTTCCTGGTGCTGGCGGGTGACATCCGGTTTTACTTCCCCAAGCGCCAGCCCAAGGCGCTCACCTTCAGAATTCGTGATAAACACCCCGACGACCAATACGCCAAGCTCTACTCCAATGCGGTGGTGGATACAGTGCGAATGCTGCATTTGCCACGCTACGGGCTGGCAAACTATCTGTTGCCCCAGCTTGACGCGCTGCCGAGCAATGCCGAGGCCGCAGTGTTAGACAACTTGTCACGGGCTGGCAAACGGTTAATTGGCTTTTGCCGCACCAATCTGTTCAAGCGCCTGGAAAGCAGCGGGTATGCCTTTTTGTTGTCTGTGCGCCGCAATATCTTACGCAACTTCATCTTCATGCACGCCCTCAAGAACGGCTTGCCGCTGCCCATTGGCACACAAGATTCTTCGTTGTTTGACACCCGGTCTGAAGACCATGACAGCGATGGCGGCATGTTTGACGGCGAAGAACACGACTCCAAAGCCCCGACAGAAATTACTGCGCAATCATTGGCCGACTTTGTCAAGGTAGGCGCTGGCAGCTATGAGCTGCTACATGCCGAGCACCTCAAAAAGTTTGATTGGTTGAGCCCGAGCCTGTTTGACAAGAACCTCGCCAACCACCTCAGAGAAGATGCAGAGCGCTTGTTCTCTATCCTGCAACTCTCGGGCGACTGGCAGGCCGAAAAAGACGAGAAGCTGGCAGAGCTGTACAAGCTCATCACTAAAAAGCACCCGAACGAAAAGGTGCTGATTTTTTCGCAGTTTGCCGACACGGTGCGCTACCTGAACCAGCAGCTCAAAGCGCAAGGCCTGAAAAAGTTTGCGGCTGTCACCGGCGACACGGAAGACCCGTCCATTTTTGCCCGCCGCTTTAGCCCGGTGTCAAACAAAGCGCGCGAAAAAGTGACCTCCGCGGATGAACTCCGCGTATTGGTCGCCACCGATGTGCTGAGCGAAGGCCAGAATCTGCAAGACGGTGCCATCATCGTCAACTTTGATCTGCCCTGGGCCATCATCCGCCTGATACAGCGGGCGGGCCGGGTTGACCGTATTGGACAGAAGGCAACAGAGATTTTGTGCTACTCGTTCATACCGTCCGAAGGGGTCGAGCGGGTTATCAACCTGCGCGCCCGCTTGCGCCAACGCCTGCAAGAGAACGCCGAGGTGGTGGGAACCGATGAAAACTTCTTTGAAGATGAACAGCACGACAGCCTGATGCAGGACCTGTTCACTGAGAAATCCGGCATCCTTGACGACCCGGAAGATGACGATGTGGACTTGGCATCCATTGCTTACCAAATCTGGAAGAACGCTTGCGATGTTGACCCATCGCTTAAAAAGTCTATTCCCGACATGGCCAACGTGGCCTACTCCACCAAATCGCTGGCTGCAGTGCCTGTCCGGCCCGCAGGGGCGGGAGGTGTCAACCCAGAGCCCGGTGTCATGGTGTATGTGCGCACTGCCGATGGTAACGACGCATTGGCTTGGGTCGATGAATCCGGCCGCACAGTCACCGAGAGCCAGCACGCTATCCTGCGCGCCGCTGCGTGCGTGCCCACCACACCTTTGCTGCCACGGCTGGACAACCACCACAGCATCGTCCAGCAGGCTGTTACCGGTATCCACACCGTGCACCAGTCCACCGGCGGGCAGTTGGGCAAGCCTGCCAGCGCCCGCCGCCGGGTTTATGAGCGGCTGAAGGACTATGCAGGCCAGGTCAAAGGCAGCCTGTTTGACATCAAGCTCTTGCACCAGGCCATTGATGCCATTTACGACGCACCCTTAACAGAAGCCGCCCGTGATCTCCTTAACCGCGAAATGAAATCGGGCATTGAAAGCCAAAAGCTGGTTGAGTTGGTGCTGGCCCTGTACGAGGAAGATCGCCTGTGCGTGCAGCAAGACGACTTTCAGGCACGCGAGCCCAGCATTATTTGTTCCCTCGGAATTCGCAAGGACTGACCCATGCCATTTGACCTGCAACGCGCCCGCCCACTTCTGCAAAACTGTAACCTGCCCACCCTGTTTGTCGAGGAACTTGGCTGGGAGCCCGTCCGTCAAAAACTCACCCTGCGCGAAGCCGAGCGCGACTATGCCTTCACGGGCGTCGCACAAAAGCATGGCTTCATGGCCTGGCTGTGCGAATCTGCCGATGGGCGCTTGCCCGACCATGCCACCCGCCTCAAGCTGGACCGCAAGCTGTCTGAAACCAGCTTTGAGCATCTGGTTGTTTTTGCCACCAAAGACCGCGCCCAACAAAGCTGGCTGTGGGTGCGCCGCGAAACCGGCCGCCCACTGGCAGCGCGCTCGCATGACTACCACCGGGGCCAGCCCGGCGACTCGCTGCTGCAAAAGCTGCAAGCCCTGTTTGTCTCGCTCGAAGAAACCGAGGCGGGCCTGTCCACCGTGGTGGTGGCTGGCCGCGCCCGCGCTGCCTTTGACATTGAACGCGTCACCAAAGCCTTTTACCGCGACTTTGACACGCACCGCAAAGCCTTTCTGGCGTTCATTAACGGCATTGGCGAGGTGGCGGACCAGGAGTGGTATGCCTCGGTCATGCTCAACCGGCTGATGTTTGTTTACTTCATCCAGCGCAAGGGCTTTCTGGACGGCGACACCAACTACCTGCGCAACCGCCTGGGCCTGTGCAAGAAGGAAAAGGGCAAAGACAAGTTTTACAGCTTCTACCGCTACTTCTTGCTCAAGCTATTTCATGAAGGCTTTGGCAAGCGCCGGGTGGAGCGCGCCGCCAGTCTGGAAAAACTGTTGGGCAACATCCCCTACCTCAATGGCGGTTTGTTTGATGTGCACGAGCTGGAAAAACCCGAGCGCTATGGCAAAACCATTGAAATACCCGACAAAGCCTTCGAGCGCATCTTTGATTACTTTGACCAATACCAGTGGCACTTGGATGAGCGCGCACTCAAGGCCGACAACGAGATCAACCCCGACGTGCTGGGCTACATCTTTGAGAAATACATCAACCAAAAGCAAATGGGGGCGTACTACACCAAGGAAGACATTACCGAGTACATCAGCAAAAGCTGCATCATCCCGTTTTTGTTTGACGCAGGCCGCGCCAAATGCAAGGTGGCTTTTGACAACACCGATGGCCCTACCGTGTGGGACTTGTTGAAAGACAACCCCGACCGCTACATTTTTGAGGCTGTAAAAAAAGGCGTGCGCCTGCCACTGCCCCAAGACATTACGCTGGGCATCAACACCACCAAGCCGGACTTGCTGGAGCGCCGCAGTGGCTGGAATAAGGCCGCACCAGATGAATTTGCGTTGCCCACTGAGACATGGCGTGAAGTCATCGCCCGGCGCGAGCGCTATGAAGCCATACACGAAAAGTTGGTCGGTGGCGAGGTGCGTGACATTAACGACTTCATCACCCTCAACATTGACCTGCGCCAGTTTGCCCAGGACGTGATTCAAAGCTGCGAGGGGCCTGACCTGCTGATGGCATTTTGGCAGGCCACCACCAACATCACTATTCTGGACCCTACCGGTGGCTCGGGCGCGTTCATCTTTGCCGCACTCAACATTCTGGAGCCGCTGTACGAGGGTTGCCTGGACCGCATGGAAGGCTTTTTGGCCGAATGGGGCGAGGCGGGCAAAAAGCACCACCCCAACTACACCAAAAAGTTCACCGACGTGCTGGGCCGTGTGGCGGAGCACCCGAACCGGCGCTACTTCGTCCTCAAGTCCATCATCCTCAACAACCTGTATGCCGTGGACATCATGGAAGAGGCGGTGGAAATCTGCAAACTGCGCTTGTTCCTGAAGCTGGCGTCTCAGGTGGACCCGGACCACACCAAAGACAACCTGGGCATAGAGCCGTTGCCAGACATCGACTTCAACATCCGGGCTGGCAATACCCTGGTGGGCTATGCCACGTATGACGAGGTAAAAAAGGCGGTGACGAGCGGGCTGGACTTTGACGATGCAATGGGGAAAATCTCGACTGCCGCCGCCGACCTGCAGCAGACCCTTGACAAATTTCGCCAGATCCAGACCGATGGTGACGGCAGCGTGCCCGCTGCCGACAAGCAGGAATTGCAGAAGCGGCTCAAGGCGCTGGAAGACGAACTCAATCGCCACCTTGCCGGTGAATACGGCGTGAAAATGAGCGACAAGGTCGCTTACGCCAAGTGGCTGAAATCGCATCAGCCGTTTCACTGGTTTATTGAGTTTTACGGTATTTTGGCGCGGGGCGGGTTTGATGTGATTATTGGGAATCCGCCGTACCTCGAAACTCGCGAAGTTGATTACGCGCTCAAGAACTACAGATGTAAGGACAGCGGAGCAATTCATGCCATGTGCATGGAGCGCAGTGCCCGATTGCTGCACAGAAACGGGTGCATGAGCATGATCGTTCCTCTTTCGCTGCCTTCAACGCAGCGAATGGAGGTCGTTCAGCAACTCTTGGAAACAAATCGCAATGCTTGGTATGCAAACTACGCTTGGCGGCCAGCAAAGCTTTTTGACACAGTCAATCGCGCGCTGACCGTCTTCGTTCTTACGCCATCTACCGACGGCAAGACGTTTTCAACGAACTATCAGAAGTGGACGAGCGACAACCGTGACGGTCTCTACGAGCGACTGGGTTATATCGAGGTGCTGCGAAAGCGACCTGCGTGCTGGGTTCCAAAGGTTGGTGACTCGATTGAGCAGAAAATCTTGCAAAAGTGTCTTGCAGTGAAAACTTTGGTAAAGAACTTTGCTGGCAAAACGGATCATCGCGTCTATTACAGAACAACTGGTGGGCTTTACTGGAAAGTATTCACGGATTTCGCACCCGCATTCAATTTGAATGGCATAGAAGGGCACAGCAGCCGCGAAACGTGGTTCACCCTGGGCAAGAAAGAGCACGTGAAACCCCTCGTTGCAGCCTTGAGTAGTGATGTTTTTTGGTGGTGGTACACGGTGACATCAAACGTTCGAGATTTGAATCCCTTTGACGTACAGAACTTTCCGGTTCCAGAGTCTGCCTTGGCGGATGTTGCCCTTCGCGATTTGGGGACGCGGTATCTGAAAGACCTCAATAAGAACAGCACCATGCTTGTACGGGAGCAAAAGCAGACGGGCACCACTGAAACCCAGTCGTTCAAGATTCAAAAGTCAAAGCCCATCATCGACCAAATCGACACCGTCCTGGCCCAACACTACGGCTTTACCCCCGAAGAGCTGGACTTCATCATCAACTACGACATCAAATACCGCCTCGGCCGTGGCGCAGGTGAGGAGGAAGAGTGAGTACGGCTGATGGAAGAAGTGGTTCGACGAATTTGAACAGTGAGATAAGTGGAAACTCTGTTGATATTGCCTCGACTGGTATGGTCAGGCAGACAGG